>Ga0080064_1001094_pt1 | contig 60075 bp, 60 predicted proteins | sample Subgrocontami54m_FD_69260 | JGI IMG/M metagenome (GOLD analysis project Ga0080064, IMG submission 69260) | Subsurface groundwater microbial communities from S. Glens Falls, New York, USA - GMW46 contaminated, 5.4 m (SPADES assembly) (version 2) ... | reverse complement strand
CCTCGGGGGGCGGACCGGCGGCCCCCGCCGCAGGCGGCGGGGGGGGGGGGGGGGCGCGGCCGCCCGCGCCGGGGGGGGGGGGGGGGGGGGGGGGGGGGGGGCGGGCTTTGCGCCTAGTAGCCACGGGCACGATCAACGACCGACAGCAGCGGCTGGCCGGCGATGAAGCGGCGAAGGTTGCCCACGAAGTACTCCCGATCCAATTCGTTGAGCTCCGGGAAGGCGCCCGCGATGTGGGGCGTCACGATGACGTTGGGCAGGTGGTAGTACGGGGAATCGGACGCCAATGGCTCCTGCGTGAAGACGTCCAGGCAAGCGCCGCCGATTCGACGGCCTTCCAGGGCTGCGAGAAGGGCCGAGTCGTCCACCAGGCGGCCGCGTCCGAGGTTGACCAGCCAGGCGTTCGGCTTCATGAGCGCGATCTGCTCGGGTCCCATGATGCGCTCCGTGGCCGGGGTCATCGGCACGGTGAGAACGATGAAATCGGCCTGCGGGATGACTTCGGCGAGCCGATCGGGCCCGTACATCTCGTCCGCGCGCCAGTCCGGCTTGGCGTTGCGCCGGACGCCGAGGACGCGCATGCCGAGGGCTTTGAGATACCCCCCGATCGTCCCGCCAGTCCCGCCAAAGCCCAGCATCGCCGCCGTCTTGCCTCGGAGCAGGAACGGCAGGACCTGCTCCTGCTGGACCGCGTCCCAGGTTGCGGCCCGGAGCCACCGACCCTCCTGCTGGGCCGCGAAGTAGGCGGGCAGCCGACGTGCTGCCGCGAGGATGAGGGCGAGGCCGTGCTCCGCGACTGGCACGTCATAGACGCTGGAAACGTTCGTGATGACGAAGTCAGATTCCATCACCTTCGGGGTAAGCGCTGCCTCGATGCCCGCGGCTGGGACGTGCATCCAGCGAAGTTTGGTTGCCCGCTCGACCACGGCGTCCACGACGGGCCGGGGCAGTGCAAACGAGCGGTAGAAGACGTCCGCTTCGGCGATCTGAGCGGGCAGCTCGCCCTCGGTCGGGATACGGACGACCCGGATCCGGGGGGAGATCGCTTCCACGGCCTCGAGAAATCCATCGCGCAGGCTCGTGGGCAGCGCGATAACGAGTGGCGCCTCGTTGTGGCTGATTGCAGCCAACGCGATCTCCTGCATTCGGTTCGAGTTTGGCCCAGGACAGTGCGAAGCAACAGGTGCGATCGCATGCGACGCGGGCGCCATGATCGTGGTCTCTTTTCAAGGTGGCCAGACTACAGGAAGTGGCGGTCCCAGTCGGGCGGCGGAACCCGCAGGCCCATACTCTCCAGCGTTGGATTCATGTCGGCCATCCACATCTGACGCAGCTCTTCATTGTCCCATTTGCGGATGCCCATGCTCACCGCGGCCTCGCCGAAGCGAGCGCCCTTCTTGCCAAACGTATCGAGGGAGCGCGGGTACCACTTTTCGAGCCGAGCCTGAACCTCGCCCGGCAGTGTACCCGCCGCCTCGGCGTACTCCGGGTTGGTTAGGATGGTGCGCACCCGGTTGGCGCCGAACGAGGCATGGAAGCGCTCCTCCGGCACCATCGAGGTCATTGAACGGGCGAATGGGGCAAAGCTGCTGTTCTCCAGCGCTTTGAGGTGGTACCACGCCACGAGATCCATGGTGCAGCAGAACATGCAAAGATCGGTCCAGCTCTCGAACGGCAGGTTGAACGCCTCCAGCATGTGCTCGCCCATCTTCGTGTTGAGGAGCTTCTGGCCGGCGTCGACGCCCTCCTGGCCGAACAGTGCGAGCGTGCGCAGGTCGTCCATCCCTTGATGGGCCTCATCCGCACAGATCTGGGCCTGGGTGAAGCGGTCCTCCGCCGTCGGCCCGCGGTTGATGAAGGCCTGGTGCTGCTCCACGGAAGCGAACTCCGTGGACGCCAGCGCGTAGATGATCTTGAAGATCGTGTCGCGGTACTCCGGCGTCATCTGGTCGACCGTCTCGATCTTGTGCATGCCGCGCATCTCGCCCCATTGCACGGAGCGGGAAACGTAGCTCGCGTCGCGCGTCAACTTCACAGGAACTCCTATCCGGGCACATTCGCATTGCGGTGGCATCGTGGCGCTGCGTCATGACAGGTGCGAAAACGCTACCATCGGTCGCCGCCGAACGTCAACCTAGCCGATCGGCCCGCAGCCGCCTCGTCGGTGTCGCGCGCTTGAGTAACGACGCGTCCCGGCATATCTTTGGGATGCAGGATACGAGACCGGAGAATTGCGATGACAGTTATCGATGCCGACGCCCACGTCGTCGAGACCGAGGCTACGTGGGATTACATGGATCCGCAAGACCAGAAGTACCGACCCGTGCTCGTTTCAAAGCGAGGCGATGGCAAAGAAGCATTCTGGATGGTCGAAGGGAAGCTGCGTCGCAACGCGCGGCTCGGCGAAACGAGCGAAGACCTCGAAGCCGTCTCGAGGCGGATCGGGCGCAACGTCGTAACGCCGGAGGAAGCCCGAACGGGACTCGACATTGAAGCGCGGCTTCGGCATCTGGATACGCTCGGCATCGATATCCAGATCATGTTCCCCACCGTCTTCATCGAGGAGGTAGCGGTCACCGCGAAGGGGGAGATCGCGATCTGCAAGGGGTGGAATCGCTGGCTCGCCGCGATCTGGGAGCGCGGGCAGGGCAGGCTGCGCTGGACGTGCGTCTTACCGCTGCAAACCATCGAGGCCGCATTGGACGAGCTGCGCTTCGCGAAGGAGCATGGCGCCTGCGGTGTATTCATGCGGCCGATCGAAGGCCAGCGGGTCATGACGGACCCATATTTCTACCCGGTCTACGAAGAGGCAAGCCGACTGAATTTGGCGATGGGGGTCCACATCTCCAATGGCAACGCCGCCGTCTGCGACTTGCTCGGTACACCCTTCGCCAACTTCCGCGGCCAGACGGCTATCGCCTGCCACTCGCTGATCATGAGCGATGTCCCGAGGCTCTTCCCCGAGCTTCGCTGGGGATTCGTCGAGGCGAGCGCTCAATGGATCCCCTGGATCGTCAAGGAGACTGCCAGTCGGTTTCGCGGCCGAGGAAGCGCGCTGGCCCCGAACGAGATCCTCAAGCACTGCAAGATCTACGTCACCTGCCAGAACGACGACGACCTGCCGTATATCTTGCAGTACGCCGGCGAAGACAACCTCGTCATCGGTACGGACTATGGCCACACCGACACGTCGAGTAACGTGACGGCGATCTCGCAGTTCATCGAGGAGACGCCCCTCGACCCACGGATCGTCAGAAAGATCCTGGACGATAATCCCCGGGCGCTGTACGGGCTGGGGTGATCCGATCCGGCCTTTCCGATCATCGGCCCGTCAATGAACGGCGGGCGCGTCGAAATAGAGCCGCCGGGGATCACTCGCCGGCCGATTCGGCCCGTTGCCATACCACTCGGCCGTTCATGATGGTCGCTCGAACGCTGTCGAACGCTGGGACCGTTTCGGACTCGTCGACGAAATCCCCATCGACCAACGCGATGTCGGCGTGGGACCCGGGTCGGAGCGTGCCAAGCTCCGCGCCCACGCCGGCCGCTTTCGCTGGTTGCAGCGAGCACGCAGCCAGCGTGGATTCCAGATTGAGGACCTCCGCCGGCCCGAGTATTCTTCCGTCCCGGGTTGCGCGCGTCCGCAGTGCAAAGACCGCGGTTGCAGGATCCGGCTCGGTAACTGGCGCATCGGACCCTGCCGCGTAGTCGATGCCCGCGTCGGTTAGCGAGCGCGCTCGGTGGAGCCACCCGTGCATTTCGGGCGGATATTTGCGGAGGTAACCGTCGCCTCGGTCATGCACTAGCGCCGGCTGGCCGACGATCGTGATGCCGAGGCATCGCAACTCGGCGAGCCATTCGTCGGCGATGACGGAGCCGTGCTCGATGCGATGCGGCCCGAGCGGGGAACGCGGCGCGGCACGGAGGGAGTCCAGAGCGATCGCGACCTCCGCCTCGCTGACCGCATGGATCGCGACGGGGTACCCGGCGCTCGCGGCCGACGTGACGGCTGCTCGAAGCTCGGCAGCATCGGTTGTGCGCTCGTTCAGCATGAACTTCACCGGGCCGTGGCGCACGAGCGCGCTTTCAGGGCGCGCGGTCGCGCGCTGGCGCCAGTGCGCGGCGCCCCACATCATGAAGAGCCGCACGCGCAGATCGCCGGCATCCGCCAGTCGGTGGAACAGCTCCCACTCCTCGACACCGTTCGTGACCGATGCGTCCTGCACGCTGGTGATGCCGCGCTGCAGCAGTCGCCCGCTCGCCTGACGCACGTCCCGCGCCAGGTCGGCCGCCGCCGGACGTGGGCTATTGCGATGGAGCAGGTCACCGCCGGAGTAGATGCGCCCGGTCATCTCGCCAGCCGGGCCCGCCCGCTCGACCCGCGAGTCCGTTGACTCCGCAAGTCCCAGGGTCCGGATCGCGACGCTGTTCAGCACGTCGAGATGCAACGTCCGGTGCTGGAGGCGAACGGGACGGTCCGGCGCCGCTGCATCCAGGTCCCGCCGGTCCGGGTGCCGCCGATCCGCCAACGCCTCGTCGTCGTAACCGTACGCGCGGATCCAGGCCCCCGGTGGCTGCGCCCGCACCGCCTCGGCCAGCATGCGGGTGATAGCGGCGATGCTGCGAGTGCCCCGACAGTCGACCCAGGAGCGCGCGCGCGCGTAGCTCAGGAAGTGGCAGTGGGCGTCGTGAAAGGCAGGAATGGCGACGCTACCCTGCCCATCCAGGATGTCGCCCGAGGGGCCTGCGAGCGGGAGGATCACCGCTTCCGAGCCGACCGCCAAGATTCGCTCGCTCTGGATGGCGATCGCCTGGGCCGACGGGCATCCGGGATCGAGCGTGATCGCCCGGACGTTCCGGATGACGAACGGTCCCGCCGCCCCTTGTGGGGACGATCTACGAGGAGGCGTGTGCAACCTACCAGCGCCTTCCTGGCCGGAAGTTGGGGTGCGGGTCGTTACCCCTCGGCCACGTCCGCAAACGAAGAGGCAGGTATTGATGCTCCGGTCCCATCCATTATCATCGGACGCACATCACCCGTACCGCGCAACTCCCTCCAACCGTCGTCAGCGGGCAGTGGTTCGGCTGGACAAGCTCGCGTGCAACCCGAACCCGCAACGCAGGCTTCAAGCTCCCGACTGCCGCCGGAATTTGGTGGTCTGCGACGAGTCGCACAAGGATGTCGGGCACCTTCTTCGAAGATCATTTGAGGCAGGAAGCTGAGTAAGCCATGACCGAACAGGAGCTCCGCGATCTGATCGCAAATCACGAAGCTGACCGGGTCGAGCTCACGGTTGCGACGAAGGATACCGACAAATTCTCTGAGGCAGTTTGCGCCTTTGCGAACGACCTTCCGAACCATCGACAGCCAGGCTGCCTCCTCATTGGGGTCGATGACGCCCGCCACATCGCCGGCCTCACCGTGACGGACGAGCTGCTGAGGAATCTTGGCGGCTTGCGTGACGACGGCAACATTCAACCCTTGCCGAGCTTGTCGGTCCAAAAGATCGTAACCAGCGACGGGGAGGTAGCGGTGGTGAGCGTCCAGCCATCATCTCTCCCCCCCGTGCGCTACAAGGGACGAGTCTGTATTCGAATCGGACCTCGTCGCGGGTACGCCACGGAGCACGAAGAGCGAATGCTCATCGAGCGGCGGGGGGCGCAAGCCAGGACGTTCGATGCCCAGCCATGCCTGGGCAGCACCATCGCGGACCTGTCGCTGGGGTTGTTTCAGATCGACTATCGTCAGCAGGCCATTGCCCAGGAGGTGATCGACGAAAACCGCCGCCCCATCCAGCAGCAGCTTGCCTCGCTGCGCTTCTTCGACCTCAACCTCGACTGTCCAACAAACGCTGGCATTTTGCTTTTCGGACTGGACGGCCGGGGCTGGTTGCCTGGCGCCTACGTTCAGTTCTTGCGCGTTGATGGAGATTCGTTAATCGCGCCGATCCTTAACGAACGCGAGCTGCACGGGGATCTGCTGACGGTCCTAAGAGAGCTTGATGCCCTCGTCGACGCCCAGCTCACCCAATTCCCGGTTGCGACCAGCAGCCTCCAAGAGCGGACCGTCGAGTCCTACCCCCGGGTCGCTGTGCGAGAGCTGATCATGAATGCCGTGATGCACCGGGACTACGCATCGACCGCACCGTTGCGCATCACGTGGCTTGAGGATCGGTTGGAGATTCAGAGTCCGGGCGGGCTGTACGGTGAGGCAACGCCAGAGAACTTCCCTCGGCAGACGAGCTACCGGAACCCAATTGTCGCCGAAGCGCTCAAGGCGCTCGGCTATGTCAATCGTTACGGCCGCGGTGTGTTGAGGGCGCAGGATGTCCTGGCCACGAATGGGACTCCGGCGGCCGAGTTCGAGTTCGAAGGCGGTTACGTGCTGGCGATCGTCCGGAGGCGTTCATGAAGACCATAACGTTCTTCAACAATAAAGGGGGCGTTGGCAAGACGACACTCGTGTACCACCTGGCATCCATGATCTCCGACCAGGGGCAGACGGTACTGGCCGTCGATCTCGATCCCCAGGCCAACCTGACCAGCATGTTCCTCCGCGACGAGCAACTTGAAGCCTTGTGGCCAGATGGCGAGCACCCGAAAACAATTTTCGGGGCTTTGCGGCCAATTATTCGGGGGGTAGGTGACGTGCTCACGCCCCATGTCGAAAACATCACCCGGAATCTTGGACTGGTTATCGGCGACCTCGCGCTGTCGACGTTTGAGGATCGGCTTTCCGACGCCTGGCCGCGTTGCCACAACCGGGATGAGTCAGCCTTTCGCACCATGACTGCGTTTTACCGCGGTGTCCGACAAGCAGCACGAGTTACGGGCGCTGATTGGGTACTGATCGATGTCGGCCCGAACCTGGGGGCGATCAATCGCGCAGCGCTGATTGCGAGTGACTTTGTTGTGATCCCTCTCGGTCCGGATCTCTTTTCCCTCCAGGGCCTGCGCAACTTAGGGCCGTCCCTGAGGTCGTGGCGTGCGAGTTGGACAGAATTGATTCCCAAGAGCCCTGATCCGGCCCTGGAGCTTCCCTCGGGCGAGATCGAACCCCTGGGATACGTGGTCATGCAACATGGGATGCGTGAAAACCGCCCGCCGAAAGCCTACCAGCGCTGGATCGAACGGTTTCCTCCTGCCTACCGAGAGTTTGTCTTAGAACAGCCACCGAAGCCCGCTCCGTCCGCGGCGGAGGATCCGTATTGCCTCACGATGCTGAAGCACTATCGGAGTCTCATTCCCATGGCGATGGAAGCGCGAAAGCCGGTCTTTTCGCTCAAACCTGCCGATGGAGCCATCGGCGCGCACGCGACCGCCGTGCGCAACGCGTACCAGGATTTCCTGTCCCTCGCCGAGAGCATCGAGGCACGTTGCCGTGATCGAGTGAAATAAGGAACACATCCCATGGAGGGGTATTATGGGCGAGCCGACGCTCGAGCAATGGCGGGCGCTTTATGCCGCGGCCGGAGCGTTTCGTGAGCTGGCTCCCTGGCAGTGGATGACCGGCGACGACCTCTTCGCGGTGGAAGACCCGGCGTCCGGCGAGGTGAGCTACGGTACCGTCATGGGGTGAAGCCAAAGAGGAATTCGGCCTGGCGCTGTTTCTGGGTTCGGATGGGTTCGCCAGTTATCGCCAGCTCTTGCTGGACGACGTCGACCCCGAGAGCATGGAGGCATCGGCGCGCCTGCGCTCGCTGGTGGTGAGCTTCGGCGAACGGGCCGTGCTCGACGCGCGAGACCACGCCGTCATTCGATCACTCGGGCTGCGCTTCCGCGGGCGCACCGCGTGGCCCTGGCTGCGGAGCCAGCGCCCCGGCTATGCACCCTGGTATCTGGAGGGCGATGAGTGCCGTCTCCTGGAGCTCGCGCTCATCCAGGGGGCTGACGTTTCCAAACGCGTGCGGGATGGGACCTTGCAGCTCACCACCGGTCTCGACGAATCACCCATGCTGACCCGATGCTACCGAGCGGACCAATGGATCGACGAGTGGCGGAAGCCTGAGGCCCTGGACGTCGCGCCGGATGAGCCGGGGCCGGTGGATGAGGTCCGGCTCCGTCGGCTTCAGACATCGAGGTCGCGCAAAATCGGCGCATGGCAGCTCGACCTCGCCTTTTTGCCGACGCCAATCGGCACCACGGGTGAGCGCCCCTATTACCCGCGGCTGCTCCTCGCGTTGGCTGACTCCGGCCTGATCGTCGGCACCCAGATGCTCGAACCGTGGTCGTCGGCGGCTGAGCTGCAGGAGGCGATGCTCACGCTGCTCGAGGAGGCAGAGCATTTGCCGGGCGATATCCTCGTCAGCCGCGACGAGGTGCTCCGGCTGATCGCCCCGCTGGCAAAGGCGTTGAAGATTCGCGTCCACCTCACCGAACTTCCCGAGTTGGAGGAAGTCCGCGAGAGCCTTCTCGATTACCTCGAGCGATGAATGGGGACACGCCGCTTTGCGGGATCGGGCCGACGCCCTGGGCTGGTCTGGTGAGGGGAAGAGACCATGACGCCGAAGGTTGAACTCGTTCTATCGGGATTGCTCGCCACGCTGCTCGCCGCCTGCGCTCCGGCCCAGGCGCCCGCCCGGCAGCAGCCAGTCAGCGGCTCGGCGCCGATCCAACGCACGCTGGTGATCGGCAGCCGAGGCCAGCCGCCGAGCCTGGCAGCAAGGCCGCTCGTGTCGTTCTCTGGTTCCATCGCGGAGCCGCGAACGTCGGCGCAATCCCGCTCTATTTCGATATCGTGGTCACGGCTCGGACCGGGAGCCTGGTCGGACCCATCGTCCGGGAGACCCCGAACTCAGGTCAGAACTACCACAACGTGGAGTCATGGCGCTGGGGGTCGTAGCCCACCCCCAAAGCCAAAGATCCGACCTTGCCGTGGGGCTTGTTCTAGTCGGCCGAAGGCAGAGGCTTGGCCTCCTTGAGCTCCATCGGCTTGCCACAGCACTCCACCGCGCCCTCGCCAGCCTTGGTGCAAAGCGTCTCGGTGCCGCAGTCGGCACACTCGAAGCGCTTGCCGAGTAGATTTGCCATCGGTTACCTCCCGCCCGGGCGCGCGGGCGCCGCGCGGAGCTGCATCGGCTCGCCACAGCAGATCAGCGCGCCCGATCCGCCCTTCGTCACCAGCATTTCTGATCCACACTTCGCGCAGACGTAGCGCTTGCCCTGCTCGTTCGCCATCTATCCCTCCACCTGCGCTGTACTCGCGTGGCGCGCGCGCAGCTCGTTGCGCAGGACCTTGCCCATCGCGTTTCGCGGCAGCGCATCAACGAAGATCATGACTTCGGGTTTCTTGAAGCTGGCCAGCCGCTGCCGGCAGTGCTCAATCAGCGCCTCTTCGGAAACGGTCGCCCCCGGTCGGGCGACCACGACCGCGCCGACGCGCTCGCCCCACTCCTCGTCTGGGATGCCGATGACACCGACCTCCTCGACGTCTGGGTGGGACTCGAGCACCGCCTCGATCTCGTCGGGCGCAATGTTCTCGCCTCCGCGAATGATCATGTCGGACTTTCGGCCGCTCAAATAAATGTACCCGTCTTCGTCGATCCAGCCGAGGTCGCGGGTCAGCACCCAGCCGTCACGGATCGTCGCGGCGGTTGCGCTCTCCTGTTCGTAGTAGCCGCGCATCGTCCGCACCGTCCGGATCGCAATCTCGCCGACCTCGCCCGGCGCTACGGGCTCGCCCTGCTCGTCCGTGATGCGGATCTCCACGTCAGGCAATGCCCGCCCGATCGAGCTGAGCCGCTTGAGCTTGATCTCGACCTCCCCAGGCGTGCCATCGAGGCGATGATCGTCCGGGCCGAGCACGCTCACCGTGGAAGTCGTCTCGGTCTGGCCGAAGGCGTTGATGAACCCCACCGCGGGGGGGAAGCACTCGATCGCTCGGCGAATGAGCCCGAGCGGCATGGGAGCCGCGCCATACGAAAGCACGCGCAACGCCGAGAGGTCCGTGGTGGCGAAGGACTCGTGGTCCACCACGCGCCGCAGCATGGTCGGCACCAGGAACGCATGCGTCACCCGCTCGCCGGCGCCCAGCCGCAGCCACTCCTCGGCCTCGAACTGGCGCATGAGGACGACGCGCCGGCCGGCGAAGGTCGCGGTAAGCGCCGCCGTTAGCCCCGCGATGTGGTAGAGCGGAGCGGCGATCAGCACGCACTCGTCGATGGTCTCGTCGCCCGGGTCGACCGAGGCCATGACGTAATTCGTGAGGTCTGCGTGGGCGAGCATAACGCCCTTGGGTGCGGCCGTTGTTCCGCTGGTAAACATGAGCACGGCCAACTCATCCTCGTAGATCTCCTCCGGAATCGCGGGTTCACCCGCGTCAACCAGGTCATCGAAGAGCGGCAGCCCGTCGACCCGGCTTTCGATCGAGACCATCGTCGGGGAATGGGTGAGCCGCGCCGTCACCTCCCGCGCCGCCTCGACGTAGCGATCGCCAAGCAGCAGCGCCCGCGGGCGCGCGACGCCGATCATGTGGGCGAGCTCGCTCTCGCGGGCGCGGTAATTCAGCGGGACGAAGACGGCCCCGAGCATCGCCGTGGCGTACATGGCTTCGATGACCGCTGGTGTGTTCGTCTGGAGCACGGCGACTCGGTCACCCGGCTCGACGCCAAGGCCGATAAATGCGCCGGCGACCCGCGCGACGCGTTCCTGAAAACGCTCGTAGGAGATCGCGTTCCCCTCGAAGCGGATGAACTCCCGCTCTGGGAACATGCTCGCCGCGATCTCCAACAGCTCGGCGAGATTCATGGTGTCGACTCCGATGATGTGATCGCCGCGGCGAGGCGCGCCTCCAACCGCAGTCCTTTGGCAGGAGGCAAGTCTACCCCTTCGCGCACTGCCTGGCGTATCGCGGCGACGACGCGCGGCTCGTAGCCCGCGAGCTGCTCGGCCAGTGTCCCCGCTGTCTCGTGCAGCCGCTCAGGCGCAACCAACCGTGACACGAGCCCCAGCCGCAACGCCTCCTCGGCCGGGACCCGCCGTCCCGTGAGCAGAAGGTCAAGCGCGACGCCGACGCCCACCGAGCGAGGCAACGTCTGCGTCCCGCCGGCCGCCGGGATGAGCCCGAGCTGCACCTCTGGCATGCGAAACTCGGTTCCCTCCGCCGCGATCCGCACGTCGCAGAACAGCGCCATCTCGAGCCCCGAGCCGTAGACGAAGCCGTGCAGCGCCGCGACAGTAGGCACCCGGAGGTGATCGAGCCGCTCCCAGACGTCGCGCGCGAAGCGGATCCGGCGTGCGGCCGTCGGCGAGGGCGCGGTGCCGAACTCGTGGAGGTCCGCGCCAGCGCAGAAGGCGCGCCCCTCGCCATAGAGCACGAGGGCGCGCACGTCCGTGTCGTCGTCCACCGCGGCCAGCGTCTCCGCCAGCTCGTCGCGCATCGCCGTATTGTAGGCGTTGAGCGCTTCCGGGCGGTTGAGCCCGATCCAGGCGATGGCGTCCCGCTTCCCGAAGCGAACCGTCCGCCAGCTCAACGCCGGCCTCGCTCTTCTGGCGCTGCTTCCAGCACGACACCCGTCGCGACGAGCCGATCGATCTCCGCATCGCTGAGCCCCGCGCCGCGCAACACGGCGCGGCTGTTCGCCCCTAACGCGGGTGCAGGTCGTCCCCCCAAATTCGGGAGCTCCCGGGCAAGCCAGGGCGGCCGCGCGAAGTGGACGCACATTTCGCTCTCACGCGAGGGTGCGGCGAACAACCCGGTCGCGCCGAGTGCAGGATCCGCAACCAGTATTTCCCCGTCGAGGCTGCCATAGCGTGGCGCTTCGTAGGGATACTCAGCATGTCCTTCCCGTCCTCGAGGCGAGGGAAAAGCCACAAGCTGGCACGCCACCTCGCGCTGGGCGACCTCGATGTGGCAGCCAGTGTCCGTTGCGTCGCGCGCGAGCAGCGCCGCCAGGATGGCTGCCGCCCCATACGTGCCAGCCATGTAGTCGAGGTATGGGACCGGCGCCGGCTCTGGGCGCCCCGAAGCGTCGAGCCCTGCCAGGCCGGTCGCAAGCTCGAGGGCACTGCCGTACGCAACGTAATTGGCCCAGGGGCCCGTCGATCCGAAGGCGGGGAGCGCGAGCGAGATCAGCGACGGGTTCGCCCTGCCCAGCGAGTGAGCGTCGAGCCCGAAGTTCGGCATGACGCGGGGGCTGAAATTCTCGACAACGACGTCGGAATCCGCGACGAGCTTCATGAACGCAGTGCGGCCCTCGGGCGCCGTGAGGTCCAGGACCAGACTCGCCTTGCCCTGGTTCAGATCGGCGTACACGCCTCTGCAACCACCAGTCCCGGTGGCTCGAGTCCCGTCCACGTGCCGTGGCCCTTCGATCTTCACAACGTGTGCACCCAGGCTGGCGAGCAGGCGCCCACAGTAGGGCCCCGCCCACACCATCCCGAGATCCAGAACTTGGACGTCGCCGAGGGGCGCGGTGCTGGCACACGGTGGCGACGGGCGCGGCAGAGGGTTGATCGAATGGCCGTCGTTGCACGATGACGGCGGAGGCAGGGGGTCGAGCGGCGTACGGTCGAGCCGCGAAGAGGGGGCGCCGTGTGTCACTCGGAACGGCGACTGCGCCCGGTGGACCCCGGCGAGAGACCGCGCGGGCAGATCGGCGGCCTCATCCTCACCCGACGCGGCCCAAACGCCCCGATCCACGCATTGCGTATCGGTCAGGAGTTCGTCGGGACGCAAGGCCGGGACGACCGGGAGCTGCCAGAGCTGTGCCTCGTGGAACACCTCCTCGCGTGTGCGGTCCGCGAGCCAGGAGCCCAGCATTGCTCCGAGATCTGCATCAGGGTTGACCACTGCCGGCACACCGGTGAGTCGCGCGAGCAGCTCCCGGTGCAGCGGCGTCGGGGCTGCGACGCCGACCCAGCCGTCGGCACAGGGCAGCACTTCAACGGACGGTCGGGGTGTCCCGCTCCGACGATCGTGGCGGGGGCAGAGGACTCGGTGAAGTGTCTCGCCGAGGCAGGTCGCGAGCACCTCGGTGCTCTTGACCGTGACCGGGGCGACCCGGCGCTCGCGGCGTGCCCAACGCAGCGCGCCAAGCGCCGCCACGGCCGCGTGCGCCCCGGCGAGCAGCACTAACGCGGGGTGATCGCATGCGGTCCCGACAACGCTCACGTCCGCAGACCCAGAGCTCAAGCCCTTCTCGGATCGGAGGTCGAGCTCGTTGTCTCCGCGAACCCAGATGTCGGCTTCTGCGGAATTGGCGTGATCGTCCCAGGGAGTGATGTCGGCGCCGAGTTGGGCGAGGATCTGGACGCAGGCGGATGCTGGGCGGGCGTTCGCGCTGCCGTCCACAACCCGAATTCCGGCGAGGAGCCGCGGCGCACTCATTGCCCCTGGAACCTCGCGGCCCGGCGCTCGAGCGCGGCCGCGACGCCTTCGGCGCGGTCGGCCGTCGTCTGGAGAAGGGAGGCGAGGTCAGCCTCCAGTCGCAGGCCCGCCTCTAGATTGAGATCACCGGCGGAGCGGGTCGCTTCTTTTGTGTAGGCGAGCGCAAGTGGCGCCGATCGCCGCAATGCCTCGAGGAGGTCGTTCAGAGGCTCGTCGACCGTGCTTGCTCCCACCCGATGCACCAGGCCGCGCGCGAGTGCGAGGGGAGCGGCAAGGATCTCGCCGAAGAGCAACAGCTCCAGCGCAGCGGGGCGGCCGACGAGCCGTGCGAGCCTCTGCGTCCCACCGGCTTTCGGCATGCGCCCGAACGTGACCTCCGGACTGCCGACCTGCGCGGTGGGTCCGGCGACGCGCAGGTCGCATGCCAATGCCAGCTCCCAGGCGGGACCGATGGCGGAGCCGGTGATCGCGGCGATCGTAGGCGGCGATAGCTGGGCAATCGCCAGCGTGGCGCGCGCCCACGCTTCGGCCATCGCGTCGCATTCTGCCGCTGAGGATGGGGGCGTGACGAAAAACGCGGGAGCGGCACACGCCACAACGACGGCGACCGGCAGCGTGTCGGTGGTTTCGATCGACTCGCACGCATCCAGCAATTCCCAGGCCAGCCGCGTGGCCTCCGGGCCGGAGGCGACCGGCCGGCGCACCGCGAGTGTGATCACGCCGCGATCGATGCTTTGCTCGAGCAACCGGGCCTCCTGCAGAGCCGTGTCAGCGGTGCCAGCAACGTGGCGCTGCTGTGCCCGATGAGCGTAGCGAACGGCCAGCGGCAGCGTCAAAGGCTAGCGCCGCCCGTTTGGCCGCTCGCATTCCGTAGACTGAGTGAGCCAGCAGCCATCGCCACCGGCGGAGAGCGCGCATGGACGATCTCACCGCGGCCCGCGTCCAGATGGAGATGTCGCTCGGGTTCCACATGATCTTCGCGGCGGCCGGCGTCGCCGTTCCCCTGATGATGCTCATCGCCGAATGGCTCTGGCTCCGCACGCGCGACCCAAGTTACGAACGACTCGCCCGCACCTGGGGCAAGGCGGGCGCCGTGCTCTTCGCCATCGGCGCCGTGTCTGGCACCGCGCTCTCCTTCGAGCTCGGCCTGCTCTGGCCAGCGTTCATGGCGTTCGCCGGTCCGATGGTTGGCCTCGCCTTTGCGCTCGAGGGCTACGCCTTCTTCATCGAAGCGATCTTCCTGGGGCTCTACCTCCACGGCTGGCACCGTATCAGCCCCTTCGCCCACTGGCTGTGCGGCATCCCTGTCGGGCTGGGTGGCGCCGCATCCGCGATCCTCGTCGTCTCGGCGAACGGCTGGATGCAGCAACCGGTCGGATTCACGCTGGTCGACGGTCGTCCAACCAGCATCGACCCAATGGCCGCGCTCTTCAACCCCGCCTGGTCCGCTATGGCAATCCATGCCACTATCGCCTGTTACGCCGCCGTCGGGTTCGCCGTCGCGGGTATCTACGCCTGGGCGCTCCTCCACGACCGGGACCCCGACCGCACCGCGTACAACCGGCGCGGGCTCGTCATCGCGATGGTTGTGGGCGGCATCGCGGCGTTACTTCAGCCGTTGAGCGGCGACCTGCTCGCACGCCGGGCGCATGAGGTCCAGCCGACCAAGCTCGCGGCCATGGAGGGCCAATTCGCGACGGAGCGGGGTGCGCCCCTGCGCATCGGGGGCTGGCCGGATCCGAACACCCGCGAGACGCGGTACGCCATCGAGCTCCCTCAGATGCTGAGCTTGCTGGCAACGCACGACCCGAACGGCGAGGTGCTCGGTCTGGATGCGTTCCCGCGGGACCAGTGGCCGGAGCCGCGCGTCGTCCACCCGGCGTTCCAGTTCATGGTCGGCGCAGGCACGGCGATGATGGCGCTCGCTGTCCTGTGGGCGCTTCTGTGGTGGCGCGGGCGGTCGGATGGTCGGTGGGCGCAGCAACAACGGTTGTTGTGGGCGCTCGTGCTGGCTTCACCGCTTGGGTTCCTGGCGCTCGAGGCGGGCTGGGTCGTGACGGAGGCCGGCCGCCAGCCGTGGGTAATCTTCGGTGTGATGCGCACGAGCGAGGCGGTCACACCAGCCGGCGGAGTGGCCTGGTCGCTGACGGGCTTCACGCTGCTCTACCTCGTGCTCATCGTGACCCTGATATGGATTCTGCGGCAGTTGGCGCACGGGAATGACCGTGAGCCCGTCGAAGCCGCCGAGGGTCGCCTCGTAGCCACGTGAACCGGGCATAAGGAACTGGACACTTCATGGCGACCGATCTACCGATTGGATTACCCGAGCTCGTAGCGTTCGTCGGACTTGCGGGGCTGGCCACCTACGCCGTGCTTGCTGGAGCAGATTTTGGCGCTGGCGTGTGGGACCTGTTGGCGCGCGGCCCCAGGGCAGGGGCGCAGCGAAATGCGATTGCCGCCGCGATCGGTCCCGTCTGGGAAGCCAACCACGTCTGGCTGATCTTCGTCATCGTCTTGCTCTTCACCGCGTTCCCGCCGGCCTACGCGGCACTCAGCATCGCGTTCTTCGTCCCGTTCCACCTCATCCTCGCTGGCATCGTGCTTCGTGGTGCCGGTTTTATCTTCCGGGCGCACGGGGCGGAGGCGGCCGCGGTTCCTTCGATGTGGGGTAGTGCGTTCGGTGCGGCCAGCGCGATGACTCCATTTCTGCTCGGCTGCTGTCTGGGCGCGGTATCGACCGGGCTGATCCGAGTTGTGGATGGCCGAGTGCTGTCCGATCCCCTCACGCCGTGGCTGGAACCGTTCTCGCTGGCGTGCGGCGCCCTCGGCCTCGCCCTTTGCGCCTACCTGGCTGCGGTGTACCTGACGCTCGAGACGGACGGCGAGCTGCGGGGTGACTTCCGCCGCCGGGCCCTCCTATGCTGGCTCGTCGCCGGCGCGATCTCACTCGGCGTGCTCGGCCTGGCGCATACGCAGGCACCCCGGCTCTGGGAGGCGCTCGTCATGCCGCGCGCGGCGCCGTTCCTTCTGACCGCGCTCGTGCTGGCGGTGATCTCCGGCCTCTCGCTCCTCTGGGGCCACTTCCTTGTTGCTCGGGTCGTTGGCGCGGGGCAGGTGATCCTCCTCCTCGCCGGCTGGGCTCTGGCCCAGTGGCCGTACCTCATCTACCCGGATCTCACGCTGCACAACGCGGCAGCGCCCTCGGCCACGCTTTGGGCGCTGCTCGTCACGGTGCCCCCTGGACTGGCTCTGGTGCTGCCCTCCCTCTGGCTCCTCTTTTCCGTCTTCAAGGGCAGCGACTCCGTGTCCGACCATCGGACTCCATAGGGCGGCTATACCCATAATGCGGTGGCTCCAACTCTCGGTGGGACGAAGATGCTCCTCACCCCGATCCATCGTTTCTCTTGCACGCATCACGCGACGTCCATTACGCTGCGGCAAGCATTTCGAGAGAGTCGAGCCATGGTGCAATCCCAGACCAACGTTCATTTCGAACGGTTCCGAAACAAGTGTCAAGTTGCTTCTGACCTTGCCTTTGGCCCATTGATTAACTATGCATCCCGGTACCTATCATCCAGAGTTGGTGTTCCAGACCATTTCGTCGCGTTGCTTCTTGCTACGGAAGACAAGCGTTTCCTAGCCCACCCTGGCATTGATCTCTTCGCCATTGCTCGGGCCGGGCTCTGCAATTGTTTTTCATCGGACTCGTTCGAGGGGGCCAGCACGATCCCCCAGCAGCTCTTCGACGCCCGAATTCAGGCAGCGGGGGGCGGACGTCCTCGAACTTGGCGTAGGAAAGCCAGTCAGTCTCGCTGGGCAATCCAGGCTAGCCTTACCCGATCGAAGGTATCCCTGTTCTCGGAGTACTTGTCGATCGTATATTGGGGCGTTTCCTATTACGGACTAGTGCAAGCCAGCAAGGGTTACTTCAGCGTTTCTCCGCCCGATCTTGGCCCTGAGCAATCGTTCTTCCTGGCAGAACGCTTGGCATCGCCCAACATCGTTTATCTCGATCGTGTCACTACGTTAATGAACCGTCCATTCATCGTCGAGACTCTCAGCGCGACAGGCTTTTCCATCGAGACATTGGTTGAAATCTATCAACAACACTTTGACTGCGGAGATAAGCTGTGGCTGGACCTGGCGAAGGGCTACACGAAATCGGCCGCGCATATTTATTCACGCTCAACGGCTGCCTTGCCCAGGTAGTTCCGGGTTTTACGCTTCAATACAACGTCTATCGGCACGCCGAGAAGTTGTCGTTCAAGGCACCAACACTCGCCTCGTACTCCTTTGATGCATCAGCCAGATTAATTCGACCCGCTTATGATGGTGAAGTGCTGATTGAATCAAAAGGATATAAGACGGGGTCTGGCCTGCTCAGCAGTTACAAAGCTTTCTTGGCGAAGGCCTACGTCACCTGTTCACTCTATACTTGGCACGCTCGCGACCTTTTCTGGTTCGTTACCAACGTTCCCTTCGCACCAGCAACCGGACGGAATTTGACGGACTACAAATGGATTCATCAGGTACTTACAGGCGGGTCAGACAAGGACGTTAGTTCGATACTTGGTGACACTGAGATCGTCTTGGAAAAGAGTTTTGTGTTATCCCAGAGGATAGGGGTTTGCATCTTGACAGATTCTTTCATGAAACTCACTGGGATAAAGTACGGCGTTGAAAAAGACGACAACCTCTGGGGAATAATGGCGAGAATTCATGGAGGCGTCGTACCGACGACGAACTACCAGGAGCTAAGCTGGCAAATCGCGAGGGAGAATAGGCTTGATGATCCGGATCACATTGAGCCAGGGCAGTCACTCTCGGTCCCTTGGCTCGGAGTGGATTGGCCAGACGAATGAAGTTCGTCGACGCGTAGCCCCGCGCTGGCAGCAGCTAGACGGCTCTCTTCGATGACTGCGCGCACAAGATGCCTGCGATTGGGTGCTACCGCGGCGCAACTTGATCTGCGTTTGCGAGAAATCTTGAACGACTGGACATCCCACGGCTAGGATCGAACGTGGCGCGGCGAGCGCGCCCTGGTGGAGTGCAGCGATGGCCGCTTCGAGCCGCGCGCCCATTCTCGTTCTGATTCTGATGACGCTCCTTGCGGGCTGCGGGCCCAGCACTCCTACCAACCGCGACGCCCAGCGTGGGTCCGACGCGGCCTCGGGCCGAGCGACTGGGCCGAAGCGCCTGGTGACGGCCGTCACGAGTGACCTGCCTTCCTTGCGCACCACGTTGAGCCGCGCCGCGGGTGGCACGCTCGCCGGAGCGCCCGAGCTGGAGCAGCTCATGCATGCCGGGCTCACGATCATCGACAACGCTGCCACCCTCCAGCCGCAGCTCGCCGAAGCAGTGCCAACCGTAGAGAACGGGCTCTGGAAGGTGTTCCCAGACGGCCGCATGGAGACAACCTGGAAGCTCCGGCCGGCCGCTCTCTGGCACGACGGCACGCCCGTGACGGCCGACGACTTCGTCTTCACGGCCCGCGTCGCGCAGGATCCGACCCTCGTCGCCTTCCGCCACATCGCGTTCGCCGCCGTGGAGCGGGTCGATGCGCCAGATCCACGGACGCTCGTCATTACCTGGCAGCAACCCTTCATCGAGGCCGACCGCATGTTCGCGGCCGACGGAAGCGTGCAAAGCCTGCCGCTGCCTCGGCATCTTCTCGAAAGGGCGTATCAGGACAACAAGGCCGGCTTCCTGGAGGTCCCCGCGGTTGGCGCGGATGAGTTCGTCGGCGCGGGTCCGTTCAAGCTGAAGGAATGGGTTCGCGGAGCCTCGGTGCAGCTCGAGGCGTTCGATCGCTACGTGCTCGGCCGGCCGAAGATCGACTTCATCGAGGTCCGGTTCATCCCCGATCCGAACACCATGCTGGCGAACATCCTCGGAGGCACCGTGGAGACGCCGATCGGCCGCGGCGTCGGGTTTGAGCACGGCCTCCAGCTCGGCGAGCAATGGCGTGACGGCAAGGTGGAGTACTCATCCGGCGGCAGCATCAAGGTCTGGGCGCAGCTCCTGTACCCAAACCCGGCGATCGTCGGCGACGTGCGTTTCCGGCGCGCGCTCTACCACGCCATCGACCGCCAGCAGCTCATCGACACGCTGCTCGCGGGCCGAAGCGAGATCGCGCACACGCAGGTCACCCCGTCCGACCCGGAGTATCTCGAGCTCATCGGCCGCGCGGTTCGCTATGACTACGATCCGCGCCGCACGGCTCAGATCATGGAGGGCATGGGCTACGCACGCGCGAGCGACGGCATCTACCGCGATCCGCGAGGCGATCGACTCGTCGTCGAGTACCGCTCCTCGCCGATGGACATCCTGCGCAAGACCAAGCTCGTCGTGGCGGATTACTGGCAGGGTGTCGGCGTCTCGGTGAACGTCGTCGACGACCCGCCGAACCGCCGCGGCGATAACGAGTACCGGGCGATGTACCCCGGCTTCGACATGAGCCGCGGCAACGCGGGCACGGAGGCGTTCCGCACGTTCCACAGCTCAGATGCGCGCGGTGCCCATAACCGCTACATCGGCCAGAACGTTCCCAACTACGTCAATCCCGAGCTCGATGCGCTGATCGACCGGTTTTACGTCACCATCCCGCGCGACGAGCGGCTCCGCGTGGCCGGAGACATCGTCCACCACCTGACGGACCAGGTGATCGTGATGGACCAGTTCTACGACGCAACGCCCACCGCGGTTGGCAATCGACTGATCAACGTCCCCAATAAGGTCGCACGCGGCGGGACCAACACCTGGAACGCCCACGAGTGGGACGTGCGTCTGGGCCATTCACTAGCGCAACGCTCGCCTTCAGAGTAAGCTGTCCGCCATGGCTGAGGCGTTCGTTCAGGGCTTCCTCCAGGTCTTCACCTGGCCCGCGTTTGGGCTGCTGCTGCTCGGGATGGTCATCGGCTTCGCCGTCGGCATCCTGCCCGGGCTTGGCGGCGCCGTGACGGTGGCGCTGCTCCTGCCGTTCACCTTCACGATGACGCCACTCCAGGCGTTCGCCTTCCTCCTCAGCATGCTCTCCGTCACGGCTACCGCGGGCGACATCACGTCGGTGCTCTTCGGCGTTCCGGGGGAGGCGACGACCGCGGCCACGGTTATCGACGGCTACCCAATGACGAAGAAGGGGGAGGCGGGCCGAGCGCTGGGCGCCGCGCTCTTCAGCTCGCTCATCGGCGCGGTGATCGGGGCCTTTGCGTTGGCCGCGATGGTGCCGATCGTCCGGCCGCTCGTCCTGGCGTTTGGCTCACCCGAGTTCTTCATGCTCACGTTGCTCGGCATCACGTTCGTGGCGGCCCTGAGTGGCGAGGAGGTGCTCAAGGGCCTCATCGCCGCGGGACTGGGCTTCATGCTTTCGATGATCGGGCTGGACCAGCAGACGGGCATCCAGCGCGCCACGTTCGGCCGCCTCGAGCTTTGGGACGGCATTGGGCTCGTGGCCATCACGATCGGGCTGTTCGCGATTCCCGAGACGATCGAGCTCGCGCTGAGTGGCACGAGCATTGCGCGCGAGGGCGCCAGCAAGGTTGGTGGGGTCATGGTCGGCGTCCGCGATACGATCACACACATCTGGCTGACCGTCCGCTGCAGCCTGCTGGGGACGGCAGTTGGCATCGTTCCTGGCTTGGGCGGCGCGGTCGCGCAATGGATCGCGTACGCCCACGCCGTGCAGACGTCTCCGAACAAGGAACGCTTCGGGCATGGGGCGGTCGAGGGCGTCCTCGGCCCGGGCGCGGCGAACAACTCGAAAGAGGGTGGGAACCTGATCCTGACCGTCGTCTTCGGAGTCCCCCCAAGCGTGACGATGGCCATTCTGCTCGGCGCATTTCTCATTCAGGGCATCACACCTGGGCCCGACATGCTCGATCCGAACAAGCATCTCACCCTGACGTTCTCCATGGTCTGGTTCATCGTCATTACGAACATCATCACAGTGGCGATCTCGATCCTGTTCATCAACCAGCTCGTGAAGATCACCTACATCCGGGGCACCCTCGTCATCCCGTTCGTCCTGTTCCTGGTGTTCTTCGGCGCATACGCCGAGAAAAACACGCTGTTCGACGTGGGCCTCGTCCTGGTCTTCGGCACGTTAGGCTGGATCATGGTCCAGACCAACTGGCCGCGACCCCCGCTCGTGCTGGGACTCGTGCTGGGCCGGCTCGCCGAGCGTTATCTATTCCTTTCGTACAACCGATATGGGTGGGACTGGCTCGGCCGACCCATGGTCATCTTTTTCGACGTCGCGATCGTCGCGGTCCTCCTCTACTCCATACACGGATCGCTGAAGTCTGGGAAGGAGAAGGGCGCGGGACCGCCCCTGCCGGGCAATGCAACGGAAGTCTGAGATCGCATTCAGCCTCTTCATTGCCCTCGTGGTCGGCTGGTTCGTCTGGCAAGCAATCGGCTCCGGCCCCTTCTATTCAGGACCACCCATGCCGCGGGGCTGGGGGCCGAAATCCGCGCTCTTTCCGCTCGTGATCGGCATCCCTACGCTCATCCTTGCGATTCTGCAGGTCGCAATCGACATCAGCGGGCGCCGCCCAGCGAAGGTCAAGCCTGCGGATGAGGAGCTCGATCTCCCGCCGGAGGTGCTTCGTCATCGAACCATCGTTATCCTGGCGGCGATCGTCGGCTTCGTCGTGGCGACCTGGCTCCTTGGCTTCACGATCGCGGTGCCCCTGGTGACGTTCCTCTATCTGAAGGTCGGTGCAGCCGAGACGTGGCGCCTCTCGCTTATCCTTACCGCAGTGGCTGGTTTGAGCTTCTATCTTCTCTTTGTGTTGGGACTGAACGTCCCGATGCCTGAAGGATTGCTCGTGACGACGGTGCTCGATGCGCTCGAGAGCTTCTGAGACGACCGAGCTGCTGCGAACCCCACTTGCGGCAACCCATGAGGCGCTCGGCGCGCGCATGGTGCCCTTTGGCGGCTGGCACATGCCGGTCCAGTACGAGGGCATCGTCGTGGAGCACACGCACACCCGCCAGGCGGCCGGCCTCTTCGATCTCTCGCACATGGGCCGGCTCACGATCGAGGGGCGAGACGCCGAAGCGTTGATCCAGTACGCGACGACCAACGACGTCGCTCGGCTGGCCGAGGGCGCCATCCACTACACGCTCATCTGCAATGAGCGCGGCGGTGTGGTGGAGGATCTGCTGGTCTATCGATATCCGGACGCGTTGCGACTCGTCGTCAATGCATCGAACCGGCTTCGCGTTCTCGAGACCTTCGACCGCGTGATCGAGCAGCAGCGGCTCAATGCGAATGTGCGCGACGATACGTTCGACCTGGCGCTGCTGGCGATCCAGGGGCCCGAGAGCGAGGCAGTGCTGCAGCCGCTCGTCGCGGGCGATCTCGGCAGTCTCGCCTACTACCACGCGCGCCACGACCAGCTTTCTGATCGAACCCCGGTCATGATTTCTCGCACCGGCTACACGGGCGAGGATGGATTCGAAGTCATCGTCGAGGCCGCTGTTGCGCCCGCGCTTTGGGGTATGCTGCTTGCGGATCCGCGGGTGCGACCCATCGGGTTGGGGGCGCGCGACACGCTTCGGCTCGAGGCGGGGATGGCGCTCTATGGACACGAGCTGACCGAAGACGTCACCCCGTACGAGGCTCGACTCGGCCGCGTAGTGCGGCTGGAGAAGGGCCCCTTTTTCGGGAGCAATGCCCTCGCCGGGCTGCACGAGCGCCCGCCCGCGCGGCTCCTCGTCGGGCTTCGATTTGGCCCCGGGGCGGTCCCTCGGGCGGGGTACCGGGTCCAGCGTGACGGCCAGGACGTCGGCGAGATCGCCAGCGGAACGTTCTCTCCAACCCTGCGCGAGCCAATCGCAACCGCCTATGTACGCTCGGACTGCGGGGAAAACGGGACGGAGCTCGGCGTCATGATCCGGGACGCGCTAGTGCCGGCGAAGGTCGCAGGGCTCCCCTTTGTCCCGCACCACACAAAGAGGTTGTAAGACGGTGGGTTTGTCCCGCGAGGAATTCGAGTCGCGCTCATGGAGGCACGCCCTCATCCGGCCTCGCCCGCTGGCGCGTGCTTCGGCCGGCCTCTCCCAGAGGGAGAGGGGACAGGTCGAAGTCGCCTCTCCCTCTGGGAGAGGGTTAGGGTGAGGGCGTTGCCACAGGGTTGTCGACGAGACTCGCGGTCCATACCTGCAACGATGACGGAGGAAGCGTGAGCGAGGCCACCAGCGTCCCCGACGATCGCCGCTACACGCGCGATCATGAGTGGGCGCTCCTCGAGGGCGACACGGTTCGCGTGGGAATCACCGAATATGCCCAGCACGAGCTCGGCGACGTGGTGTTCGTCGAGCTCCCCGCGGTTGGCTCGAAGGTCACCCAGTTCAAGGAGTTCGGGGTCGTCGAAAGCGTGAAGGCTGCCTCCGATCTCTTTTCGCCCATCACGGGCGAGGTCGTCGAGTCGAACGGCGAGCTCGGCGACCACCCGGAATACGTCAACGACTCGCCCTACGACAAGGGCTGGATCATGCGAGTGCGACCCGAGGACGCCGCCCAGCTCGACGAGATCCTGGACGCGGCCGGCTACCGCGAGCTCATCGGCGGCCTGTGAGCGTCATGCGAGCGACGGAGAAGCGCGCGTGACCTACGTGCCCATAACGGTGGACGAGCGCGCCGCGATGCTGCAGGCGCTCGGTCTCGGCAGCGTCGACCAGCTTTTCGAGGTCATCCCACCGGGCATCCGCTTCCCGGCGATCGATATCGGCGAGTCGTTGAGCGAGCTGGAAGCGACCGAGACGGTCGAAGCTCTCGCCGGGCGCAACCGCGCCGTGTCGGGATTGCCCATGTTCCTGGGGGCGGGCGCGTATCGCCATTTTGTTCCCGCGGCCGTCGGTGCCATCATCGGGCGGAGCGAGCTCAGTACGGCGTACACGCCCTACCAGCCTGAGGTGAGCCAGGGCACGCTGCAGGCCAGCTTCGAGTTCCAGAGCCTGGTCTGTGACCTGACGGGCATGGACGTTACCAACGCGTCGGTCTACGACGGCGCATCGGCCGTCGCTGAGGCGGTGCTCATGGCGAAGCGGCTCACAGGCCGCGAGCGGGTTGTCGTCTCGGGTGGCGTCAATCCTCGCTACCGCGCCACGCTTGCCACCTACGTCGGGGCGCGCGACGTCCAGATCGAGACCACGGCGGTTCGGCGCGGAGCCGATGGTGTGCTCGTCGAGGAGGACCTGGTCGGGGCGATCGACGAAACGACGGCCTGCTGCGTCGTGAGCCAGCCGACGTTCTTCGGGGAGATCCGCGATCTCGCGCCGGTCGTGGAGGCGGCGCACCGCGCGGGCGCGCTCGTCGTCGAGGTCTACAACCCGACGTCGCTCGGCTTGCTTCGACCGCCGGGCGCCTGGGGCGCGGACATCGCCGTCGCGGAGGGTCAGCCGCTCGGGATCCCGCTCTCCTACGGGGGGCCATACGTGGGGCTGATGTCCTGTCGGTCGGAGCTCGTTCGGCAGATGCCGGGGCGGATCGTGGGCCAGACGACCGATGCCCAAGGACGACGTGGCTTCGTGCTGACCCTGCAGGCGCGCGAGCAGCACATCCGACGCGAGAAGGCGACCTCGAATATCTGCACCTCGCAGACGCTGATTTCGTTCGGTGTGGCGACCTATCTCGCACTCGTGGGCCCAGAGGGCCTGCGGGATGTCGCCGAGGCGAGCGCGCGCAACGCCCGGCGTGCTGCCGGGCAGGTCGGCGCGATCCCTGGAGTTGCGGTCATTACGCCGCGTCCATTCTTCCACGAGTTTGCGATCCAGACGCCGCTTCCTGCCGCCGAGCTGACCCGTCGACTGCTGGAGCGCGACATCATCGGTGGCTACGATCTTGGCCAGGTCGATCCTGAGCTGGTGAATTCCATGCTCCTGTGCTGCACCGAGGTCACGACCGTCGCGCAGATCCAGCGGCTGGTGCAGGCCGTGGGGGAGATCCTTGTCGATCGCGCCGCGGCGAGCGGCGCGCTCGACCAGCATGGGACCCGGGCCATGGAGGCGACGGTTGCCGAGGGACGGCCCGGAGGAACGGCGTGACCGAGCAACTCCTTCGCGAGCTCTCGGCCCCGGGGCGGCCTACCGTGCGCATGCCCGCTTCCCGTGCCGCTGATGAGCCGCTCGACATTCCCGCGGGCTTGCTCCGCGACGAGCTGCCGCTTCCGGAGGTCAGCGAGCCCGAGGTCGTCCGCCACTTCACGCGCCTCTCGCGGTTGAACGTCTCGATCGACACGACTTTCTACCCGCTCGGCTCCTGCACCATGAAATACAACCCGAAGGTCAACGATGCGATGGCATCGCTGCCCGGCATGCGCGCGCTCCATCCGCTGCAGCCGGAGGCGACCACCCAGGGCGCCATCGAGCTCATCGCCGAGCTCCAGGACCTCCTTGCGAGGATCACCGGATTCGACGCGGTCAGTCTCGCCGGCGCCGCGGGTGCCCAGGGCGAGCTCGCCGGCCTGTCGATCATCCGCGCGGCCCACGAGGCGCGCGGCGACACCCGGCGCCGGCGGGTCCTCATTCCCGACTCGGCGCACGGGACCAATCCAGCGACCGCGAGCATGGTGGGGTACGAGGTGACCGCCCTCCGCTCCGATAAGCGGGGCAACGTGGACCTGGCCGCGCTTCGCGACCTGCTCGACGATGATGTGGCTGGGCTCATGATCACGGTGCCGAGCACGCTCGGGCTGTTCGACGAGGCGATGCTCGAGGTCACCGAGCTGGTCCATGAGGCGGGCGGGCTTGTGTACGGCGACGGCGCCAACCTGAACGCTCTGCTGGGGGTGGCACGGCCCCGCGAGCTCGGGATCGACGTGATGCACCTGAATTTACATAAGACATTCACGACACCCCATGGCGGAGGCGGGCCAGGCGCCTGCGCCGTCTGCGTGACGTCGGAGCTGGCACCGTTCCTTCCGATCCCCGTGGCTGCCCGCCGATCGGACGGAAGCTACACGCTTGACGCGGAACGGCCGCAATCGATCGGGCGGCTGGGCGCGTTCCACGGCCATTTCGGCATGCTGGTGCGGGCGTATACGTACATCCGAATGCTCGGCTCAGCGGGCCTACGCGAGGTGGGGGAGGCCGCCGTCCTCAACGCGAACTACCTGCGCGGCCAGCTCGCTGAGAAGTATCGGCTCGCATACGATCGCTCGTGCATGCACGAGGTGGTATTCAGCGGGCTGCAGTCAGGGAGCGCCCGCACATTGGACGTCGCCAAGCGGCTGCTTGACTACGGCTTCCACCCGCCGACGATCTACTTTCCGCTGATCGTCCCCGAAGCGCTCATGATTGAGCCAACAGAGACGGAGACCAAGGCAACCCTCGACGCGTTCGTCGCCGCGCTCCTCGCCGTCGCCGAGGAGGCCGAACGAGATCCCGATCTGCTGCACGAGGCGCCCCATGAGACCCCGGTTGGGCGCCTGGATGAGACCTCCGCCGCCCGTCGTCCCATCCTCCACTGGTAATTTGTCCCTCGCGGGACTTGCATCAGCCCTGACTTGTTTACAAACGTTGACGGACCCGTTACAGCCGGCAACCTCGTTTGGCAACCTCCTCCCACATATTGATGGTGGACGCACTACCGACATCATTCGGAGGAGCAAGGGAATGACGGAGCATCACCACGTTGTCGAGCGCGTCGAGCGCGACAACTCCGGGTCCGGCATGGCCGGCGGCTTGATCATCGGGCTAGTCCTGCTGCTGTTCGTGGCAGTACTGGCGTTCTTTGTCTTCGGCGGCGGCCTTGGCCGGTTCGCTGGCGCGCCCGCGCCTGCTGGTCAGACAAATGTCAACGTGCCGGCGCAGAACCAGCCGAACAGCGGCCCGAACATCCAGATCCCGCGCCAGATCGACGTCAACGTCAACGCGCCCCAGCCGCCCGCGCAGCAGGCGCCGGCACAGCAGGCGCCGGCACAGCAGGCGCCGGCCGGCGCAGGTCGGTAAAGTCGCGAGCGCTAGAAATGGTAGAGGGAGAGTCGAGATGTTGTGGACAATCCTGGCGGTGGTGCTCGTGCTCTGGCTCCTCGGGCTGCTCGGCAGTGTCGGAGGGAGCGTGATCCACTTGCTGCTTGTCGTCGCGCTCGTCGTGTTGGTCATCCAGCTCATGAGCGGCCGGCGCATCGCCTAGACCCCGTAGCCGCACCGTCGGGACGAGCGTCCCGGCGACCCGGTGGCGCTGTTCCAGATCGCCATTAGAGAACAAAGGGCCCGGACACCGCGTTCCGGGCCCTGCGTTATCCCCGAGAAGCGTGGTTCAGCAATACGGCATCGCTGCGACGAGTCGTTTAGGGCTGGCGATAGATGATGCGGTACAGGCGTTCTTGCCAGCGCCCCGAAGGTACATCCAGGTAGCGGCCCCGCCAGTACTTCGGCGACACGCCGCCGGGTTGGATCATGTAGGTCACGACGGCGGTGACGATGCAACCCAGACTCGCCACGACGACGACTGGGTTCACCATCTTGAAGAGATATGCCGCCACAAAAATCGCCACGCCGATAAGGACCAGCTGGCCCGGATTCCGAGGGCGTGGATCCGGGAAGCGAAGCCGGCGGCGCGGTCCGCCCGGCCGCGGACTCTTTGGAAGCTTATCCACGCCACCCTGGCGGAGCGCCTCCTCGAGGTCGCGCTGGATGCGGTCCGGCAGGGGTGGCGGTTCGGCCATCGCTGGTTCCTCGTCTGACACCATGCGTACTCTGCGCCTATTATCCGCCGGACTCCTGCGCGCTACAACTGCCGCGCCTTGACGTTCATGCTGCGGCGCTGCTACGGTTGCCCAGCAGCGCACGCCCCCCGCATCCCCGGCGAAGTCCATACTCCCTCGCGTCTGCTTCGGTGCCAGCGGCCCGCCCCGAGCCCGCGTATGGCTCAGACATCGGTTGGGAGGACCCCTTATGCGGACTCCGTTCTCGCTGGCACTTGTCGTAGCGATCTGCACCGTCTCGCTGGCGTTTCCGGGTGCCCGCCCGGCGGCCGCCGTGCCCGAGCGCCCCGTGGAGTCAGGCTTGCCCTTCGCTGGGAGCGGCTCAATCGGAGTAGCAGCGCTGGCGCAGCCGTTTGCCCAGGCGGATGAGTACGAGCCGGATGACTCCCCTGCCGAGGCGAATGAGCTTGTCCTCGATGGGGACGTGCAAGAGCACAGCTTCCACCAACCCACGGACAACGATTGGGTGTACTTCAGCCTCTCCGCCGGCGATCGGGTCGTGCTATTCACGACCGGCCGGAGTTGCGACACGTACCTCTACCTCTACGCAGCGGACGGGCAGACCGTCCTGGCCGAGGATGATGACGCCGGAGGCGCCCCGAACGCCGCCATCCGGTTCACTGCCGACCAGGATGCCGACTATTACGGCCGGATCCGTCTCTTCGGCTCCTCGCCGTCGGCCTGCGGCTCGTATCAAGTAGGACTCGTCTCGCTGCCCCCACTGGGGCCGGACCCTTACGAGCCGGACGATAGCCCTGCCCAGGCGACGCCGGTGACACTCGACGGCACGCCCCAGGAGCGGAGCATCCACATTCCTGGCGACCGAGATTGGGTCTCGTTCACGGCTCAGGCGCCCATCGGGGTCGTTCTCGCTACCGGCGGCGAGTGTGATTTGTTCATGACGCTTTACGGCCGGGACGGCACGACGGTCCTCGCCAGCGACGACGACAGCGGGTCGCAGCATAATCCGGCCATCCTCTACACGATCACCGAGAGCGGCACGTACTTCGCGGAGATCCGCCATTTCGATGGAGGCAGCACGTGCGACGAGTACCTCTTCGGCGGGATCACGCAGGACCCGGCGCTTCCGGATGCCTTTGAGCCGGATAACAACGCGAGCCAGGCGAAGCCGCTGCCTCTCGACGGCTCCTTGCAGCAACACTCCTTCCACGTGCCGGACGATGACGACTGGGTGTCCTTCCCGGCAAACCCGGGGGATCGCATCTTCCTTGCGACCGAAGGCGCCTGCGATACGTACATCTCGGTATTCGGGCCGGATCGCCGGACGTTGCTTCGCGAAGATGACGACGCAGGCGGTGGCCTGAATGCGGCACTTCTCTTCACTGCGCAGGAGAACGGGACCTTCTACGCCCGAATCCGTGCGTTCGGCGGCTCGATGCGCTCGTGCGCTTCGTACCAGCTCTACGGCGCACTGATCCCACGCGGTGGTGCAACGCCGGGTGCCACACCTCGGCCAGCCGGAACCCCGGGAACTTCGGGCCCGGCCACGTCCGCAACGCCTGCAAGCGGGCCAGCGACGCCGACGCCGACGACGACGTTCCCGATCATCCCGACGCCCGCCCGATCAGGACGCTGATCGGCCGACGCAGGTGACCGAGCGGCCCCCGTTTCCCGCCGAGGCGTTTCGCCGCTACGACGAGTCGCCGGATGCGGGTTTCTACGCGGCGGCGCGCCTCGTAACGCACATCGATGACGGGGCAATCGCGGCGGTGACCCAGCTTTATCGGGAGTACGTGCCGGCGGGTGGTGACTTCCTCGACCTGATGAGTAGCTGGGTGAGCCACCTGCCGCCCGAGGTCGAATACGGTTTGGTCGTCGGACTCGGGATGAACCGCGAAGAGCTCGAGGCGAATCCGCGCCTGAACGATGGCGTCGTTCAGGACTTGAACCGGGATCCACACCTGCCGTTCGCCGACGAGACGTTCGACGCCGCGGGCATCTGCGTTTCGATCCAGTACTTGACGCAGCCCGCGGACGTCTTGCGCGAGGTTGGGCGCGTGCTGAAGCCAGGCGGGTCGATCGTGATCACTTACTCCAACCGCTGCTTTCCCACGAAGGCCGTGGCCATCTGGCAGGCGCTCGACGACCGCGCCCATGGCGTCCTCGTCGAGCGCTACCTGCTCGACGCCGGCAACTGGGAGGAGATCACCTGGTTGGACCGCAGCCCTGGCGGCGGCGATCCCCTCTACGCCGTAGTGGCGAGGAACCGAGCGATTCCCGCAACTCGACGAGGTGGCAGGAGCCTGAGCTAGAATAGCCGCCCATGACGACCGATTGGTACGAAGCCGCGAAGACCGAGCTCGTGGCGCAGAGTCCGTTCCACGACTCGGCGTATTTCCAACAGTTCGCGGCGGGAACCTTGACGCGCGAGCAGGCCTGGGGCCACGTCTCCCAGTGGTATTTCCTGATCTGCTGGTTCCCCAGGATCTTCAGCGGCATTCACGCCCGATGCGATGTGTTGGAGGTGCGCAAGGACTGCGCCCGCCATCTGCTCGTGGAAGACCTCGGCTATTTCCGGGGCGAGATCGGGGGCACCCCCGACCACGTCGAGCTCTACCTCCGCATCGGCGACGACATGGGTTACCCGCGTATGGCCTGGGGTCAACTCGTGCCGATCCCAGAGATGGACGCGATCATCCGCTTCTTTGAGCGAATGGCGCATGAGATCCCCTGGAGCGCATCGCTCTGCACGACCGCGTTCATCGAAGCGGAGGTCGTCGAGATCTCCCGCACCGTCGGCCGGGCGCTGGTGGAGCACTACGGCTGCCGGCAGGAGTGGGGCGCGATGAACTACCGCGTCCACGAAGAGGTCGAGCGCGAGGAGGCGGGCGAGACGGAAGACGCTATCCTCCTCCACATCCAGACGCCCGAGGAGCGGCATGCCGCCGAGCAGGCGATGGGCGAGATGCACCGGCTCCTCTGCGAATACGCTGCGGGCCTCGCCCGCGAATACCTGGCTCCGGCCGCCCGATAAGCTACTTCAGCAAATTCGACGCGTAGAGACTCTCCGCGGGGACGTGGGTCTGGCAGAGGCCCTGCTCGAACGAGTAGGCCGTGAACGCCTCGAGCGTCTTCCGGTTCGCTGCAAAGCCGTACGGCCACGGATCCTCGCCGAAGACCTCCCGCTCCCGCTCGAGTGCGTCCTGCAGCCAGGTTAGCGTCACCTTGGGTGCTCCGGTCTCACTCACCTCGGCCAACGCAAAGCGCTTCGCTTCGGAAAAGGCTGCAAACAAGCGCGTTGCAATGCTCGGGTCCGAGTCATGGATAGCCCGGCGCATGGCCAGCGTGTGCATGATCGGCACGATACCCGTGCGCTGGAAGTAGTCGAGCTCGACCTCGTGGTAATTGGGGAACAGACGCCGCATCTTTGGGGAGCGTCTCTTGAAGGCCTCGGGCAGCCCGGGCGAGATCACCGCGTCCAGCTCACCGGCCTCGAGCATCGGCCCAAGCGCATTGCCCTCGGCAACGGACCCGATTTTCACGTCCTCAGGCAGTCGGTACGCCAGCGGTCGAATCGGAATCGGCCGATCCAGGCCCCCCTGGCACCACTCGATCTGATTGGGGGCGACATCGTAGTCGTGCTGGAGCAGCCCGCGGATCCAGACCGCCGCGGTGACCGTGTAGTCCGGGATGCCGACCTTCTTGCCGATGAGGTCGCGCGGCTCCTGCACCGAGCCGTTCGGGTTGACGAAGATGAAGCTGTGGCGGAAGAGCCGGGACGTGAAGACCGGGATCCCGATCAGGCGGTCGTCGCCGCGCGCCGCGGCGGCGGTGAGTCCCGAGAGCGAGAATTCCGCGAGGTCGAATTCGCCGTCGAGGACCCGCACGAACAGCTCGTGGGGCGTATCGACGCGCTCCCAATCGAGCTTGATGCCGTCGATCTGCACGGTCCCTTCGACGATTGGTCGGGTGCGGTCGTAGTCGCCGCAGCCGAACCTCAAGCGCAGCGTGCTCACGGTTCCGCCAGGGGCGGTGCAAAAAGCCGGCGCAGCGGCAGCGCAAAGCCTGGCAACATGGGCGAAGTCAGCAGGTCTTCGATGGTCAACGTCACGGCAAGCTGGAGGCGCTGATCGTCTCGTCGGAATACCTGGACCGACCGGTCCTCCCAGCTCACGATCCAATACTCGCGCACACCATAGCGTGAATAGACGTCCAGCTTGATCTCGCGGTCGCGAGTCGCGTTCGCAGGACCCGGCGAGAGCACTTCGACCACCAGATCGGGCGCGAGGTGCAGCTTGCCGTCGTCGGCGGCGACCAGCGCGAAGCGATCGCGAGCAACCCACACGAGGTCCGGGGCAACGGCGTCATCTTGCGAGAAGATCACGCCCGGCGCGTCGAGGACGTATCCTGCCCCGGTCTCCTCGGACCACCCTGCAACCGCGAAGAAGGTTCGGCCGGTCGTCATCTGGTGGCGCCAGTGCGGCTGGTGCGACACGTGCAGCCCTCCACCGATGATCTCGTAGCGCGTGTCGTCTATCGGATCGGGGAAGAGGTCCAGATCGCGAACCGTCCAACGGATCTGGGTCACGGCGGTTGCCTCCGGGACGCGGCTTTGCTGTCAGTATAGTGCGAGGCCCCATGAGCGCCCTCGTTTCGGTGAATTTCAGTCCCCAGTCGAGTGGCAACCAACGGCACGGTTTCGATCAGGTCACATTGCGTTGACTGGGACCGGGAGCGTCTCTATAGTTGGGTCAGCCACCCGCGGGCGGTCCAGCCCCGGGCTTGCGTAGCCACCCGGAGGCCACAGTTGGGACATGCACGCCCGCGGTCGTCGCGAATCGTGCCGGGCACGCCGGTCCTCCTTGGTCTCCTCGCCCTGGTTCTGGCTGGCTGCGCGGGCAATTCGCCCCGGCCGGCGGGCCAGTCAGCAGCGGGAACATCCAACGAGGCGCAACGGGCGTCGACGCAAATGGTCATGGTAGTTCGCGTTGAAGTGCCCTCCGTCTCGCAGCTACCGCTGCTCGGGCTTGCCGGTGGCGGAAGCGTCACCGACACGACCAAGCGGCTCTTCAACGCCAACCTCGTCGTAGTCGACACGGAGGGAAGCCCGCGCCCATACCTCGCGGAAGCGCTGCCGGAGCTGAACCAGCCGTCCTGGCTGGTCAACCCCGACGGCACCATGGAGACGACCTACCGGCTCAAGCCCGGGCTTACCTGGCACGATGGGAAGCCGCTTACCTCGGCAGACTTCGTGTTTGCCGCCTCGGTCTACAGCACGCCGGCGCTCGGCGTGTCCGGCAGTCCACCCTGGAGCCTCTTTGCGAACGCGACCACGCCTGATGATCGGACGCTCGTGTTGAGCTGGAGCCGTCCGTTCCCGGAGGCCGGCGCGCTCACGGAGATCTTTCCGCCGCTGCCCCGGCACATTCTCGCCCAACCGTTCCTGGAAAGCGCGCCGGATGCCTTCGCGAACCAACCGTTCTGGAGTACGGAGTACGTCGGTGCGGGCCCGTTCCGGGTCGATCGTTGGGAGCCGGGTGCCTTCATCGAGGGGACAGCGTTCGACGGCCATGCGCTCGGCCGCCCGAAGATCGACCGCGTCAAGATCACCGTTATCAACGACCGGAACGCCGTTCTGGCAACCATGCTCTCGGGTGGAGCGCACATCGCCGCGGACAGCAGCCTCCTCTACGAAGAGGGGGTGACGCTCCAGCGGGAGTGGGGCTCGCGTGGCGGGGGCGGGACGGTGATCAATATTCCCGGCAGCGGACGCATGACGCACGTCCAGCTTCGGCCCGAGTACGCGAGCCCGCGCGCGCTGCTCGATCTTCGGGTTCGCCGCGCGCTGGCCCACACGATCGACCGGCAGGGGTTGAACGAGGCCCTTTTCGACGGCAACGGGCTCATGACCGAGTCGTACAGCGTCCCGATGTCGCCAAACTTTCCTGCGGTGAGCCAGACCATCCGCTCGCGTCCGTACGACCCCCGATTGGCAGATTCGTTGATGACCGAGGCCGGGTTTACGCGCGGAACGGACGGCATGTACGTCGACGGGGAGGGCAGGTTCGCCCCGGAGCTCATGGTGCCTGCGTCCAGCCAGGGTGAGCGTGAGATGGCGATCATGGGGAACGCGTGGCGTCAAGTCGGATTCGACGTCCAGGAGCGCGTGCTGCCCGTCCGGCAGATCAGTGATGGCGAGGCTCGCTCAACCAATCGGTCGCTGCAGACCTCTGGCGGGGGCACGGAAAAATCGTTCGTTCAGCTCCACAGCCGTAATAGCCCTTCGCCGGCGAATCGCTGGAGTGGCAACAATCGGGGGGGCTGGTCCAACCCCGCGTTCGACCGCCTCGCGGAGGCCTATGAGACCACCCTGGATCGCGGGGAGCGCGCGCGCACAATGGCAGAGATGGCGCGGATCTTCAGCGAGGATGCGCCGGTTTTCCCGCTCTATTTCAACTTCATCGTCATCGCGCACGCCGCGCGCCTGGCGGGGCCGCAGCTCGTGGCGCCGGATGCTGAGGTGAGCTGGGCCGTCCATACTTGGGAGCTGCGCTGAGCCGTGGAGCTGTATCTGATGCGGCACGGCGAGGCGCTCGAGAGTGTGGTCGATCCGGCGCGTCCCCTCAGCGAGTCAGGACGCGCGGCGGTGGAGCGGGTCGCGGCCGAAGCCGGTCGGCGCGGCGTCCACGTTTCGCGGATCTGCCACAGCGGGATCCTGCGCGCGGAGCAAACGGCGGAGGCGCTTGCCCAGCAGGTCGGTACCGGCGAGCCGGTCGAAGGGCGCGCTGGGTTGGAGCCAGAGGATTCGGTCGACCCGATCGCCCACTGGTTGCTCGAGCTCGCGCACGATTCCGCGAATGAGTCCATCGCGCTGGTCGGGCATCTGCCGTTCCTCGAGCGCCTCGCCGCGAGCCTGCTTGCCGGACCCAACGCCCCGCGAGCGCCCGGCTTTCAGCCGGCAACGCTCGTCAAACTGGTGCCCTCGCCCGATGGCCGGCGCTTCATCGTTGAGTGGGTGATCCGTCCCGACGCACCCGCCGGACTGTAGGCTTGCAGCCGCGGGCCACGGCGACGGAACCGGCGACAAACGCAAGGCCGCGAGTCTTTTACGGCTGGTACATCGTCTTCGCGTCGTTCCTCGCGAACTTCGCCTACACCGAACAATTCAGCGCTGCGTATGGGGTGTTCATCACGCACCTCGCCGCGGACATGGGTTGGGGACGCACGGCGCTCGCGGGCGTCAAGACGATGGCCCGCCTCGTCGAGGCCGTAGTCGCGCCCGTTCTTGGACCGCTCATCGACCGCTACGGTGCCCGCTGGTTCATGGTGGGAGGCGGGATCGTGATGGCGGTCTCGTTTTTCCTCGCATCCTCGCTCCAGGACCTCTGGCAGCTCTATCTGTACTTCGGGGTTGTTGGCGCAATCGGCGGGGTCTGTCTGGGCGGGTTCGTCACCACGGTGACCATCGCGAACTGGTTCGTCCTTCGCCGGGGTCGGGCGATCGCACTCGCCACCATGGGAATCTCGGTCGGCACGATGGTGCTGCCCCTGGTGACGAGCGGCATGATCGATTCCCTGGGCTGGCGTGCCACCTGGTTTATCTTTGGCTTCGGGGTGATGCTGCTCGCGTTGCCCGCCGGCATCGTGATCCGGCGCCGACCAGAGGACCTCGGGATGCATCCCGACGGCATCGCGCCGGAACCCGAGCCCCGCGCCGCGCCCGATCCGGAAACAGAACGGCGGCGTGAGGCGGCGCTCAGGGCGGATGTGATGTGGACGCGGCGTGACGTGCTGCACACGAACGTCTTCTGGATCCTCGTCTTCTCCTGGGGCCTGGCGCAATTCGCGATGGCGAGCACGACGCTCCACATGGTGCCCTTCTTCGCGGACCTGGGGTACCCACTCATCGTCGGCGCCGCCGCGCTCAGCCTTCGTTCGGCCATCGGCATTCCGGGTAATTTGATGTGGGGCATGCTGCTCGAGCGAGTACCGGTGAAGCTCGCCGCGTCCGTCGGCTTCCTGCTAACGGGGGCCGGGCTCCTGTTCTGGATGCTTCCCTCATCGGGTGCGACGCTCATCGTGGGCATTGTCCTGTTCGGGCTCGGCGCCTCGGGCGGCCAGGTCGCGCTCGAAGTCATCTGGCCGGATTTCTTCGGCCGGGTCAGCCTCGGTACGGTGCGCGGCGTCGCCTATCCCGTGTCGACCTTTTTCGCGGCGACCGGTCCGCTCGCGCTCGGCCTGATCTTCGACCTGACGGGGAGCTACCGGGCGGGGTTCGGCCTGATGATCGTCGGTTGCCTTGCCGCGGCGGCGCTGATCCAGCTTGCCCAGCGCCCCCGTCCACCGCGGTCCGAACGCTGATCTAGTGGGCCCCTTTCGGCTTTCTTCACGCTGGATGCCCCGCGCCGACATTAAATAGACAATCATCGATACCTTGTGCTATGATCGCGCCATGCGAATCAAGCTTCGGCCAATCGACTGTTGCATCCCCCTAAGGCAAATCGAGCCGCTGCCAGAAGAGCAGCGGGAGGCTGTCGTGGGCCTCTTCCATGCGTTGGGCGACCCGACCCGGCTCGAGATCTTTCGATTGGTGGCATCGCAGCCCGCGCCAATCTGCGTCTGCGACATCGTCGACCGGTTTGACGTCAGTCAACCCACGATCTCGCACCACCTGAAGGTGTTGCGCGAGGCTGGGTTGGTGACCGTGTCGCGCCAGGGGATCTGGGCGTACTACGCCGTCGACGAGCAGGGGCTGGCCATGTTGGCGCATGTGCTGGACGCGCTTCATCTGGATGTGGAGGTGGCCGCGGGGTAGGGTGATTTTTTCGGCCAATACATAGACTATCGTCGATTCGAGACCCGTCAATGAAAGGCATGCATGATGAATCCCAGTGCTAACGAGGTGCGTGAGACCGTGCGCCAGCGCTACGCTGAGCGTGCGCTCCAGGTCGTGGCGTCCGATGGGGGAGGCTGCTGCAGCGGGTCGTCGTGCGACCCGGTTAGCAGCGCGCTGTATTCGCTCGTGGAGACGGAGCTGATCCCCGAGGATGCGCTCAAGGCGTCGCTGGGCTGCGGCAACCCGACCGCGCTCGCCACGCTCGAGCCCGGGAAGGTTGTGCTCGATCTCGGCAGCGGTGGCGGGATCGACGTGCTGCTGGCCGCGCGACGGGTGGGACCGACCGGCTTCGTCTACGGGCTCGACATGACCGACGAGATGCTCGCACTGGCCGAGCGCAACAAGCAGGCCCAGGGCGTGGAAAACGTCGCATTCCTGAAGGGGCATATCGAGGAGATCCCGCTCCCCGACGGTACCGTCGACGTGATCATCTCCAACTGTGTGATCAACCTCTCGGTGGACAAGGGCCGGGTCATCGAGGAGGCATTCCGCGTGCTCAGGCCCGGGGGTCGGCTCGCCGTCTCGGACGTCGTGGTTCAGGGCGCGATGCCGGAGGCGCTGCGCCAGGATATCGAGTCCTGGGTCGGGTGCATCGCGGGGGCGCTTGAGGAGCAGGAGTACCGGCAGCTCTTGCAGCAAGCGGGCTTCGAGGCGATCGATCTCGAAGTGACCCGCGTCTACGACCCCGCGCAGCTCGTGGAGAAGCAGGGCAGCGCCTGCTGCGGTGGCAACGGCCTACTGGATTGGGTGGGAGCTGAAGGCCAGGTGGTCAGCGCCTTCGTCCGCGCCCGCAAGCCGCTGCCGGCCTGATGGGCCGGGCGCTAGTTGGCGAGGCGCTCGGGACGTTCCTGATGGTGCTGTTCGGGACGGGGGCCGTTGCCTGCGCCGTCTTGACGGGGGCACTGCAGGGGCTATGGCAGGTGGCCATCGTGTGGGCCATTGGGGTGACCGTAGCGATCTATGTCGCGGCCCCGCTCTCGGGGGCCCATCTCAATCCCGCCGTTACGCTGGCTTTCACACTCTTCCGTGCCTTCCCTCCGGGATGGTTGCCGGCGTACTGGCTGGCCCAGCTCGGGGGCGCCGTCCTGGCTGGGTGGGTGATCCTGCTCGCCGGTGGGCTGCTGTACGAGCGGGCTGCGGCTGCGCACCTGGACCCCCATGACAAGCCGGTCCCGCGAAGTAAATTGCAGGAGCTGTCCGCCTTTGGCTTCACCTGAGAGGGACTCCAAGTGACCGCTATGGTGGAGGGCAAGATGCCCAAAGAACACCCCGTGGTTCTTTACCTCTGCGTCCACAACGCGGGTCGGTCCCAGATCGCTGCGGGGTTCACCCGTCAGCTCGGGGAGGGGCGAATCGACGTTCGCTCGGCGGGTTCAACCCCAGCCAACGAGATCAACCCCGCCGTCATCCAGGCGATGGAGGAGGTCGGGATAGATCTCGGTCAGGAGTATCCCAAGCCGATCGCGGATGAGATGGTCCGTGCGGCGGACGTGGTGATCACGATGGGCTGTGGCGATGCGTGCCCTGTGTACCCAGGCAAGAAATATGAGGACTGGGAGCTCGATGATCCGGCGGGCCAGTCCATCGAGAAGGTCCGACAAATCCGCGACCAGATCCGCAGTCGAGTCGAGGGGCTCCTGATCGAACTGGGCGTTGCCGTGGCGAAATGACCGCGTTAGCTGTCCCCACTCTCGCGGCCGTGCGAAGAGCTTGATTGGACCTCTGTTGTCGCTTTTAAACGCGCTCACAGGGACTTGATCCTGCCCCCCCAAAATTCACCTTCGGAGATAGGCAAGGAAAATGGGGGAAGCTCATGGATCGTCCGCACCAATCCGAGGCCGCCGATGTTGCCGATGTGGATGGGGACAGCGACATTTCCCGGCGGGGGCTCAGGAATGCGATGGTTGGCGCCGGCGCGCTCGTCTTGAATCAGGCGGGCATCGCCGCGGCTCAGACCGCGACGCCGACGCTCGTACCGGGCGATCGGCTGCGCAAGCCCGCCGTTGAGAATATGTCCACAGTCACGACGACGCAGTCGTCCGTCTGGCCGACCGCGGCGAGTGCCTCGGGCGGCGCCGGGTAGAAGCGCTGCCGAACTAGCACTCGACCCTGTTGCTCCGCACCACGAGGCCCGCGCCACCCGGCGCGGGCCTCGTGGCGTCGGCCGCCGAATTCCGACGACTATTGAGATATAGTATCATTAGGTTGCCGCGGTCGACTCCTGATGCTCCGGGGCCGAAGGTAGCCATTGATGCCACTCCTCTTCGCGATTCTCCCCTTCTTTTCAACGTTCCTTGGCGGCATGGCGGCGCTGCGCTTTCAGCACCGCTTGCATCCGCTCATGGCGCTCGCCGCCGGGATGGTCGTCGCCACGGCGCTCGCCGACTTGCTGCCCGAAGCCGTCGAGCTTATGGGCGAGGGCGCGGGGCGGCTGCCGGTCGCCGCGGCGGTCATCGCCGGCTATCTTGCCTTCTCGCTCGTGGACGCCGTGATCCATGCTCAGACCTGGGAGCGGCAGCACGCAGGTCACGACCATGACGCTCACCCACATGCGGTGGTCGAACCGGATGCATCGCCGAGCGCGTTGGGGCTTGCGCGCTCGGCGGGCATGATCCTGCACAGCACGCTCGACGGGGTCGCCATCGGGCTTGGATTTCACGCCAGCCCGGAGCTGGGGCTGCTCGTCGGGATCGCCGTCATAACCCACGACTTCGCCGATGGCATGAACGTTGTGACACTCGCCTTCGCCGCGGGCCATGGCGTCTGGCCGGCTCGGATCGCGCTTGCGCTGGACGCAGTGGCGCCCGCGGCAGGAGGCGCGATTGGAAGCCTCATCCCGCTCTCTCCGTACGTTCTCGGCGTATTGCTCGCCGCGTTCGCCGGGGTTTTCCTCGCGATCGGCGCGGGCCATCTCCTACCAGAGGCCCAGCATCGACGACCCGGTGGGGCGCCGTACCTCGTATTGGTTGCGGCTCTCGGTGCCGGCTTGGTCCTCGTGATCCAGTCGTTCCTGGGCGACTGATCGGCTGGGAGCGGAGGGCTTCGTCCTCGGGTCGTCGTTGGCCGGTGCTAGAATGCACCGTTCACCCGTCTTGCTCGCACATGTTTCCGGCCGCGCCGGTCCGACGCTCTGGCGCGCGAAGGTCTCCGATGTCAGCCCACCCCGCGCCCGCAGCTCGCCATGCACGCCCGCTTGCTCGCCCAGCCACACTGGTTACCGCGGCGCTCGCCCTGAGCTGCGTTGCCCTCGTCCTGGTCGCCCGAACCCAGGACCCAACGTCTGCGATGCTGAGCACGTTCAGCACGCGGTTCCTCGGCATCTTCATCGAGGCTGCACCATTCCTGGCTATCGGCTCGCTCGCGTCCGGGCTGATGGAAGTTTTCGTCGACCGCAACGCGCTCGCCCGGGCGATCCCCCGTAACCCGTACCTCGCGGGACTTGCGGGCATGGGGCTGGGCTTTATCCTGCCCGTGTGCGAGTGTGGCGTGGTTCCGGTCACGCGGCGGTTGTACTCCAAGGGGCTGCCCCTGTCGGTCGGCGCTACGTTTCTTCTCGCTTCGCCGGTCATCAATCCGATCGTGCTGGCGAGCACGTGGACAGCGTTCGGCATGGGGCCGGTTCTGGTTGGCCGCTTCGTGATCACGGCGGTCGTCGCCGTCGCCATCGGCTGGCTGTTCGCCGCCGGTGCCCGGCCGACCGAGGTGCTGCAGCCGCGCGCGCTTGCGCTCGTCGGCGGGGGCTCGGCGGAGGCCGCAACGCTCACCGAAACGTCGCTCTTCGGTCGACTCCGCGTCGGACTCGGAATTGCGACGGACGAATTCTTTGACATGGGTCGTTACCTGATCGTCGGGTCACTCCTCGCGGCCGGCATGCAGACGGTCGTTTCGCAGGACGCGCTCGTCGCGCTGGGGCGTGGGCCCGTGACGTCCGTGTTGACGATGCAGGCGCTGGCGTACGTGCTCAGCGTGTGCTCGACCGTCGATGCCTTTCTGGCGTTGGCCTTCGCTGGGACGTTTACGACCGGCTCGATCCTGGCCTTTCTGACATTTGGACCGATGGTCGATATCAAGAGCACGCTGATGTTCCTGAGCGTGTTCCGCGCGCGAACGGTCGTCTACCTGGTCCTGCTCCCACTCTTGATGACCACGGCGATCGGCATCTGGATCAACCTCAATGTGGCGTAGCGCTCGGCGAGGCGCGACCGCACCCGAGCGGCAGCGCTTTGAGCCACCCTGGACCGGCGGGATCACCCTGCTATCGCATGCCGAATCACACGAGGAGCTCGCAGCGCACGATCATGGCGCTGCGCCTCCACACCAGCCTGGGGCCGACCCTCACGATGAGCACGGCGATCACAGGAGCATCGGTCCGCACCCGCTCGTCAAGAGCGTGCTGCTGCTCGGGCTCGGTGTCTATTTCCTGCAACTGTGGTTGGGCGGCGACCTGCATAACTACGTCAATGCGCGCTTCGGCTGGTTGCCCATCCTCTCGGCGGGCCTATTTCTGATCCTCGCCCTGGATGGGATTGCCGCTGGCCTGCGAGGAGCTCGGGCGCCGCACCTTCACCATTGGCTGGATCACACCCACCGCGCACCGTCCTGGCCGGTGCTCGCCGTCGTCGCCGTCCCGCTGATGCTTGGCACGCTCGTTCCATCTCAGCCGCTCGGCGCCCGAGCCGTCGGCGGGGATCTCGGACTCGATCCGGGTGCCTTTGATGGAGCGATCGTGCCCGCGAGCGATTCGCTCGAGTGGACCGTGCTGGATTGGCTCCGTGCGTTTTCCAGTGGGTCGGCCGACCGCATCAGCGGCAAGGAGGCCGATGTTATCGGCTTCGTCTACCGGCGCGATGAGGACCCGAAGGACGCGTTTGTCGTTATGCGGTTCCTGATGAGCTGCTGCAGCGCTGACGCGTATGCCGTCGGCATGCCCGTCGTGTGGGCCAACGCGGAGGCGCTGCCGGTCGATAGCTGGGTGCGAGTGCATGGAACGGTGGCCGTCGGCAATTTCCGCGGACAGAACCTGCCGATTCTGACCGCGACCGCCGTGGAGAACAACATCGAGCGGCCCAAGCAGGCGTATCTCTACCAATGAGCACTCCGTTGACCGCTCCGGCTGTCGCGCGCCATCTTGCGGGTGGGCCACGCCTTACCCGCTTCGATCGTCTCGTGATCGCGGTCCTTGCCCTGTTGCTCGGCGTGATGGCGCTCACCGTCGCGGTTGGCGACCACGTCGGGGCGCGCGTCGTCCGCTTCGGGCCGACCGAGACGATGCGTCCGAGCAGTGCGATCACCGTTCAGTTCAGCGAGGAAATGGACCGCGCCAGCGTGGCGTCCCATTTCCGAGTCGAGCCGGCGGTCGCAGGCGACTTCGGCTGGAGCGGGCGGATCATGAGTTTCCGCTCATCGGAGCCATTGGCGCCCGGCGGCGCCTACACGGCCGTGCTCGAGGCCGGCGCGGAGAGCGCGGGCGGCCGGAAGCTGCTCGCCGACCAGCGATTCAGCTTGACGGTGCGCGGCCCCCGGGTGGCGTATCTGGCGCCAATCGATGGGCCCGTGAAGAACGTCTGGCTCGCGGATCCCGCGGGAAACGGCCGGCCGGAGCAGCTCACGCGAAGCACGATCGGCATCTCGGCTTTCGACGTCAGCCCCGATGGTGCGCGCATCGTGGTCGCCGAGCGGACCGGGCAGGGCGTTGGCGTCGATCTCAGGCTCATCGATTTGGATACGGGCGAGAGTCGACCCCTCACGAGCTGCGGGGACGTGGCATGCACGAACCCGGTGTGGAGTCCAGATAGCACGCGGGTTGCCTTCGAGCGGATGGGGTCGATCCCGAGCGTGATCCCCGGTGTCGCGGCCTATTCAACGCGCGTCTGGGTGCTTGATCCGAGCTCCCGCCAGGCACGGGTGACACCGCTCATCCCGGATGCCCAGGTGCCCTCCCACAACAAGCCTCGCTGGTCGCCGGACGGGACCCGCATCGCGGTGAGCGAGCTCGTGGCGCCGGACAATCGCGACCCCGGCGTCCTGATCTACGACCTGGCCGGCGGCGAGCTCCAGTTCTCACGCACGACGTTCGCGAGCGTCGGCGTCTTTTCGCCGGACGGCTCGCGGTTCGTGTATCCGAAGCGGATCGCCGATGCCGGCAAGGTGCGGACGGTCGTCGAGAGCCTCGATATCGGAAGCGACACCACGGAGCTCGTGTCCCCACCGGACACGCAGGTGGATCAGGGGCAGCTCGGCTGGAGTGGCGATGGTCGCTCGCTCGTGCTGGCTCGCCGGGTCGTCGACGACGAGACGACACTCGGCCGGCAGCTCTACACCCTCGACCAGACCACCGCGGCAATCGCGCCCCTGCTCGTCGACCCAGGGTACGATCACGCCTTCTTCCTGACCGAGCCCAATGGGCAACGCTACGTCATCGAGCGGGCGCTGGTGCGCGTGCGGGAGGGCAGCGGCCAGGACAGCAAGTCGCAGATCTGGACCTTTGATCCCGCGACGGGCGCCCTCATCCAGGTCGCGACGAACGCGTTCTATCCGCGCTGGGTGCCTTAACCGGCGGGGACGAAGCGGACTTCGAACACCCGGGGCCACAGCTTGCCGGTAATCAAGAAGACGTCCTGCTCCGGATCGTAGGCGATCCCGTTCAGGACGTCCGCCCCGATGCGCTCGGCTGGCGGAAGCAGGTTGCCGGCGTCAATGGCGGCGTCGACGCGGCCGCTGCCTGGGTCGATGCGAACGATCAGGTCCGACATCCACACGTTCGCGTACACGCGATCGCCAACGCACTCGAGCTCGTTGAGGCGATCCAACGGGCGGCCGTCCAGCGTCACGCTGACCGTGCCGATCGCGCCGAATGTCTCCGGGTCGCGGAAGGTGAGCGCGCTGCTCCCGTCGCTCATGACGAGTCGCGCGCCGTCGTTGCAGAGCCCCCAACCCTCACCCGTGTAGGTGAACTGGTCCAACCGCTCCAACGTCGCGATGTCGTAAACGTACGCGACGCCCTGCTGCCAGGTGATCTGAACGAGGCGATCGCCCACCTGGGCGAGTCCTTCGGCGAATACGGTCGGGTCCAGCCGGACCTGGCGGCGTACCTCACCCGTGGCGCGGTCAACTTCGCGCACCGTGGACTGGCCGTAGAGGCCGGTGCTTTCGTATAGGGCGCCCTGGAACCAGACCAATCCCTGGGTAAATGCGCTTCGATCGTGCGGAGTGGAACCGAGCACCTGAACCGTCAGACGCTGGGGCGGCTCTTCGCTGGTTGACGCTTCCGTCCGCCGCGGTGGACCGGGGTTGAGCGCCGGATCCACAAACGGTGCATCGCCCCCGCGAACATTCGGCGCGCTTGCCGCGGGCTGTGGAGCAGGCGCCGGGGCATTCGCATTCGCGGCGAGCCACCCGAGGATGGCGAGCGCGAGCAGGACAATGGCGACGAGCGCCGCGGTTATCGGGCGCCGGTAGGGGTGAGGCCTTGGCGAAGGCGGGAGCGCATCCGGCTGCATACCGGGCACTATACCGCGCCGTCATGGATCATGGAGATTCGGTACCTTGACGATCGTACGGGTTCAGCCTACCCTCCGCGCTGCGGGCGATACGAGGCGGGGAACCCTGGCGTGGGAGGCTTCTCGCGGTGAGCGTGCCAACGACGATTTCGCATTCGGTGGATCGGGCGCGACGTCCCGCGCGGGTGCTTTATCCTGGTCGTCGTGCTTTGCACCATGGTTGGCTGCAGTCCCTCGCTGGCTACGCGGGGGACTGCGCCAGCGCCGGGCAGCGAGACCAGAACGACACCCAAGCGACTTTACGGCCTCGCTGATGGGGGATCCGGCCACGGTCTTTGAGAAATTTGTCACTCCTGGATCAGGTCAGGCCCCGGGCGCGAGCCACCTCAACGACCTATACCACACCGGACTTGCGCAGGTGGTCCCCGACCAGGGGCTGATCCCACGCCTCGCCGAAACCGTCCCAAGCCTCGAAAATGGCGGCTGGACGGTCGCGCCCGACGGACCAATGGAAACCGTCTGGACGATTCGAACGGGTGCAGCGTGGCACGATGGTGCGCCGTTCACCACGGCGGATCTGCTCTTCAGCGCGACGCTCGAGCAGGACCCGGATCTCCCGATTGACAAGGACTTCGTCTTCGACCAAATCGAGCGGATCGAGGCGCTGGATGCGCGGATCGTCCGCGTCCACTGGGCCAGGCCCTTTGTCTTCGCCGACACGCTGTTCACCACCCAGCGGGGCATCCCGCTGCCCAGGCACATCCTCGAGCGACCGTACGTGGAAGACAGGGCGCGCTTCGCCGAGTGGCCCTACTGGCGGGAGGAGTTCATCGGCACCGGGCCGTTCAAAATTCGGGACTGGACTCGGGGGAGCCACCTCCTGCTCGAGGCGAACGACCGCTACATCCTCGGTCGACCGAAGCTTGATCTTATCGAGGTGAAATTCATTCAGGACGCGAACGCCGTCGTGGCGAACGTTCTCGCAGGTATCGTCGAGCTCACAATCGGCGCTTCCATGACACTGGAGCAGAATCTCGACGTGGCCGATCAGTGGGGCGGCGGGCGCGTCGATATCTGGTTCAACAACGTGGTCTCTGCCTGGCCCCAGCTGCTCAATCCAAGCCCAGCCGTGGTCGCGGACGCGCGGTTCAGGCGGGCCCTCCTGTACGCGACCGATCGCCAGAGCATGGTGGACCCCCTGCTCCATGGCAGGTCCGAAGTAGCGGACAGCCTCGTGAATCCGAAATACCCCGAGCACCGCGAAATTGCCTCCTCCATCGTCCACTACGCCTACGACCCGCGCAAGGCCGCCGAGATCATCGAGACCCTCGGTTACCGCCGGGAGTCAGACGGCTTTTTCCGGGACGCGGCGGGCCAGAGGCTCACGGTTGAGGTCCGGGGCAGTACGGTTACGGAGATCGGCCGGAAGACCTCGTACCCGGTCGCGGACAACTGGCAGCGCGCGGGCGTCGCCGTCGATCTCGTCTTCCCTCCGCCCCAGCGGTCGCGAGATCGCGAGTACCGGGCCACATTCCCCGGCTTCGAGATGGCGCGCGGGGCGAACGAATTCGAAGGCCTTCGTCGCTTCCACAGCGCGAACAACGCCGTCCCGGAGAACGATTTCACCGGCACCAATCGCACCCGTTACTTCAACCGCGAGTTCGATGCCCTGATCGACTCGTTTTACGTCACGATTCCCCGCCCGCAACGGATCGAGATCCTGGGCCGGACCGAAGGGCGACACATCTTCCAGGCGACCCTTAGTCGAGCTAAGGGCGACACCGCCTGAGAGGCACGAGGAGGCTGTATGGCGCGTGACTACCGACTGATCTCGGGCAGGCGGGGTGGCTGCCCTACGCGTTCACGCAGATCGACGAAAACTACGATCGGAGCAAGAAATTCTTCGGCGAGCTGTACGGCCTCGATCCGCTCCCGCATCCGCCCAGCGACTACCTCAAGGCCAATTGTCGGTGGGGTTTCCTGAGTGATCCATTCGCCGTCGAGATGCGGCACCGCATCGGCGTGTCGCAGCTCGTCTGGGGCAGCGATTTCGCCCACATCGTGACCGACTGGCCGCACTCATGCGACCTGATCGAACGCACCTTCGTCGGCGTCTCGGCCCAGGAGCGCGAGCGGATGCTCGTTTCCAACGTCATCGACTATTTCCACCTCGCCTCGCCGACCTCGGGGCGATCAAGTGGGGAGGTGGCAGGAGCTAGGCGCCTGTGACCGCGCCCTGAGGGGAGTGGAAGGGGCGCCGGTCAAGCCGAGTAGAGGCGTGTGATGAAGCCGCTCTCGTCGAGCTCGCGGACGAAACGGTCATCGACGAAGTCCGCGGGATCGGCATTGCCCGCCGCGGGAAGGTCGCGCGCCATGACGCGAAGGGCCTTGGCCAGGCCGTCGGTGCGGGGATACGGCGTCTTCGGCATGCCGGGCATCGTGAGGTCGTAGTGCGCCTCGATCAGTGGGCGGTCGCGCTCCCCGGTGAACTCCTGGAGTACGCTGACCGTGAAGGTGCGATCGGTGCGGTAGCGATGGAGCCCCTCGACGTACGCGGCGACGAACGCCCGGGCATGGTCCGGGTGCGCCGCGATGTAGGCGCGGCGGGCCGCGATGCCGCCGAGCGAGTAGTTGAGCCCGTAGTCGGCGAAGTCGATCACCAGGTGACAGCCCTGCCGCTGCGCCTCGATCACCGCGGGCGGCGTAAGCACGACCGCGTCGTAGTCCCCGTGAAGGAGCGTCTCTACCTCGCTCTGGCCCGTACGCGCGATGGGGACGAGCGTCGTCCCCGCGACGCCTTCTTGATCGAGCTGTCCCTGGATGAACACGGCGAGGAGATCCGTGATCGCGCCATCGCCCGTTCGCCCGATGCGCGCGCCCGCCAGGTCCTTGGGCGTTGCCAGGCCGGGGCGGCTGACGAGAAATTGCTGATTGATCCCGAGCGCGAGGAACACGATGTCGGCTTCGCCGTTCATGACCATGCGCAGCATCGAGGGCGCAGCAAGGTTCCCGAACTGCAGCTCGCCATTCATGAGTCCTTCGACGACGCCGACCGCCCGGCGCCGATCCTCGGCCGTAGCGGCCAGGCCATGCTTCTCGAACAGGCCGGCCCGCAGCGTGATAAGCATTGGCCCTGCCCCCTGGCCGGGTGTCGCGTACGCGGTAGCGATCGGCGTGAGCTTTGTCATGAGTACCTCGCAACTTCACGTCTCACTGCGGAACCAGGGATCCTGCATCCGGGGCGATGGGTCCTCGTAACCATTCGCGCCAGAGGTCGGCAGGGCGATTCTAATGCGGGCGACAAAGCCATCGCCAAAACGGAGGCCCGGCCCAGGGTCAGGATTTAGCGCGGCGCTGGCCTTCCAACTGTTGACGCTACCGGTGAGCGATGGTTCAATCCGTACAGCGAAACCTGTTAGGGGGCCATGCCCGTGACGAAGGAAGGGTTCCGAGTATTCGACAGCGACATGCACATCATGGAGCCTGCTGATCTCTGGGAGCGGTCGATCGCGCCAGAGTTCCGATCCATGGCGCCTCATGGAATCACGTCCGAGAACGTGCGCGATCTGCGCATCAGTTTTCCAACCGATTCCGCGGGCAGGGGTAGCTCGGTCCAACCCAACCGTGGGGGCCGCAACTTCGAGCGGAACCAGGTGCTGTATCGCGACCATGCCGCGCGTGGCTGGAGCGGCGAGGTTCAGCTCGAGGCGATGGATGCCGAAGGCCTCGACGCCGCGGTCATGTTCCCCAGCCGGGGGCTCAACGTGCTCGTCGGCCCGAATGGCGGCGCTCGAGTCACCGATCCGCGCTTCGCTGCAGCGATCGCTCGCGCCTATAACGACTGGCTCTCCGAGTTTTGCCAGGCCGACCCGCGCCGGATGCTGGGCGCCGGCATGATCTCGGTCTATGACATCAACGACGCCGTCGAGGAGACGTACCGGGTCGTCGAGGACCTCGGGTTCAAGTCGGTCTTCCTTCGCTCCAACCTCGTGACCGACAAGCCGTGGCACGACCCCTACTACGAGCCGCTTTGGGACGCGCTCGAGAAGCTCGAGATCCCCCTCGGCTTCCACCAGGCCTCGGGGTCAAGCGTGCCCCAGATCAACCGATTGTGGTTCGGCGACCGCCCCGGGATCCAGCGGGCGTACGGCCAGCCGATCGGGCAGATGTTCGCGGTGGGCAGCTTCCTGAGTGGTGGCGTTTTGGAGCGCCATCCGACCTCGAAGGTCGCTTTCCTGGAGGCCAACTGTTCGTGGCTGCCGTGGCTCCTGTGGCGCCTCGACGAGGCCTGGGAACTGGAGGGCGACCTGGACATGCCCGAGCTGACGATGTCGCCGAGCGAGTATTTCAAGCGCCAGTGTGTCGCTTCCGTCGAGCCGGACGAGATCCCGGCTCGCTACGCCGTCGACTTCCTCGGGAGCGACAACCTCGTGTACTCGACCGACTATCCCCATGGCGACTCCCGCTACCCGCACGCCACCGAGAGCTTTCTGGAGTTGCCGCTCTCGGACGAGGTCAAGCAGAAGATCCTGTGGGACAACTGCGCCCGCTTCTACGCGGTTGCGGACTCGCCTCTCCCCCTGGGAGAGGCCGGCGCAGTCGGCGCGAGCCGACGAGACGGGTGAGGGCGCGATCCGAACGACGGACACCACCTCCTAGAGGGGAAGGAGCGACCAATGGCAACAGAGACCAGCACGCAGACCGCCCAGGAGCAATTCATTCGCCAGATGCGCGAGCTGTTCGCGCGCGAGTCAGACCAGGACAAGCGATGGGACGCGGTTCCGGCACTCTTGAAGGAGCTGCTGGCGGACCCGACCGTGCGCGCAGCATCGCAGAGCTGGCCGGTGCCGAGCCAGGTGCTCGCGAATGAGCCCGGTGGCCGGCGCGCGGGCAATCTCCTCTTCTACGAGGACCCCGATTACGGATTCGTGATCAACGGCCAGATCCACGAGGCCGGCCGGCGGCCGAGCGAGCCGACGCAGGCGCACGATCACGGCCAGAACTACACGGCCTATGGCTTGCTGGACGGCCACGAGCGTATCGTCATGTTCGAGCGGACCGACGACGGCTCGGTGTCGGACCATGCGGAGGTCCGAAAGACGGCGGACTACGTGGCGGGCCCGGCGGACATTCACCTTGCGAAGCCCCGCGACATCCACGTCGAGCTGACCATCGGTGAGCGCACCGCGGCAGTTATCGTCCGCAGCATGCGGGACGGGGGACCGAACAATCTCCACGGTCGTTATGACCTGCAGACAGGTGGGTACAGCGAAAGTGTCGGGCCACGCCAGATCCCGGCCGACATGGTGATCCAAGCGGGCGCGTAGCCCCACCGAGTCGCTGGACGCCGGCACAGGGTCGTGCGCGTGCTGGTAGGCGAGGGCTGTTCAGGCGGAGGTCTTGTATATGCTGACCATTCGTAGCGCGGCCGGGTTCCTCGTGCTTCTGGCCACGGCCGTGGCCTGCGCACCAGCGCCCTCAGGTGCCCCGCCGCGCCAGCCCCAGGACGCGGCAACGTCCGGGCAGGCCGCGCCAGCCTCCGTCCAGCACACGCTGATCGTGATCGGTGGCCGTGCCCCAGACACGATCGCAGCCCGGCCGTTGCGGCAGATCCAGGGGGCCGGTCAGCCCACGGCCACGCTCCGCGCTTTCAACGCCGGACTGGCCCTGAACGATGCGCGCAATCTGCCCGTCCCGTATCTCGCGTCGACGCTCCCCCAGCTCAACACGGAGAGCTGGCGCGTCTTCGCGAATGGCCGGATGGAAACCACTTTTCCTTTGCGCAAGGGGCTGACGTGGCATGACGGTCACCCTTTGGAAGCGGCCGACTTCGTCTTCGCCTATCGCGTGTACGCAACGCCCGAGATCGGCTTGCCGGATACACCGCCGTTCAACTACATCGAAGACGTCCAGGCGCCAGACCCGGCAACAGTTATCGTCCGCTGGCGCCAGCCGTACGCGGATGCCGCGGGCTTGGAAGCGGCGGACTTCCCCCCACTACCCCGGCACCTGCTGGAGGCGACCTTCAATCAGGGGCAACCGGACGCCTTCACGGTGCTGCCATTCTGGAACACCGGCTACGTTGGTATTGGTCCCTACAAGCTGACGCGTTTCGAGTTGGGGTCGTTTGTGGAGGGAGTTGCCTTCGACACGCATGCGCTCGGGCGCCCGCGGATCGACCAGCTCCGCATGATGTACATGACGGACCCGAACGCCGCGCTCGCGAACCTCCTCGCCGGCAGCGCGAACGTGGCGACGGATACCTCGATTGATCTCCAGCAGGCGGCTGTTCTCGAGCGCGAATGGGGCGCGCGGAACGCCGGGACGGTCCAGCGCACCCCGGTCGGGATCCGGCACTTCAACATGCAGATGCGTCCCGAATTCGCGGCTCCGCGAGCGATTCTCGACCTCCGCGTCCGCAAAGCGCTTGCGCATGCGACTGACCGCCAGTCGCTGGCAGACGGCATCACGGAAGGCATGGGAACGGTCGCCGATACGCTCGTGCTGCCCCAGGCTGGCTACTACCCCGAGCTGGAACGCGTCCTCGCAAAATACCCCTACGACCTGCGCCGGACTGACCAACTGCTCGGTGATGCCGGCTACACCAAAGGGGGTGATGGCTTTTACAGCAGTCCGAGCGAGGGCCGATTCTCCATGGAGGTCATGGTCTCCCAGGGACCACGCAACGACACTGAAGTCGAGATCGTCGCCGACGGACTCCGCAAGGCGGGATTCGATGCTCGCATCCGCATCGTTCCCCGGGCCCAACAGACCGAGCCATTTGTCTTCGCGAATTTCGCGACGGTGATGATCGGGAGCTGGAACGACGCGGTCGAGCCTCCCTTGAAGCGGATGCGCAGCTCCGAAATCGCAACGATCGAGACCCGCGGTCGGGGCAACAACTACAGCGGCTGGAATAGCCCCGAGGCGGACCGGCTCGTGCAGGCGTACGAGGCCGCGCTCGACCGCACCGAGCGCAACCAGCGCATCGTCGAGCTATTGAAGCTGGTGAGCGACGAGGTGCCGATGCTCCCGCTGTATAACAATCTCGCCTTTCTCGCCTTCGCGAACGGTCTCAAGGGGCCGATGGTCACGCTCACCAGCAACGCGGCGACTTTCAACCTGCACGAGTGGTATTGGGAGCGGTAGGCGGGTTCCCTCGAGCTCTTCTGCGACACGTGCGCCGCGGCTGGCATCGAGCTGCCAGATCTCACTGAGGCCGGAGCCGCGGCGCTCGGCGCGGTGATGACCGAGGAGTACGTCGCGACCAATCCGGTTGACACTGGTGGGTCCTGGGGTATGCCGGACAAGGACGAGGTTTATCCGGCGGCGCTGGAAGTCTTCGCGACTGAGCCAGCAATCGATGTCGTGGTATCGCGCTTTACCATTCCGCGAACCGGTGAGCTTGGCCGGCTGAACCAACGAATCGAGGAGATGGAGGCAGCGCGCACGGCGCATCCCGATCGGCTCTTTGCGGTGATCTGCCGGACAACCGATCAGTGGTGTCTGGAATGGGAGGCCGCCGTTCGAGCCAAGCACATCCCTTTCCTTCAAGGCTACGGACGAGGACCACGCGCGTTGGGGCGGCTGGCTGCGTACAGCCGCGCAATGCACGGCGCGCAACTCATCCACAGCTAGCCGGCGATGGATTGCCCGCGTCCCTTCGCAGCGGCTCGCGTTTAGCCGGAAACCGGGGCTGGTTCCGGCTCGAGCAGCGTCGGTTCTCCGATGACGCGGCCGTTCTCGTACAGGAAGCATTCCCCAGCCATGACCACGTCCTCCGGATCGTGCGTGACGAGCAGGGCGCGGAAGCCAAGGCGCTGCTGCAGGTCGGCGAGCTCCTGGCGCAGCGAATGGCGGATCTGCGTGTCCAGCGCGGCGAACGGCTCATCCAACAACAGGATGCGCGGGTTGAGTATCAGCGCTCGGGCCAGCGCGACCCGCTGCTGCTGCCCGCCGGAAAGCTCGTGCGGCCGGCGGCGGTCCAGGCCGGTGAGGCCCACGGTCTCCAGCATTTCGGTCACTCGCGCTCGCGCGTCGGGGTGGTTGCGGGGCTTGAGCCCGAAGGCAACATTGTCAGCCACGGTCAGGTGGGGGAAGAGCGCATAGTGCTGGGGGACGTACCCCACCTCGCGCGCCTGCGGCGGTACGTCGATGCCGGCCCCCGCGTCAAACAGTGGTTCGCCGTCGAGGGCGATGCGGCCGCGATCCGGGCGCATCGCGCCGGCCACGGCCCGCAGCGTCTGGCTTTTGCCCGAGCCAGACGGCCCCATCAACGCGGTCACCGCGGCATGCGTCGTGAAGGACACGTCCAGCGTGAAGCCGTCGAAGTGCTTCGTGACGTGGACGTCAAGCATAGCGCCCGCCCAGCCGCGCGACGGAGATGCGCAGCAGCACGAGGATCGCAAAGGACACCAGCGTCAGGATGGCGGAAAGGACGAGCGCCGCGTCCAGGTCGCTCTCCATCGCGGCGTAGATCGCCAGGGGCATCGTCTGAGTACGGCCCTGGAAGCTCCCGGCGAACATGATCGTGGCGCCGAATTCACCAAGAGCGCGGGCCCAGCACATCACCGCGCCACCAAGCAGCGATGGGAAGGCAACCGGTACCGTGACGCGCCAGAACGTCGCCCAGTCCGACACCCCCAGGGTTCGCGACACGGTCTCGAGCTCGCGGTCCACGCTGTCAAACGCGGAGCGCGCCGCCCGTACGTAGAAGGGCGCTGCGACAAAAAACTCCGCCAGGACGACGGCCACGGTGGTGAAGCCGATCGTGATACCGAGCGCGGAGAGCGGCTCGCCCACGATGCCACGCCGCCCGAACGCCATGAGCAGCCCGATGCCCGCGACGGCTGGCGGAAGCACCATGGGGAGCTCGATCAGGCTGTCGATTACGGCCTTACCCGGAAAGCGATGCCGGGCCAGCAGATACGCGATCGGGGTGCCCAGCACGAGGGTGAGGCCGAGCGTACACAGCGTCGTGAGGGCGCTCAGCCGCAGCGCCTCGAGCACGATTGGGCGCGCGAACGTGCTGAAGAGCGTCCCGGTCGGGAGCACCCGGGCGAAGATGGCGATGATCGGCAGCGCGATGATCAGACTGAAAAGCAGCGCGCCAACGACGAGCAGGATGATTCCGGTGGTGCGTCGATGCTGCGGCCGCGTGCCGCCATGCTCGCCAAGGGCGGCGCCACCGGATGACCGGAGGGCGCCCAGAAGTGCCATAGGTCCTTCCTCAGCCGATCAGCGTACGCGGGATCGTTGACGAGATCCCCAGGTCACGCCGGTCGGGTAATTCGCAATAGCTTGGGGCCGACGCGGCGTAGCCGATGCGATTGGTCAGCCGACCTGTGCCGCGGTCGACCGGACGGGTTGTTTCGGCGTCTCGCTGGCGAGGTCAAGCTTGACCGTTCCCATGCCGGCGACGTCATAGCCTGGCAATGCACCCAGTTCCGCTCGCAGCCGCGCGCTTTGCAGCACGTCCAGCAGACGGGCGACCGTCGGGTGCTCCCGGTGGGGGCCGGGAATGACGAAGTCAAAGCGCATCTCATCCAGGGGCACGAAGTCCAGACCAAGCGCCAGCGCCGCCGCGCGGAGCGCGATCGCGGCATCCGCGCCACCGCTGGCCACCGCGGCCGCCGCCGCCATGTGGCTACCAACGGCGCGCGAGTAGCCCGCGAGCCGATCGCCGGGGATGCCGGCGCGCTCGAGGAGCTCGTCGAGCAGCGCGCGACTCCCGGAGCCGATCTCGCGGTTCACGATGCGCACGTCCGGTCGCACCAGGTCCGCGACGGCCGCAAGCCCCTTCGGGTTGCCGGGCAGGACGACGAGCCCTTCCTCCCAGCGGGCGAACTCGACCACCAGGCCACCGGACTGCGCGAGCGCGCGGCGCGCGTGAAACAGGTTGAATGTTGGGCTGTCGGGGTCGCGCAGATGCGTGCCCGCCAGGTGCGCCTCACCGGTGGCGAGAGCATCGAGCGCCGCCTGGCTCGAGGCGGACAGCCAGAGCAGGCGGGACTCGGCACTGTGCGCCGCCAGATGCGCGCAGAGAATCCCCAGACTCGGATCACAGCCGAGGAGGAGCGCGGTGTGCTCGAGCCGCTCAGGGGGCGTCAGGAACTGCGCGTCCTGCCAGTTCCCATCCGGCGCCAACAGCACGTCGGCGGTTACAAATCCCTGCTGAATCTCCCGGCCGCCCGCAAGGGGGTAGCCGATCCATCGTCCCGAGACGTTTGCGACGGCGAGGCGCCGCGTCTGTGGCGTAGCTCCGCCGACCAGCGAGATCTCGTGGTCACCCGGCACCGCGGCGAACGAGAACAAATCTTCGACGGTGCAGCGCAAGGCCCGAGCGAGCGCCAACGCCACCGCGGTATTCGGCACGTATTGCCCGCTCTCGATGGAGCTGATGGCCTGGCGCGTGAGCCCGGTCCGCTCCGCGAGTTGGCCCTGGGACAAGCCAAGCGCCAACCGCGCCGGCCGCACCCGGCCCTCAAGATTTGCCACCTGCACCCGTCGTCCCATCCGGCCACTCCTCAGCGCAGAAGTATAGGGGATAGGTGGCAGGCGTGCAGGAATTCCTGCCGAGCTAGGCGCGAACGCGGACGAAGTTCCACCTCTCGAGAATTGCCTGGCCTTCCGGTGACAGCACGAACGCTGCAAATGCCGCGGCGCCCGCCTGGTTGGGCCCATCGCGGACGAGGGCGAGGGGGTAGCTGGCGAGCGTGTTGTATTCGTCGGGGATATCGAAGATGGCGAGCTGGGATGCGACCTGCGGGGTGACGTCCGACTTGTAGACGACGCCAGCGTCCGCCTCGCCAAGCTGGACCTTGGAGACGATCTGCCGGACGTTGGCCTCATGCGAGACGATGTTCGCGTTGACCTTGTCCTTGAAGTCGGCGCCGTATTGCGCGCTCTGGCTCATCCGGTCGAGCATCGCCTGGGTGTAGGTGCCGATCGGCACATCCGGCTGTGTCGTGACGATCCGCAGACCGGGCCTGGCAAGGTCCGCCGCACCGCGGACGCTTCCAGGATTGTTGCCCGGCGCGGCGACGACGAGGCGATTGGTCGCGAATACCACGTCGGCTCCGGCAATCCGGCCGGCGCCCCTCGCGCGGTCCATCTGCACCTGGTCGGCGGAGGCAAAGATGTCCGCTTGCGCCCCCTGGTCGAGTTGGGTGAAAAGCTGAGTCGAGGCACCGAAGTTGAAGGTGACCGTCGCGTTCGGGTTGCTCGTTTTGAAGCGCTCGCCGAGCTCGTTGAATGCATCGGTTAGCGATGATGCCGCGAAGACTGTGATCTCCCCGCTAACGGTCGCGGGCGCTGGGTTGGAGCTCGTAACTGGAGCCGCACTCAATGGGGCGCTGGGATTGCCAGCGGCGGGTGTGCTCGTACTGCGTGCGGGTGCGGCACAGCCCGCGATAAGCAAGCAAAGCGTCAAGAATATGGATGTGGATGAGGGCATGAAGTCCGTCCTTCCCTGATCGATTGAAGCCGACATAGGCGCCGATATGGGTAAGGAAGGCGAGGCGCCTGCACGTTCGCAACCACTGCAAGCGCCTCGCCTCATGCGGAAAGCGCTCCTTGCTCAAGGGAGCAGGCCCAGTATACTGAATTCATGGCGCAATGCAAGTTATCCTTTACATCGTGTTACGTTGTGGTGACCGTGCCTCCAAACGGTCGAACGTGGCTCTCGGGCCTGTGTAGAGTGAAAGAAAGGAGACCTTCCCCACCTGCGCTTTGGGGGTCGAAGTCGGATCGGGAGGTGCCATGGTCCTCGTGCAAGGGCTCCTCGCCCTCGTCACCCGGCAGGCCAGCAAGCTGCTCAACACCGCCTTTGGCTGGGCGACAATGCTGCTCTTCGGCCAGGTGCCGCAAGACCGGCAGCTCGCCCTGTCGGCGATTACGTTCGGCTCGGTGCTCTGGCTGACCGTGCTGATCGGGATCGCCTTCCCGCGGTCGGCGTCTTCCTGCTCTCGTTCGTGCCGATCCCGAGATGGGTCGATCGGCCATCGTCCGCCAGCCTTAGCCCGTACACGACGCCCGGCGCAAGTAATTTCTTGACGACCCCTTAGCACTACTCCGTTAGTCCGGGATGCCGGGCCTGCTCGACAGGAGTCCCCAGGCACGGAACGCGAACAAGACCATCAGAAATTTTCAAACTGGGAGCCTCGTCCACACCTCGATTCGTGCCTGGAAGACTCTCGTATGTACCCTCAAATCACGATCTCACGGAGTCGTGTTAGCCGGCAAGATGCCCGAGGCCCGAGAGGCCCTCAGCCCTGGCAACCTGCTCGCCATCGGGCGGATGTTCATCCATCGTGGACACGCTTGAGCAGGCGCGCGGCTAACCGCTGAGCGCGCGGGTCGCTGTGCGCTGCGCTGGCCTGGGCTCAAGGCCGAGGTCGCAGAGCTGGGCACTCAGCCAGTCCTGGGCGGTCCAACGGTAAATGCGCGCGCGGAACTCGTCCAGATGCGCCTGCCGCTGTCTTGCGGGCATGTCCAGCGCCGTCGCCATCGCCCTCGCGGTTCCCTCGGCATCGAGCGGTGAGATGAGCAGCGCGCACCCTCGGGCGTCGTGGGCCACGCCCGTGGTCTCGGACAGCACGAGTACGCCGGGCCGGCGCGAGACGAGTGCCCACTCCTTGGCGACCAGGTTCATCCCGTCCTCGATCGAGTTGATCAGGAGCAGGTCGCACGCCTCCATGGCGGCGAGTGCCTGCTCGCGATCATTCGTGTAGTACACGGTGATGGCCGGCCCGCCGCAATCTTCGGCGAAGCGTGCGTTGATCCGCTCGATGCAGGCGTAAATCGCGTCGCGGTATGCCCGGTAGATGCTGAGGTCGGTCCGCGATGGCACGAGAAATGCCGAGAAACGGAGGCGCGATCGCAGATGCGGCCGGAGCTCCAGCAGCCGCTCGAAGGCGAGAAAGCCGATGAGCTGATTCTTGCTCGGATCGAGCCGATCGACTCGAATGATGCTGAGCGCGCCGAGCTCTGGCGCGAGCCGCTGCCGGGCGGCCGCGACGGTCGCGGTTTCCATCGTTCGCGCGATGGCTCGCGGATCAACGCTGGCCGGATACGCGCGGACTGCCACCGTCCGCCCGTCTGGAGCGCGGACACTCTCACGATCGGCCCCGATCTCACAGTCCAGGAGCTCCTCGCAGCAGGCGACGAATGCCCCCACGTCGCCCTTCGTCTGCATGCCAACGACGTCGGCGCCAAGCAAGCCGTGCAAGATCGCCTCCCGCCAGCCGGCGGGGAGCAGCTTCATCAGCGGGACGTCTGGGAAGGGAATGTGCGTGAAATGGAGGATGGGCGTGGCCGGAAAGGCGGCGCGAAGCAGGCGCGGCAGCGGATACAGATGGTAGTCCTGCACAAGAAACGCTCTGGCGGAGGTGCACGTTTCCGCGATCGCGTCGGCAAGGCGCTGGTTCGCGGCCAGGTAGCCGGCGTTCCATGCCGCGTAGTGAGTGCTGTCGAGCGAATCAAATCCATCGCTGCCGATGATGCGGTGCTGAAGCATCCAGAGCACTTCATTGCTGATCTGACCGTAATAGGCATGGTAGGTTGCCGCGGGGAGCGGCACCGGAACAACGTGGAGTCGCGCGTCCTTTTGGTCGGCAGCCGTAGTAAAGAGGCCTCTGGCGGCGTTCTGCGCGTCCGGCGGCTCGGAGACGCAGCAGAACCAGACGACGTTCGGCTGCCGAGCGAGGGGCGTCAGCATGCTGACCAGCCCGCCTGACGATGGTCGCGCGACCCACCGACCGTCGTGGTAGACGAAGTCACGTGGTCCGCGATTGGCGACGATCACGACGCCCGCCGCCGTGCCGGTCTTGTTCGAGCTCACAGTGCCGTTGGGGCTCCGAAGGATGTTTGACGTCGTGGGGCGGGGCGCGAAAGCCCCCAATTATCGCATTGTCGTGCTGCCCCAGATACACTGCTTCCGTCCCGCCAGTGGCGTGAGGATGGACTCACGCCAACTTCGAGGGTGAAAAGCGCGCCATCGGAAGGCGCCGGGAGTGCGTGATGCCAATCCGCTCGATACTCCTGATCGTCGCATTGGCCACCACTATTCTGGCTGCCTGCGCGACGCCATCGGCCGCGCCACGTGACGCGGCACCGGCGGAAGCGCCGACCTTCGTCTTTGCATACCGGGTGTACACCGCGCCAAGCATCGGCATCTTCGAGGTTGTGCCGCAGGATCGCATCTCCGACGTGCTTGCCCCTGATGCGAGCACGACTGTCATCCGCTGGCGGACGCCCTATCCCGAAGCCGGCTCGCTGCGGCCCGCCGATCTCGACCCGCTGCCCCGCCACATCCTGGAGACACCGTTCCAGGAGAATCCCGACCAGCTCACGAACCACGCGTACTGGACCCGCGAGTTCGTCGGCGTCGGGCCATACCGCCTCGATCGGTGGGAGCCGGGCTCGCACATCGACGCCGCCGCGTTTGCGGGCCACGCGCTTGGCCGCCCGAAGATCGATCGCGTCGTAGTGCGGTTCATCTCCGACGAGAACACGATGCTGACCAACCTGCTGGCAAGCAACGCGGACATCGCGATGGACAATTCGCTGCGCTTCGAGCACGCCATGGTACTCAAGCGTGAGTGGGGGCCGACCAATAAGGGGGTTGTGCTCCTCGATCCAACTCAGCCGCGAATGACGAACATTCAGTTCCGGCCCGAGCTGGCCAACCCCGGCGCGATCCTCGATCTCCGCGTTCGCCGGGCGCTGGCTCACTCGGTCGACAAGCAAGGCATCGTCGACGGCCTGTTCGATGGAGAGATCCCCGCGGCGGACCAGTTCCTCCCCCGGAATGTGCCGTACTTCGCAGACCTCGACCGAGGGGTCGTCAAGTACCTGCATGACCCGCGCCGGACCGACGAGCTCATGGCGGAGGCAGGGTATCGGAAGGGCGGGGAGGGGGCATTCAGCAGCCCGACGGGCGAGCGATTCAACTTTGAGCATCTGGTGATCGCGGGGAGTCAGAACGAGCGGCAATCAGCCATCATGGCCGATGGATGGCGGCGCGCGGAGTTCGAGGTCCGGGAGGGCGCGATCCCCGCGGCGCAGGCCACGAACGGGGAAGTGCGCGCCACGTTCACCGCGCTCTCGAGCGTTGCGACCGGCGGCGGTGAGTCCGGTCTGAACTTCCTCGCCAGCGCCCAGATTCCCACGCCGGCCAATCGGTGGCGGGGCAACAATCGGGGCGCCTGGAGCAATCCCGAATACGACCGCCGGTGGGACTCGTTCCAGACCCGCTGGATCGGGGCGAGCGGAACCGGGTCGCGATCCAGCTCATGCGCGCGGCGACGGAGGATGTCGCCATGCTGTTTCTCTTTCACAGTCCTAACGTGACCGCCCACTGGGCGACCCTGCGCGGGCCAGAGATCGGCGCATCAGACACGCTTGTGAACTGGAACATCCACGAGTGGGAGCTACGCTAAACCAGGTCCCGGAGCCGGAACTGACCAAGGGCGAATCCGAACGCCACGGCGGTGCAAAGCACCGCGAAAGCGAGCGGCAGTGCGGCCGTGAGTGGAATGAAATCGAGCTCCACGACTTGCAGCACCGTGCGCGCATCCGCGTAGAGCGCCGCTACGCCCTTCTGGCCCATCCACGCCATGTTGTAGCCGATGGCGCCGCTGATGATGCTTACGGCAAGCACTGCGACTGTGTCGATGG
>Ga0080064_1001093_pt1 | contig 60121 bp, 44 predicted proteins | sample Subgrocontami54m_FD_69260 | JGI IMG/M metagenome (GOLD analysis project Ga0080064, IMG submission 69260) | Subsurface groundwater microbial communities from S. Glens Falls, New York, USA - GMW46 contaminated, 5.4 m (SPADES assembly) (version 2) ... | reverse complement strand
CCTCGTCGTTGCGCAGCACGTCGAGCGCCAATTCTTCGATGGGTTCCTCGTGCGGCTTCAATGCGATCCACAGCGGCTCGCGGCGAATGCCGTCGCGTTCCAGCGAGTTGAGCCACGCCGAGACGTAATCGGCCTTGAGCCCGAACACATTGAGTGTTTCCAGCGCCTTGACCGGGGCGGGCGCCGTCGTCCCGGTGCGCTTGAGCGATCCATGCCGACCGCGCAGCCGCACGCCCCGGCCGAACAATTGGATCACCTGACTGCCTTCGCCGCTACCCACTTCCAGCAATCCCATGCTCGACACACGCCACGACGACCAGCCTTCGATAAAGCGCTTGGCTCCGATCAGGAACTTGATGCGGGGGTCGCGCTCGATGCGCTCGAACACGGAACCGCTGACCCGATCTTCACCGCCGTCGACGAGGCCTAGCTTGAGCAGTGTGACCTTGAGCTTGCGCGCTTCGCCCACGAAAATCGATCCGCACCACGCGTCGTCCTTGGCGCCGGTACTGCGCAGACCCAGTTCGCCTTCCGACAGCGCGGTCACCGCCAGTGTTCCGGCGCCGCCGAAAAGTCTCGTTTGCAGATCAGAAGCGATGATCTCAGGCGTCATGCCGTCGAGCAGGTCGAAGCGAAGCGCGTCGCCGCCCAACTGTTGCTGAAGTGGTTTCAGGTCTTTGAGTGCTTTTGCGATCAGCTTCACTAGCCACGGCCGTTCGCTCGCAGCGCGGTGCAGAAAGCGCGCCACGCGCGCCACTTCAGAGGCGGCATCCACGCTGCCCTGCACCCGGCTGCCTACCAGCACCGCGAGCGGGGCGGCCAGATTGTGGTCCGCGACCAACACGCGATGGTCGTCAAATGCCCGCGATTGTTCGTAAAAGCCGAGCAGGCCCACGGTCAGCAGCAAATCCTCCTGCACCGCGTCCTTGGTGTTGATTACGCGGAAATCCTTGCCGTAACCCTCGCGCCAGAACCGCGCGTAGCCGAAATCCACGAATACGCTCTTCGCGTATTCCGCATGCAGGTCGCGCGAAAGCGCCGCCACCTGCGCGAAGGTGGCGGAGTACTCGAACGTGAATCCGGGCTTGCCCTCCACCGGTTGCCGCGCCTGCGGGTGCCCGGCAAGCGATTCGCGGATGTCGCGCCAGTTACCTTGGCCGCGCTCCTCGTCCCCGCGCGTGCCTTTGTGCCCCTCGTCCACCAGCAGCAGATTGGGGCCACGATAGTTGTCCACCGCCTCCTGTACGCCGCCGCCCTTGCGCCTTGCCGCGCCGTCGGTGAAATAGAATTTGGTGATTTCGGTGACGGTGACCGGCAGGCCGGCAAGGCCTGAGGCGGCAAGTTCCACGCGGTGCTGTGCCGACAACGACTCGTTGGGGGTGATCAGCAGGATGTTCTGCGCCTCGAACGGGCGATGTTCCAGGAATTGCAGCAGGTTGAGATGCAACACCAGCGTCTTGCCCGCACCCGTGGCCATGAAGCAGGCGATGCGGTCCAGCTCGGCATCCGCGAACGGGGGCAAATGAAGAAAGCGCTCCCTGCGATGCGTTTCCAGTGCCGCAAGCAGGCCGGCACGGTCGCGCTTCAAGCGCGCGAGATACAGGTCCGTGTAGAGGCACGCCAGCCACTGGAAATAAGTCAGCGTGAAGCCGGGCCGCGCGCGGGCGATGCGCGCGACGTGCGCTGCGATCCTTCCGTCCGCCGCCAGCACTTCCGGGCCGATCGCGCAGCCTTGGCGTGAAACCACGGCTGCCGCGAAATGCGAATAGCCGCCCGCACCGGCTCCTGACCCACAGTCGGAAAGGGTGTCGAGCAGCCGGTCGTAGTTGCCGCCGAGTAGGGCGGTCAACCAGTCGGCGAGCGCCAGGTCGCGCGTGAACGCGCGTCCCGTGCCACCCGCTGATCTAGCCCGCGGCGGCATGCGGGTCACGCTCCTGCATCACGCGGGCAAACTCGGCGTCCAGGCTCGCGCCGGGCTCGCCGTCGAGGAACAGCGTGTCGCCGTTGTGCCAGATGCGCGCGTAGTCGCCGAGCTTCGCGCCCCAGCGCGACTCGATCAGTTTCGCGAGCCAGCGGTACTCGCGTTCCCAAAACTTCTTCTCTGGTGCGGGCGCAAGATCGCGCAGCACCACGAGTTGCAGCTCCTCGGTGCGGGTCCGGGCGGCCATGATGCGGTAACGGCGCTTCTCGAACTGGTCCTCGAACAAGCGTACTAGCCGCAAACCCAGCATCGCGAGTGCGCTTTCGGCGAGGTCGATCGGCACCAGCTTCACGCCGCGGGGCGTATGCACGGGTAGTTGCGCGGAAAAGGGCGCTTCGAACAGCCGTCCCGGCGCGAACAGCGCGGAGCCGCGCGTCTCCTCCTCCAGCAGATAGCGCAGTGTGTAATCCGCGCCTGCCATTTCCTGTATTCCGGCGCGGCGGGCATCGTATTCGTCGCGGTTTTCGAGCGCATCAAGGGAATCTTCATAGCGCTCGATGCGCTGGATTTTGACCAGCGGGAGGGTGCGGTCAGACCAGTGAATACCGCTTTCGCTTGAATGATTCACATCTTGCCTAGGCAAGCCATCTTTCCAATCGGGGCAAGTGATCACTTTTGCAATACGGGGGAGCAGCACCGTATCAAAATACTCCCCTTGTTCAACGAGGATGAAACGTCTCTCGCCGCCATCCTCTCGATTAAGATTGATAGCGGAATGCCCCGTTGTTCCAGAACCTGCAAAGAAATCGATGACTAACTCACTCGATTCCTCATTTAGCCCCGCTATCCAAATACAATCCTGTACGGCGAAAGGGGATTTCGCGAACGAAAATCCTCCTGAATCACCAAACAATGCTGTTAGAGCGGCGCTTCCGTGCTCACGCGCTGCGTACAAGGGCTTATCCCACCAAGAGCGCGGCAGAATTCCACTGGATGGCGTGTGTCTGCGCTGTACGACCAGGCGTCCGTCCGTGTTCCGTTTAGCTCTTAGCGAGTCGATATCGATTGAACCATGAGTCAGACTCCAAACGCGATGTCTGTTTTTCTCATCAATTGGGAAAATTACTTCCTCATTGGTTTTGTTTTTTTCGAGAACATCCCATTCATTTTTTTCGGCATTCCATGATAGTTTTGGAATTCGAATATTGGCGAGGTCGCTGGAGACGTAGAGTGGATAGTATTGCTTGGGCCTAGCGTGGCGATAAGTTACTGCGCCGCCGTCTTTTCTAAAATTTCTCCAGTCGACAATGCTTCCTTCCTCAGTCGTAAATCTCTCAAGTTGTTTTTCTGTTCTTGGGATACGGCGCAATGTTGCAGCATCCGTTTCGCCGAAAAAGAACGCGTACTCGTGGCAAACAGAAAATCCCTTCACTGTGGACCGGCCTGACGGGTTGTTTCGGATCGCAGCGACACCGAGCTCATTCTCTTTACCAAAGATCTCCTGCAAGAGTTTCGCCAACGTATGAACTTCATAATCATCTATGGTCACAACCGCAATACCATCATTGCGCAATAGGCGTTGACCAGCCCTGATTCGATTGTCTAGCAACGAGGCCCAAGAAGCGGATCGGTATTCATTTTTGTAGTCGATTGGTCCAGCGTCAGTGTTATAGGGTGGATCTATGTAGATGCACTGGACTCGCTTCTGATGGCTCGTCTCAAGCGTTCTCAGCGCACCATAGTTATCTCCATGCACCAGAATGCCTCCCAAATCGGAGTCTATGTCCTCGAAACAGCTGAGCACGGCCAGCGTGTACGCTTCATCGAAGTGTGCGGTGTGAATCGGCAGGTGCGGGTATTTGGTGAGCAGCGATTTACCCGCGAGCTTGGCGTCGCCCACCCAGCGCTGCCACTCGGCGACCTGCTGCTTGTTGGTGCAGGCTTTCGCGACCAGTTCCCTGCCGCCTTCGCGCGCGGCCAAAGCAGAGGCCATGACGAGCCAGTCGGTGCGCAGAATGAACTTGCGTTTCTCGAACAGCCGCGCCTGGAAGTCTTCGATCTGGTGCAGGAACGTGATAATGCGCCGCCCGATCTCGCGCACGATATTGAACTTGGCGCGCTCGCGCGCAAGCGCCTCGGGTGTTTCCCGGTCCCAGAGTTGCAGGAACTCGTTCTTGAGGAAGTAGTCAAGCTCGCCTTCGAGGAACGGCCCCAGGTTCGGGTGCACGAAGAAATCGCTGGTCTGACGCCGCACGTAGCGCGCGACATGTCTGTCGAACCCCGTGTTTCGCAACACGGCAGGCACGGCGGCGCTTTTGAAGTCGTTGCCATCGATCCACGCGCGGAGCAGGTAGTCCTGCGCCTTGCTCGCGGACAGTTGACTACCGCCGTTTGCTCCATCGCCGTTCTCGGCGCCGTTGCCTTTCGTTTTGCCGCCTTTGGTGTCGTATTTCCTGGCTTCCGCTTCGGTCAGCGGGCGGTACTCGAAACGGAATACCGCGGTGACGCCATCCTGCGCCTTGCCGGCGGGCACGAAGTAACGCTTCGCGCCTTTGACGTTGTCTTTCTCTTGCTGGGCGACGGTGACTTCAAAGCGTACTTCGCCGCCCGCGCCCTCGGGCTTGAATGCGTAGGTCTTGAGAAATTCGCCGCTCTTGACGTAGTGGCTGCCCTTGGTGGCCCAGTGGAAATGCACGTCCGAGCCATCGTAGGGGATGCTATAGGCTGCGGCGCGTCCGCGCCGCGGCCGGAGGACGAAGTCGCCATCGTCCCAATAGCGATGAAAAAAAGTGTCCAGCGCGGCATAGATACGGCCCTCCTCGTCCTCAGTGGCGGCTCCCGGCAAGGTAGCAAGCTGATCAGCGATGAATGCCGGCAGCTCGTCGTCGAGAAAGCGCAGCACCAGATCACGCCGCGCGTTGAGGATGCGGTAGACACCGAAGTTAAGCTCGGCCAGGTCAAGCTTGAGAATGTCATGCTTGAGAAGGTTCAGAAAGCGTTCGCGGGACTTCATTTCGGGTCTTCCTTTATCCGCCGCAACCCGTGCTCATCGTAGAGCGCGTCCTCTTCGGTTCGAAGGCCGACCAGCAATCCGTCGCTGAACTTGGCCTCGTACCTCCGGAGTTCAGTTCCGACCGACGTATGAAACCACAGTACCCCGTGGAAACCCGTGTCGCATGAACCTTCGGGCAACGCGTTTCCGTTGTTGTCGAGCGCCAGCTCCCGCAATCTCCCATCCGCGCCGATCTCGTAGACAGACAGCGTGCTGTGCAAGCTCTTGGTCTGAAAGTCTTCTGCCGTCAGGCCGTCAGGCAGTGGCTGCCGGCAGTAGATCGTGTCGAACATGCCCATTCGATCGCCTGTCAGACGGATGCGAACGGATTGAGCACGCGCACCCCTCCATAATCCTGCCCGTGGGCAAGATCCTCGGTCACGAGCACGGAGGCCCCAAGCCGGCGTGCGCCCGCAACGACCGCCGCGTCCCAGTAAGCGATGCCGTAGCGGCTTTTCAGTTGGAGTGCGTGACGCATGAGCGGGATGTCTATCACGGCTACTGGGCGGCTGCTGGCGATCTCCTCGATCATGGCGAGGGCGTCGTCGTGACTGAGTTCGTGCGGCGCGCGCACGGCATTCACGTAAAATTCCTGCAACACCTGCACGGTCACGCCCCAGTCTTCACGCTTTATCCAGTCGCGGGCGATGCGCGTTTTGGCTGCATCGCGGGACGCCTTCGAAAATGCGTAAACCAGCAGATTGGTGTCGAGGCAGTGCGACACCGTCATGATCAGACGCCGGATTTGCGGAGAAGCTTGCGATGGTGCGCCTGTTCACGCGTGAGTCGTTTCGTGGTATCGATGCCGCGGTCGCCGGCGATCGCGATCAACCGGTCGAGCAGGCCGTCGGCGTGGACGGCGGGCGCCTCGATTTCGTATCTAGTGCCGCTGGCATTAGCGCGGCCCACGTTGGGTTCGATCGCCGCGTTCTCCAGTATCGCCATCAGCTCACCCTGAAGTGAGCGGTGATTTCGTTCCGCGCGTTCGCGCAATTTCGCCGCCATCGCCTCCGGCACGTTCTTGATAGACAGATTTAAAGGCATATTGGCTTCAAAATAGAATCTAATCACATCAATTATGGAGCCGATATGCATCTAAGTCAACCGGCGCCGGCGGTCGCTGACGACTATCCTTATTAAGTAGATCGCAAACAAGTGAAAGTCATGCTGCCAATACGCTGATTCGACTGGCAAAGCAACCAGTAAGCGGCTGATATACCGGCATTCCCGGCCCGACTCCGGGAGTACAATCCACCTCGCGAAGCCGGCCGGGCAGTCGCTGCATGCCTTGAGCATGCAGAGGAAAGTCCGGGCTCCGAAGAGCAGGGTGCTGGGTAACGCCCAGACGCCGCGAGGCGATGGAAAGTGGCACAGAAAATAAACTGCCCAAGTTTCCGAAAGGAAACCGGCGATGGTGAAAAGGTGGGGTAAGAGCCCACCGCGCCGGCAGCAATGTTCGGCGGCACGCAAAACCCCACCCGGAGCAACACCAAATAGGCGGATTACGACGCTGCTCGCCGAGTCCGCGGGTAGGTGGCTTGAGCCCAGGGGTGACTCCGGGCCCAGAGGAATGACTGTCACGGAGGGCGACCTCCGACAGAACCCGGCTTACAGGCCGGCTTCGCACCACTTCCCTGGCCCGTCCACTGCCGAATGGACTACCCTCGGCGGCGAGGGAACAAGGCATTCGTACCGGGGGGCAATGACAGTCCGGTAATATATCGGTGACACAATTGACCCCGAACCTGCGAGGCCCGACTCGGCTGCGTGTGCGTCAGCCTGTCCGGTTGTTTTTTCCGTGTGTGGATTTTTCGGGACGATAGGTGGGGCGCGGGTGTGACGAATTTTTCTTCCCAGGCGACAGTGCTGATTGTCGATGACGACGCGAAGAGCCGTATGGCGATTGGCGAGCTGGTGGAAAGCTTCGGGCAGGAAACCGTACTTGCCGGCTCGGGAGAGGACGCGCTGCGCGCCGCCCTCGATCGCGATTTCGCCGTCATCCTGCTCGATGCGCGCATGCCCGGCATGGATGGATTCGAGACGGCGCAATTGCTGCGGCAGCGCGGGCGTACCAGCCACACCCCCATCATTTTCCTCACCGGGGCGTACGAGGACGTGTCCTCGATGTTTCGCGGTTATGAGGCCGGTGCGGTCGATTACATCGTCAAGCCGCTCGTCCCGGAAGTGCTGAGTTCGAAAATCTCGGTGTTCGTCGAGTTGTACAACAAGAATGCGGTGCTGGTGCGCGAGATCGCCGAGCGCAAGCGCACCCAGGAGGAACTGAAGGCCTCCGAAGAAAATCTGCGTGCCCTCGCCGCGCACCTGCAATTGGTGCGCGAGGAAGAGTGGACGCGCATCGCCCGCGATATCCATGACGAACTGGGCCAGGCGCTGACCGGGCTGAAGATGGATCTGAACTGGATCTCGAAGAAACTCGGCCCCGACCAGGCGGAATTGACCGAGAAGGCGGTTTCGATGAGCCGCCTGATCGACGATACGGTGCAGTCGGTGCGCGACCTTGCGTCGCGGTTGCGACCCCAGATTCTCGATCAGCTCGGACTTGCCGCCGCCATCGAATGGCAGGCCCGGGATTTCCAGATGCGCACCGGCATCCGGGTGCGGGTGGATGTTTCTTCGGAGACGGCGGGTCTGGAGCAGGAGCGCACCACCGCCACCTTCCGCATCTTCCAGGAATTGCTGACCAACGTGGCGCGGCACGCCAATGCAACGGGGATAGATGTTTCGATGAAGCTCGACGGGACGACGTTGACGCTCAAGGTGCGGGACAACGGCAACGGCATTACCGAAGACAAGATGCACGACAGGAAGTCGCTGGGGCTGCTGGGCATGCGCGAGCGTGTCCTGCCCTTCGGAGGCACGCTGGATATTTCAGGCAAGCCGGGCCAGGGCACCAAAGTCAGAGTGACCATCCCTCTTGCCCTGCGGTAGAATCTGTAGTAAGCGGGCGTCAAGGTCAAGTAACGTTAAGGCTACATTTGGTAGTCATGGCGGTGGCCGGGACCTCGTTCGGGGGCGTAGTCGTAGTGTTACCGAGGCTCAACTATGAAAATCCTGATAGCCGATGACCATCCGGTAGTCCGGAGCGGGTTGAAACAGATGCTGCAGACCGAGGCCGACATGGAAGTCGTGGGTGAGGCGAAGAACGGCAGCGAGGCGCTCGAACTGGTGCGCGAACTGGACTGGGACGTCGCCATTCTTGACTATTCCATGCCGGGACGCAGCGGCGTCGAGTTGCTCAAGGAGATAAAGCGCGAGCATCCGGACCGTCCGGTGCTGGTGCTCTCCATTCTGCCCGAGGAATTGCATGCAACCCAGGTGTTCAAAGCCGGGGGCGCCGGGTACCTCAACAAGGAAAGCGCGTCCGACGAGCTTACCGCGGCAATACGCAAGGTAGTCAAGGGCGGCAAGTACGTCAGCCCGCGGCTGGCCGAGAAGCTCGCGTCCGAACTCGCTCCGGGGGGGCAAAAGCCGTTGCACGAGACGCTGTCCGATCGCGAATACCGGGTGATGTGGCTGCTGGCTTCCGGAAAGCAGATCAACCACATTGCCGATGAAATGATCCTCAGCCCCAGCACCATCAGTACATATCGCGCCCGCATCCTGAAGAAACTCAAGCTGGGCAACAATGCGGAACTGGTGCATTACGCGGTAAAGCACCGACTCGTGGGCTGAGCCAGAAAGAAAACGCCCCCGTGTTTCCCCGGTTTCGGGGTGCCGCGAGGGGGCTTCTTGCCCCCTCGCGGCGCGAATGACCCGCCTCTCGCGGGTCATTCGAGACTCGTCTCCGCCGCGGGCACGCCCAGCGGTGCTCGCATCTGTCTCCGATCCGTATTCCCGTCTGGGCGCATCCTGGGCAGTTGCCGCCTGCCTGCTGTAGCGGTTTGGCTACGCGATCGTGCTGAATCACCACATAAAGTTCGCGGTACACCGATGGTGGGAGTGATCCAAGAGACCTATGATCCCCCTACGTTTTTTGCCCGCACCCGCGCGGATAGGCCGTTCGGATGCGGGCAGGGGCGCGGCGTGTACCGGCAGGGATAAAAGCCGGACATCAGATCGAAGAGCCTTGAGGTCAAAACACCATGAATGGCGCGATATTAGTTGTCGAAGACGAACCCATCACCCAAAAGCTCATTTCGGTAAACCTTGAGCGCGCGGGCCACCAGGTGCTGCGTGCAGCAAACGTCTCCGAGGCCCAGGCAGTCATCCGCGAGATGCTGCCCGCATTGGTGCTGCTTGACTGGGTGCTGCCGAAAACGACCGGGGTCAGTTTCGCGAGGCAGTTGCGTACCGACCAGCGGACCAAGGACATTCCCATCATCATGCTGACTGCACGTATGCAGGAAACGGACAAGGTTATGGGTTTGGATGCGGGCGTGGATGATTACATCACCAAGCCGTTTTCACCCCGCGAATTGCTGGCGCGGATCAAGGCGGTGATGCGGCGCCGGACACCCCAGCTGACAGACGACATTGTCGAGGTCGCGGGCCTCAAACTCGACCCTGCCGCCCGGCGTGTTACCAGCGGCGGTTCCAAGGTTGATGTGGGTGCGACCGAATTCCGCATCCTGCATTTCTTCATGACTCATCCGGATCGCGTCTATAGCCGCGCGCAGTTGCTCGACGAAATCTGGGGCGACCATGTGTTCGTCGAAGAGCGCACGGTGGATGTGCACATTCGCCGGCTGCGCCAGGCGCTCGCCGTCACGGGACAGGACACGTTGATCGAAACCGTGCGGGGAATGGGCTACCAGTTCCGGCGCAACGTGCCGTCCTGAACGGGGAAACGCGGCCGGCAGGCGGAGGTGGTTTTCCGGCGGATTGAAGCCACCGGCCGCGGCGGGGCCTGAATCCACGCGGGCCCGAGCGGTACCGCAAACCCGCGGTTCAGCAGCCCGATGTGCCGGGCGCCGCAGCACGGCGCGTTCGCGCCCGATCGAGATCGATGAACGTCAGCAGTGCGCCCGCAGACATCGGCGAAAAGTCCATGCTGCGGCCTCGCGCCGGGGCAGGCCCAATCAATAGGCATTTGGTTTTCCCAGCACGAAAATGGTTTTCAGAACGATCTTCAAATCCAACGCGAGCGACCAGTTGCGCAGGTAGGCAAGGTCGTATTCGATGCGCGCTTTCATCTTTTCGAGAGTCTCGGTCTCGCCGCGCAGCCCGTTGACCTGCGCCCAGCCGGTGATGCCCGGTCTGACCTTGTGCCGGATCATGTAACCCTTGATCAGTTTGCGGTACATCTCGTTGTGCGCGACCGCGTGCGGCCGCGGCCCGACCACGCTCATGCGCCCTTGAAGCACGTTGATGAATTGCGGCAGTTCGTCAAGCGAGGTGCGCCTGAGGAATCCGCCGAATCGCGTTACCCGCGGGTCGCCCCGCGTGGCCTGCCGGATGGAATCACCATCCTCGGTGACGGTCATCGAACGGAATTTGTAGATGAAGATTTCCCTGCCATCCAGTCCGTAGCGGCGTTGCTTGAACAGCACCGGGCCGGGCGAGCTTGCCTTTACGCCGATTGCGATTGCAATCATGACCGGCAGAATCAGCGCCAGGATGCTCGTGGCAAGCACGATGTCGCTGGCGCGCTTCACCAGTCCGTTGACGCCGCAGAAAGGCGTCTCGCATACCGCGACGACCGGAAAGCCTCCGATGCGGTCCATCCGCCCCTGGATCAGATCGAACAGGAATATGTCGGGCGCGAAGTAGATCGAGGCAGTCGTGTCCTTCAATTGGTCAAGCAGGGCGAGAATGCGCGGCTGCGAGGCCATCGGCAAGGTGATGTAGATCAGGTCAACCCGGCCCGATTTGGCATATTCGGCCAGCTCGCCGAGCGATCCGAGCATCTTTCCGGACGAGCCGCCGCCGAGACGATCGGGACAGCGGTCGTCGAAATAGCCGGCGAAGCGCATGCCAAGCGACGGGGCGGCCTGGATTCGCGCGGCGAGGTTGCGGCCGACTTCGCCGGCGCCGATGATTACGGCCACTCGCTGCATGCCTTCCAGGGCCAGCACGCGCGGCAGCACCACCGGCGCAATCAGATGCGCGGCGATCATCGCCATCGGCGTGGCAACCACCCAGGCAAGGATCACCCGCTGGTCAAAGAAGCCGAGCGTTTGCGTTGCCCATCCGAGGACGAGCAGCAACGCGACGATGGCAAGCCAGCTGATAAGTACGCCGCCGATCACGCCGCCTACCGTGCTGCTCGGCGGCGGCTTGCCGGGAAAGGTCAGCGAAAACACGATAAGGGCGAGGATCAGATAGGCGCCGCCGAAAGTCATGTGAAACTGCGCTACACAGACCAGCAGCACGCCGATTGCGACCAGTGGATCGGCGAGCGCCTGGACCACGGCGCCGGTGGCGGGTTGCTGATCGAGCAACTCGCGCTGAGGATGATTGGCGACTAGCAAGTGAGATTCCTATCGGGAGATTCGAGCGTGGGCAATTGCGTGGGCAATTCAAGGAAACCGATGACGCGGAATTTCATTCAAATCCGCGTGCGTTGTGGAAATCGGGGAGCAATTCGACGAGTTCCTTCATCGAGGAATCCCCATCGATATCCGCGTCGAGATCGTAGTCCGCGCTCTCTTCAAAGGCGTCGTCGGAGGGCTGCACGAGCCCGCGAAGTTCCATTTCGCGCACTAGCTCCTGACGCGAGTAGTTGCCGTATCCAATGAATCCGTTTTCAAACAGATCGCTGAGCCAGTAGCGCCGCGACTCTGAGAGCGCCGTGGTAACCGATGACGATACGAGCTTGCGAACCATCTCGTCTTTCTTCAATCCCGTGCGTTGCATTGCTTTTCTCCTTCAACCGCCGGTGAGCAGCAGAGGCGCAAAGACTATTGCAGGCGGGTGCAGCCGTGATGAACAGAGAACAGATCGCAGGTAGGTCGGTTGGGCTAGAACCGAGTTGCCGATCGGACTACGCCATAAGGACGTTCGTTCACGGCGTTTAAACTTCGGAGGCGCCTAATCGGATCCGTCGTGCCAGATGCCGGGCGGGCTGTAGCGCTACAAGGTTGCAGCGGCGCGTGGTACGTGTGTAGCTTCATCTCTTGAATCGTGATTTTTTCCCGGAAATCCGGCAGATTCAAGGGGCCATAAATCATTCGCGTCGCAATAGTGTTGTATGCAGGCGGCTGGGTCAGGAATTTTTTTGGCGATTTCATGATCTTTTAATATGAGCGCCTCATAGTTGCAGCGAAGCCGCACATATGCGCCCGTTACTCAATCAAGCAGATAGATGAAACCAAAATGCTCATTCAGGCACACGATGCAAAGATGCTCATCCCGGTGCACGAGACCCAGGATCACGAAACCGGGGGCGCCGGCCATGGACAGACTCATGCGCAACAGAGCGATGTGACGGCCGGTGCGGTAAAAGCCGCCGACGCGGGTGCTGCCGACGAAGGAGTCGCGCTTGACGGCCTTGAGCATGAATCGCTGCTGGTCAACCTGCAGGCATCTCTCCGGGTGCACGCAAGGCATCAGTTCTTCGGCTGGACGCAGGGTCTGTTGCAGGACCTGATCCGCCATGAAGTGCTGGTTTGCGCGCTGCGCAACGGCGAGCCGAGTTCGTTCAAGGCGGACAGTTTTTCGACCGCGCTCGCCGAGCCATCCATATTCAGCGATATGTTCCGCCAGGACACGACGATGGTTCCGCACATCATCAAGGCCTGGGAAAAGAACCACTATCAGCCGGTGATGTTCGACCTGTCCAGCGGCGGCGTTTTCGCCGGCAGCGCCCTGGCGCGCGAGTTCAATCGGGTGGGGGCCACCAGCCTGATCGCACACGGCACCTACGACGCGAGCGGCAAGCTCTCGACGTTTTTCGTGTTTGCAGGGCAGACCGGTTCCACCGGGCCGAAGCAGGCGCATGTAGTGGAACTGGTGGTGCCGTTCCTGCACGTCGCATGGATGCGCACCCAGATCAACCGGCCGGTCGACAGCGCCGGCGCAAAGACCGCGCCGGTCGGACTGCTCACGGCGCGGGAACTGGAGATCCTCAAGTGGATCTATCTTGGCAAGAGCAACATCGAAATCGGGTTGATCCTTGCGATCAGTCCGCTCACGGTGAAAAATCACGTGCAGAAAATTCTCCGCCGGCTCAATGTGCGAAATCGCACGCAGGCCGTCGGCAAGGGGTTGGCGCTCTGCATTCTCACAACCTGAGCGCATGGGGCGTCCGCCGTCCCGGCGGGCACCCGCCAGTTGTTTTTGAACTTCTGTTTCATCGGGGCCTCCATCGCAGGGACGGCCAGCGGGACCGGCCAAGAGCTCGCGGAAATCGGGAGCCATGATGAAAACGGGAAGCGCGCCCGGCGACAATGCCCATTCAGTGGGATGGCAGGGTGATTTGAAGTGACGGAGAAATTCGATGATGTGCAAGAAGTCGAGCACAATTGTGTCGATTGCGTTGTTCGCCGCCGTTGCGGGAGGTTTTGTTGCTCTCGGGGTCGTCACCGCGGCCGAGTCGCCCGCGGGTGAGGGTTCCGTGCAAGCGAGCGCATTGGCAGCCGGAGCCGCGATGAAACGCGCGGCGGCGAAACCGCTCGAGATCGATATGGACAATGGCGCCGGTGCCGGCGACCCCCGGGACGAAACCCGTAATTCGGCGCCTCCCGTACTGGTCAATGCCGGCCCGCTCAATCTGGTTAACGGCAAGCCGGCCGACAGCGACGCGGACAGGGTTCAGGGCAGCGGCATTGGGCCCGCCCACCTGGTGCAAGCCGGGCAGGGGCCGGCGGCGGCCGGCCCGATGACGCTCGCCTCGGTCAAGGTGCGGTCCGCTGGTCTGCAGGGGGCGCAGCCTTCCAGAGATTCCGTGTCCAATGGCGCGGCAACGCAGCCTGGCACCTGGGCGCTGCTGATAGCCGGGCTTCTGGCGGTAGGCGCCATGGTGCGGAAGCGCTTTTAGGGACGCTCTGAAGAACCGTGAGTTGTGTCGCGAGGCGGGCCTCTGTTTGCAATCTGCGCGGACGAGCGAGGGCAATTCTGATCAAGGACTTGTGGCGCTCGCCTTCCGCTGCGCCGTCCGCGGTTTGGGTCAATCAGAGTCCTCCTTTAGAGGACTGTGGCAGCGCCGTGCGGCTCCGGGTTTGGAAACCGGAGGGTAGATAAGCCGGGATCCCTGGAGCAGTCTGGATTCGGCGGAAATTCCTGAACGCCGCCGAATGATGGGCCTCCGGTGTTCATCGCGGCTCACCGAATTCTCCAGCTCCAGCTGCCGCCGTAAAAAGTGACTTCGCATGAATTGCCCGGCCGTGTCGCGGCGCCGGTGCGGCAGTCATTCGGCACCTTGCGTGTCTTCCTCATACGCGATTCCCTGCCGGACGGAAAGGCGAACGACTATCGCATGGGCCGATAGGACTATGAGGTGCGAAAAAGTGATGCGCTGAATGGATAAGTTGAGTCCCTAGGATGGGGCCTCTCCGACGAACCGCATGGCCGCGCGGTATACGAGCAAATATTTCAAACCGAGAGGACCCGAAAATGTTCGACAGCCGATTGACCCGATTCAATTCTCACGGCCGCAGCCTGGCCGCGACGGTACTCATGGTAATGATGTCAGTGCCATCCATGGCGCAGGTCCGCGACATGCGCGACAGCCCGGGGCGGCAGATACAGCCTCGCACCCCTCTCCAGGGACAGGTGCAGCCGCGCGAGGTTCAGACACAAGTGCCCGCAGTTGCCGCCACCCAACCGACGCCGCCGCTGCCCCAGACACGTGAAAGTCTGGGGGAAGGCGACACGGTACGCGTCACCGTATTCCAGAACCCGGATCTGACGACCGAAGCGCGAATCTCGGAGCGCGGCACGATCACGTTCCCGCTGGTCGGGGAAATCAATCTGAACGGACTGTCGCCCTCGGGCGCCGAAGCGCGCATCGCCGATGCACTGCGCAAGGGCAATTTCGTGCTTCGACCCCAGGTCAGCCTCAGCGTGATCCGCGTGCGCAGCCGTCAGGTGGCAGTGCTCGGCCAGGTGGTTCGTCCCGGACGTTATCCGCTCGATGACACCAGCACCAAACTGAGCGACATCCTCGCGCTCGCGGGGGGTATCGGCCCGACCGGCGACGACACCGTGACCATGATGACGGTTCGCAATGGCAAGACCATCAAGATGGACATCGATGTGTCCGAGATGTACCGCACCGGGAACCTGAAACACAATGTCGACGTCGAAAACGGCGATGTCATCTACGTGCAGCGCGCCCCGGTTTTCTACATCTATGGCGAGGTATTGCGCGCCGGCGCTTACCGGCTGGAACCCAACATGACAGTGATGCAGGCGCTATCCCTCGGCGGCGGCGTGACACCGCGCGGCACCGACAAGGGACTGAAGATTCACCGCCGCGCCCAGGACGGAAAATTTCAGGAGATAAGCGGCTCGCTGACCGCCCCGGTCGTGCCGAACGACGTTATCTACATCCGCGAAAGCCTGTTCTAGTCATCAACCGATTCCAGCCAACGAGACGAAAATGAAAATCCAACAGTTCCTGCTAGCAATACGAGCGCGGTTCGGGCTCTTCGTGACGGTTCTGCTCATCACCGTGCTCACCACGGTGGTGGTGAGCATGCTGCTGCCCAAGAGTTACATCGCAACCACGTCCATGCTGGTCGACAGCAAGGACGAGCAGTCTATGAGCGGCACCTACACATCGCCGCGCCAGCAGATCGGCTACCTGCAGACCCAGGTGGACATCGTCACCAGCCAGAAGGTGGCGCAAAAAGTGGTCGCCGAACTGAAGCTCGCGGAGAACCCGCTGGCGCGCGCCGCGTTCGAGAGCGACGTCGGCGGCGCCGGTTCGATCGAATCATGGCTGGCGGAAAACCTGCTGAAGCGTCTCAAGGTCGATACGTCGCAAAGCAGCGTCATCCAGCTGATGTTCACCGCCCAGGATCCGAAGTACGCGGAGGCGGTGGTGAACGGGTTTGCCAAGGCGTACATGGATACCGTGCTCGATCTGCGCGTTGCCCCGTCCAGGCAGACGGCAGCCTGGTTCGACGAGCAGTTGAAGGGGCTGCGCCAGAACCTCGACCAGGCCCAGGCGAAGCAGGCGGCGTTCCAGAAGGAACACGGCATCGTCAACGCCGACGATCGCTTCGACGTCGAAAATTCACGCCTGGCGGAGCTCTCCACCCAGCTGACACTGGCGCAAAACCAGACTTACGACGCGTCGGGTCGCCAGCAACTGGCCCGCGAATTCATCGACAAAGGCGCTTCACCGGAGAACGTGCCTGACGTCGCCGCCAGCGCGTTCATCCAGGGTCTGAAAAACCAGGTGCTGGCCGGCGAGGCAAAACTGCAGGAACTCTCCACCCAGTACGGCAGCAATCACCCGCAGTACGAGCGCCAGGTTTCGGAGAACCGCAACCTGCGCGAAAAGCTCGATCGCGAAATGAAACAAGTGGTGGCGGGCATGGAGAATTCGGCGCGGCAGGCACGCAAACGGGAGGCCGACATTCGCGCCGCGCTCGAAGCGCAGCGCAGGCGGGTCCTCGGCCTGCGCGGCAACCGCACCGAACTGCAGAGCTACGCCCGCGATGTCGAATCGGCCCAGCGCGCCTATGACATTGCCACGCAGCGCCTCATGGCGAGCAAGGTGGAGAGCCGCGCCAGCCAGACCAACGTGGTGGTGCTCAGCCCCGCGACGGCGCCGCGCACCCCGGCGCGCCCGAAACTGGCGCTCAACGCTGCGCTGTCGGTCGTGGTGGGCATCATCCTCGGCCTTTGCATGGTGTTCCTCAGGGAAATGACCGATCGCCGCGTTCGTTCGCTGGACGATGTTTCAGGCGGCCTGCAGGTTCCCCTGCTTGGCATGCTGAATGCGAGATTGCCGACACCGGCGCAAAAACGCCTGCCGCATCTTCCCGGGTCCGCAAAGGCCCTTCCAAACCCCAGCTAAGAGGCGACGATGAAAGTTCAGGAAAACGTTCTACCCATTGATCTGCAGGACCGCACCGTTGCGCGTCCGGATCGCACCATCGGCGCCATCCTGATCGAGGAAGGCAGACTCACGGCACGCGAAGCGGAGAAGGTTCTTGCCGCCCAGGAAAAAGAGCACCTGCGCTTCGGCGAAGCGGCATTGCGCCTCGGTCTGATCACCGAGGACGACCTGCGTAGCGCCGTCGCCAAGCAATACGACCTGCCGCACCTCTCGCCGAGCAACAGTTCGAACATCAGCAGCGAACTTATCGCGGCGTACGAACCGTTTCATCCGCGTGCGGAGGAAATGCGGGCGCTGCGCACCCAGTTGCTCATCCGCTGGTTTAATCCGGGCGGGCGCCGCCGGGTTCTGGCCGTGGTCAGTCCGGGAGCCGGCGAGGGCCGCAGCTACGTCTCGGCGAACCTCGCGGTGGTGTTCTCGCAGATCGGCGAGCGTACTCTGCTGATCGACGCGGACCTGCGTTCCCCGCGCCAGCACACCATTTTCAACGTATCCGACCGCATCGGCCTGAGCGCGGTGCTGTCGGGCCGCGCCGACCGCAATGCAATCGTTCCCGTGCCCGGCTTCGTCGGATTGTCCATCCTCCCCGCCGGTGCGGTGCCACCCAATCCCCAGGAGCTGCTGTCGCGCATGGCCTTCGACACACTGCTCAAGGAAATGCAGAACCGCTACGACGTGATCGTGGTCGATACGCCGCCGGCGAGCGCCTATGCCGACGCGCAGAACATCGTGTTCCGGGCCGGCAGCGCGATCATCATCGCGCGCCAGAATCATACCCGTGTGGACGATACCAACCGCGTCATGCGCGATATGGCCGACACCGGCGCCCGGGTGGTGGGATCGGTCATAAACAATTACTGAGCGATAACTGCCGCGCTGCCGCGGCGATTGCCACTGATGGGAACCCCCCGGACGGCAGGCACGCGCCGGGGCGGACAAAAGCAGGCCTGCTCCGGGCGCCGGGCAAGGCGCGCACACGCAACACTGAACAGCGGGGAAACAAAACGATGAATGCTGCATCCTCAACCGGCACGATTTCGTTCCGGCATACCTCGGCAGACGCCGGGCCGCGGGAGATTTCCGGCAAGCTGGCGCGGCTGACGCTTTTCATACTGCTATGCGCGCTGGCAGGCGGCGTGGCGGTCGCGATGGCCGACGTCAGCGGCCTGGTCCTGTGTCTGACGATCATCGCCGCAGTCCTGGTGATGCTCGATTTCCGGGTCGGGGTGGTCCTGCTGATCGTGATGATGCCCATCGGCGCCAGCCAGATATTTCCACGGAGCATGCTGGGCGTCACCGGGTTGAACCCGGTGAACCTGCTGATGCTCGCGACGCTGGCTTCGTTCCTGGTTCGCGGCCACATGCCGGGGGTTCTGGCACGGCTCGCACCGCGTTCGCTGGTATGGTTCTACGTCGTACCCTTCATCGTGGTGGGCGTGCTCGGCACGCGCCATGTTGACGAGATACTGCCCTACATCTACCTGGACACCCTGGTGTTCAAGGCGGACATGACCACTTACGTCCGCGATTACCTGATCAAGCCGCTGTTGCTGGTGGTGTTTGCGCTGCTGGTGGGTGCCGGGGTGGCGCGCTCCAAGGATCCGGAAAATTTTATTGCCCCGGTGATCGTATCGGTCTGGCTCATCTGCCTGATGGTGGTCGGGTTCTTCATTTATTCCGGGGCCAATCTCTCCAACGCGGGCGCCTCGACGCGCTCGTTTCTTTCGCCTCTCGGGTTGCACGCCAACGACCTGGGCCGGCTGGCCGCGACCGCCTATGCACTGCTGCTGTTCACCTGGGCGAGCACACCGCGGCTGGGCCTCAAATTTGCGCTGTTCGGGACGATGGGCGTGGTGGTGATCGCCCTGCTGCTCACTTTCTCGCGCGGTGCATTCTTCGGTTTCATCGTGGTCAACGGCCTGTTCCTGATATCGCGGCGCAACCGCAACGCATGGTCGATGATCCTCATTGCCGTCGGGCTGGTCGTTGCTGCGGTTGCTCTGCCCGGCGTATTCCTGTCGCGGCTCGAAACCGGCTTCAACGTGGATGCCAATGCCGTCACCGCAGGCCGCATCGATGATATCTGGCTGCCATTGCTTCCCGAATTTCTCAGCACGCCGCCCTGGGGCAATGGCATTGCGGCCATTCTCTGGTCCGACGCCATGCGCGGTGGCTTCATGCTGCCGGTGGAGCATCCGCATAACGCCTACCTGCGCGTGCTCCTCGACATGGGGGTGATCGGCCTGGTCCTGGTGTGCAGCTACTTCTATATCGTCTGGAAAGGCTTCAGGCAATTGAGCGCCGATCCGGCGCTCACCCCCACCATGCGCGGCTTTTACGACGGTGCGGCGGCCGGCCTGCTGAGTTTCCTCATTGCGGGAATGGCCGGAAGCGGCTTGACGCCGAATGGGGAACAGATGTTCCTCTGGGTCGCCATCGGAATGATGTACGGCGAGCGTGCCCGCCGCATGACAAACTGAGCGGGCGCTTCAATGTGCGGAATCAGCGGATATTGGGCGCGCGGTTGCCAGCCCGAGAGGTGGCAGCGCGACCTCGATCGATCGGTGGCGAGCCTGCGCCAGCGCGGCCCGGATGGCAGCGGGACCTGGGTGCGCCCCGGCGGCGAAGTGGGCTTCGGCCATACGCGCCTCGCCATCCTGGATCTGTCGGAATCGGCAAGCCAGCCGATGGTGTCGCGCGAGGGCGACTGGGTCATGGTATTCAATGGCGAGGTCTACAATTTCGCCGAAATCCGCGCTGAACTGGAGCAGCACGGCGAGAGCTTCCGCTCCAGCGGCGATTCGGAAGTGGTGCTCGCCGCGTTCAGGCGCTGGGGCATCGCCGCGGTGGACCGGTTCATCGGCATGTTTGCCATTGCGCTATGGCAGGAAAGCACGCGGCGGCTGTGGCTGATCCGGGACCGGATGGGCGTCAAGCCTTTGTATTACGCCTGGAACGGACGAGCACTGTGGTTTGGCTCCGAATTGAAGGCGTTGCGTGCATTCAATGTCTGGCGGCCCGAACTGGACCGGACGGCCCTCGCCGAGTACTTCCAGTTCGGCTATATCTCGGCGCCGCGCAGCATCTATCGCCAGGTTTTCAAGCTGCGGCCGGGACACTGGCTGGAACTGGGCGAGAGCGGCCCGCCGGTGACGCAATGCTACTGGACGGCGCTCGGCCCGCAACGGCAGTTCAACGAGCCCGAGGAAGAACTCGAGGAGCGCCTGGAGGCGCTGCTGATCAGCGCGTTCCGCTATCGCATGGTGGCCGACGTGCCGGTGGGGGTATTCCTCTCCGGGGGGCTGGATTCCTCTCTGGTCGCGGCGCTGCTGCAGCGCCATTCCGGGCAGGCGGTGCATACCTTCACCGTGGGTTTCAGCGATCCGGCCTTCGACGAATCGCGATACGCCCGCGAAGTCGCCAATCACCTGGGCACCCGGCACACCGAGCACATTCTTTCGCCGGCGGAGGTGATGAACATTCTGCCGCGCTGGGGGGATCTGTTCGACGAGCCGTTCGGCGATTCCTCCGGCATCCCGACATTTCTGGTGTCAAGAATCGCGCGGCAGAGCGTAAAAGTGGCGTTGTCCGCTGACGGTGGCGACGAGCTGTTCAGCGGCTATTCGCACTACGGCGTGATGCTGGAGCGGGAACGCGCGATGGCGCGGATCCCGCGGGCGGCCCGCGTGGCGATGTCGCAAGCGCTCGGGCTGCTGCCCAACGCATCGCTGCAGGCGATGGTGAGGCATCTTCCCGTGCCTCTCGGGATGCAGCATGCGGCGCGGCGCACCGTGGTGGACCGCCTGGAGAAACTGCGCGGCGTCCTGCCCGGTGCCGAGCCCGGAAAGATTTACGATGCCGGCATGTCGTTCTGGACCACCGGCGAGTCGGCCGGCCTCCTGGGCGGGTCCGGTGCGGCGCGTCCGGTGCTGAACGGTCACGCGCGCGGCTTCGCCGACCATATGAGCTGCTCCGACATCCGCCATTACCTGCCGGACGACATCCTCACCAAGGTGGACCGCACCACCATGGCGGTCGGCCTGGAAGGGCGCGAGCCGCTTCTCGATCACCGCCTGGTCGAATTCGCACTGCGCCTGCCGCTGGATTTGCGCCGTGGCGCGCTGGGCACCAAGCATCTGTTGCGCCGGGTGCTGTATCGCCATGTCCCGAGGGAATTACTCGAACGGCCAAAGCAGGGTTTCAGCATTCCCATCTCGCGCTGGCTGCGCGGCGATCTCGCCGGCCTGGTCGACGGCTACCTTGCGCCCGAGCGCATCCGCCAGGCGGGCCTGCTCGATCCGCAAACAGTGCAGCGGACCGTCAGCAATTTCCGGGATGGCGGACCAAAGCGCGACCGGCTCGATGTGCAGAAACTGTGGCTGTTGCTGGCCTTCGAGATGTGGCGGGAGAAATGGGCATAACCGGCAGCGCGCAACAGGGAAATTCCTGCGGAAATTAATCAGCACGAAATATTCGGCAGCGAATATGGGGTGGCGGAATCCAGCGGTCGCAGTGGCGAAAAAAGGAAGCGGCAATGCGCATTTTGTATGTGATCAGCGAACTCACCATGGGTGGCGCCCAGAAACAGCTGGTGGAACTGGCCCGCCAGCTCGCGACACGCGGTCACGAAGTCACGATCTATACGCTGAACGCCGACGTGCCGCGGCAGACCGAGCTGCAAGGATCGGGAGTGAATCTCATCGTCGATCAGAAGCAATCGCGCCTGGACCTGTCGCTGCTGCGCCGGTTGCGCCGCACTGTCACCGAATGGCGACCGGACATCGTTCACGGATTTCTGTTTGATGGCGACTTTTATTCGCGCGTCGCCTGTCTCGGGACCGGCATTCCGGTGCTCAATTCGGAGCGCAGCGACAGCTATCACCTGTCCGGCGCGCAGCGGGTCGCGCACCGCCTGACGCGGGGACTGGCGCGTGGCGTCGTGGCCAATACCTACGCCGGCGGCGCCTTCGCGCAAAAATTGTTCGGCATCGCGGGCGAGAATATCCACGTCGTCTACAACGGCGTGAGGCTGGAGGACCTGGAAAGCCGCGCCGCGGCGGCGATCGACTATCGAAACCAGTTCTTCGGCCAGCCGGATGTCCGCGTGGCCTGCTTCGTCGGCGCCATCAAGCCAGCCAAGGATTTCCACCTCGCCCTGGCCACCGCTGCCCGGCTGATTGCCGGCGATCCGCGCTGGCGCGTGCTGATGCTTGGCGAGCAGCTCACCACAGCCGGTCTCTACAAGGCGGGCAGCGACTCGGACACCGGGGAGTACAAGGCCGAGGTGCTGCGCCACCACCAGAGTCTGGGCATGCCCGACAAAATCAAGTTCGGCGGACTCAGGACAGACGTGCCGGCGATCATGCGTCAATGCGATGCGTTGTACGTCACTTCCGTGCGCGAGGGTTTTCCCAACGTGGTGCTGGAAGCGATGGCGCTCGGGGTCCCCGTCGTCAGCACCGAATACTCCGATATACGCCGCATCCTGCCGTTTGCGTGGCAGGTGGTGGCAAGCCGGCAGCCGGACGATATTGCCGCGGCAATCATCGAAGTCACCCGCCGCAACGACGTCGTCGCCGCACGGCAGCGGCAGTGGGTGTGGAACAACGCGACCATCGAAGGCTGCGCAAGAGCGCTTGAAAATGTATATCAGAAATACAGTCGCTCCGAACCTTGCCCACAGACTGCCTGAAGCCATGGCACTGCATGCCCGGTTCGATTCCGGAAGTGACGTGGCGGTGGCGCCGTCACGCGGCCGCGGCACAGCCGCGCCACCGCACCTGTGCTTTGTCGCGCCTCAGGCCTGGCCGGTATTCGCCCGCCTGCCCGATGTGAAGGTCATCGGCGGGGCCGAGGTGCAGCAGAGCATTCTCGCGCGCGCGCTGGCCGGGCACGGCTACCGGGTGTCGATGATCTGCCTGGACTATGGGCAGCCGGATCTGGTCGTAGTCGACGGCGTGACCGTTCTCAAGGCACACCGCCCCGACGGCGGTCTGCCGATGATCCGCTTCATTCATCCGCGTCTCACCTCGATGTGGCGGGCTCTGCGCCGGGTCGATGCCGATATCTATTACCAGCGTTCGAGCAGCATGCTCACCGGGGTGGTGGCCGCATTTTGCAGGCGCCACGGCCGCAAATCCATTTACGCCGCCGCTTCCGACGTCGATTTTCAGCCGGGTCGCCAGCAGATCCAGTTGAAGCGCGACAAGCGGCTGTTTGAATACGGACTGCGGCGCGTCGACGCAGTCATCGCGCAGAACCGGCATCAACTCGAGTCCTGCAGCCTCAATTATGGTCGGGAGGCCACGCTAATACCGAGCTGCTACAAGCCGCCGCAGGCTCGATCGGGCGAGGCCCGCGACACCGTCCTCTGGGTTGGAAATATCCGTGACTACAAGCGGCCCGACCTGTTTCTCGAACTCGCGCGGCGCATGCCGGACAGGCGTTTCGTGATGATAGGCGGCGGCGCCGCAGGAGGGTATTTCGATCGTATTTGCCGCGAATCGGCCGCGCTGCCGAATGTGGAGTTTCCAGGATTCCTGCCGCTGGAGCAGGTGGAACCCTACTTTGATCGGGCGCGCGCCTTCGTCAATACATCCGTGTACGAAGGCATGCCCAATACTTTTCTCCAGGCCTGGGCCCGTGGGGTGCCGACGGTTGCGTTCGTCGATACCGGGGCCCGGCTGCGCAATGACCCGCTCTATCGCGTGGTTGAGCGCATCGAAGAAGCCGCCGCCGAAATCGCTCGCCTGTGTGCCGACGAAGTGTACTGGACGGGAGTTTCCGCGCGCTGTCGTGAATATTTCCAGAGCACGCACTCGGTGGATGGCGTAATGGCGCACTACGAGGGACTCATCGAGGGCCTCATGCCGGCGTGGCGGCACGCGGCATGACCGCGGCGAGCGGCGTGGCCGCGAAAGCGGACACAACGATGGCGGGCGAAGCGGACGCAGCGGACCTGAACGCGAAGGCGCCGGTCGGGCTGGGAAGAAGAGCGCTGTGGCTGGGCATGGCCAATGCATCCGACTACGCCATGCAGTTCCTGCTGCCGGTGGTGCTGACCCGCTGCCTGGACGCGGAGACCTTCGGCCACTACCGGCTGCTGTGGCTGGCTGTGGGAACGGTAATGGTGCTCGCGCCGCTACAGATGCCGGCCAGTTTGTATTACTTCCTGCCCCGCTCCGGCGCCGCCACAAAACGGCTCTATGTCCACCAGACCATGCTGTTCCTGGGCGTAACCGGTCTCGCCGGCGCCTGGGCGGTGAGCGGCTGGAATCCGCTGCTGCCCGCCACAATGGGCTTCTTCACCGATCATGGGCCGCTGGTGCCGGTGTTTACCTTGCTCTGGGTGACGGCATCTCTTCTTGATCTGTTGCCCACTGTCGAGGAACGCGTGACCTGGCAGGTCACGGTGACCATCTCGATGTCGCTGCTGCGCGCCGTCGTCATTGCGGCGGCGGCCTGGATTACCGGGGATCTTGGCGTACTGATCCAGTTGCTGGTCGTCCTGGTGGGACTGAAGCTGATCGTACTGCTCTGCTACGTGGCGCGCAGCCACGGGTTGCGCGGCCCCTGGATCGAGCGCGACGCAATGCTCGGCCAACTGCGGCAAACCGCGCCTTTCGGGGTGTCGAGCGCGCTTTTCGGCCTGCGAGGCCAGATCGACCAGTGGGTTGCGGCAGCGCTGTTTGCGCCCGCCAAATTCGCCGCGTTTGCGATCGGCGTGGTCATCGGCCCGATCCTCAACCTGTTCCGGCAGTCGGTGAATCATGCGTTTCTGCCCAGCATGAGCCGCCTCCAGGCAGCCGGCGACCTTGCGGGCATGATGCAGCTCAACAGCCGCGCCAACGTGATGGTGGCGGTGCTGATGTATCCGTTGCTGGCATTCGCGTTCTGCTTCGCCGACGAGCTGATTACGCTCGTCTATACGGCCGCCTACATCGATGCGGCGCAGGTGATGCGGGTCTGCATCGTCGGCTTCATCGTCTACGTCGTGGAAGTAGGCAGCATCATGGTGTTGCTGCGCGAGGGCTCTTTCGCCATGCGGCTGCAATTGGGCATTCTCCTTATCTCGGCCGGCGTGAGCTGGTATGCGGCCACCCGCTTCGGGCTGGCCGGAGCCGCCGCCGGCAGCTCGCTCGCCTTCACTCTCGACCGGACGATGACCCTGCGCCGTATTGCGCGGCGTACCGGTATTACGCTGTCGCGGCTTCAGGACTGGCGCACCTTGTGGCTGCTGTTCCTGGCAGCCGTACTGTCGGGGGGAACCGCCTGGTTCGTGGTCCACAAATACATGGAGTCGGCAGGCACGCCGGTGCAGCTGCTGGGCGGCGGCGCGCTGCTGGTCGCGATTTACGCGCCCATCATCGCGGTGACCGGATTGGCCCGCGACTGGCCGGGGAGCACGGCAAGAAACTGAACCCGGAGCGCGCCGGGGCGAGCCGCAGCAACGCAGGAGCGCTCGAGCAGCGCAGGAAATAACCCGGGCGCCGGCCGCGCCGCGAACGGCGGCTGCGTCTGAGGGCCGGTAAAGCAGCATACCAACATAACAGGGGCGATACGATGGTGACGTACGAGCAAAGACAGGAACAACTCAGGAGCCGGCCGCGCACCTGGCTGGTCACCGGTTCGGCGGGGTTCATAGGATCAAACCTGCTCGAAACGCTGCTTCGGCTCGATCAGAAAGTAATCGGCTTGGATAATTTCGCTACCGGCCACCGCCGCAATCTGCTGCTGGTGAAGGACACCGTCACCGAAGCGCAGTGGCAGAAATTCCGGTTTATCGAAGGCGACATCCGCGATCTTGATACCTGCCGCAAAGCATGCCGCGGCGTCGAGCTGGTGCTGCACCAGGCGGCCCTCGGCAGCGTGCCCCGTTCCATCGAGAATCCCGTCGAGAGCAACAGTGCCAATGTCACCGGGTTCGTCAACATGCTGCACGCCGCGCACGGGGCAGGAGTCGGACGGATGGTGTTCGCCGGGTCGAGCGCCACCTACGGAGATCACCCCGGACTGCCAAAACTCGAGCCGCGCATCGGCCGGCCGCTGTCCCCCTACGGACTCACCAAATACATAAACGAACTGTATGCCGAGGTGTTCGCGCGCTGTTACGGGTTCGATACGGTGGCGCTGCGCTACTTCAACGTTTTCGGGCCGCGCCAGGATCCCGACGGCGCCTATGCGGCCGTCATCCCCAGGTGGATTCTCGCCATGATGCGCAACGACACCGTGTTCATCAACGGCGATGGCGAGACGGGCCGCGATTTCTGTTACATCGACAACGTGGTGCAGGCCAACCTGCTGGCCGCGACAGTGGAAGATCCGGCCGCGGTGAACCAGGTCTATAACATCGCGCTGAACGACAAGACATCGCTCAACGAGCTCCACCAGCTCCTGCGCGGCTTGTTGAAGCAGCGCTATCCGCATCTCAAGCAAGCGCCGCCCGTGTACCGGGATTTCCGCCAGGGAGATGTCCGTTTTTCGCAGGCCGACATCAGCAAGGCGAAGAAACTGCTCGGCTATCGGCCGGCATGGCGCGTTCGCCAGGGACTGGCGCGAGCCGTCGATTGGTACGTCGCAAATACCCCCGATTCAGCACCGCTTGAGCGCCCGGCACGCCGGAGCCCGGTGGCGGCGCCCGCATTGGCTGGCGCGATGTAACGACGTGAAGAAGGCGACTGTAGCCGGCGCGCCGGCCCCGCTGTCGAAGCCGCAGCGCGCCTCAGCGCCTGCGGCCCGCCCGAAGATTCGTGTCGGGCTGTTCGCCGGCAGAGCGCTGCAGCCGCGCTGGATCGCGGCTGCATTTGCCGGGGTGGCGGCCTCCGACGTGGCCGAGGTCGTGGTGATCGCGCACTGCGCGCCTTGCCGCGGTGAGAGGCCGGTGCGCGGCCATCCCCCGCTGTGGCGGCTGTACGAGGAATTCGAGCGACGCGCATTTGGCGCGCAGCCCGATCCGCTTGAACTGGTCGATCTCAAAGCGGCCGTGCCGCATGGGGTCGCCCTGGAGTGGCCGGAGAATTGGCCGGAGGACGCGACAAGCGACGCCAGCACCGAGCAGGCGTGGCTCGAGGCCATCGGCAGGTTGCGGCTGGATGTTGCCTTTGCGCTCGATGCCGGCGCTGATGGGGGAGAGGCGAACTCGGCGCGACTGGCGCAGTTGCTCAGGCGCGGCGTCGCCCGATATGGCGTATGGCGCCATTTTTTCGGCGAGGGCCGGCTTGCGGCCGGCGAGAGCGCAGGGGTACGGGAAGTGCTGGGACGCTCGCCGGTGACCGAATCGGGCCTGCTGATCGAATCCCTGCCAGGCGGCGCTGCGCGCCTGGCGTACCGCTCCTGGGCGCGCACCGCGCCGCTTTCGGTTGCGCGCAATCGCAGTAACGTGTTGCGTAAAACCAGCGCCTTTGCCGAGCGCGCGCTGCGCGAGTTGCATCGTGACGGAGAGGCTTGGCTGAACAGTTGCCCGCCCGTTCCGATCAAAGGAGAACACCCGATCCAGGGCAGGCGCGCGCGGCCCGGGGCCGCGTTCCCCGGAACGCCCGAGACGCTGGCCGGACTGGCAGGGCTCGGCGGCCGCATGGCGGCGCGGGGAGTTCAAAAACTGCTGTGCGTCGACCAGTGGTTCATTGCATACCGCTTCGACGGCCCCGGCCGGAATAGCAGACCGTGGAACGATCCGAGCGGGTTCACGCGGCTCGTGCCGCCCACAGACCGCTTCTGGGCCGATCCTTTCCCCCTGGTTCGAAACGGGCGGTACTTTATCTTTTTCGAAGAACTGCTTTTTTCCGCCGCAAAGGCGCACATCTCGGTGGTGGAGATAGACCCGAGTGGACGCGCATCCGAACCGGTCAAGGTGCTGGAACGCGATTACCACTTGTCCTACCCGTTCCTGGTGGAACACCAGGGCGAATTGTTCATGGTGCCCGAAACCGGAGAAAACCGGACCGTGGAAGTGCATCGCTGCATCGAGTTTCCGCACCGCTGGCGGCTGGAGAAGGTGCTGCTGCAGAACATCTTCTGCGTGGATGCGACGTTTCTGCGGACCGACGGGCGCTGGTGGATGTTCGGTAACGTCGCGGTGGAAGGTACCGAGATATACGACGAGCTGCACCTTTTCCACGCCGACGACCTGTTCGGAGAATGGCGGCCGCACCGCCGCAACCCGGTCAAATCCGACGCGCGCTGCGCGCGTCCCGCAGGGAACTTCTACCGGGACGGCGGGACGCTGTACCGGCCGGCGCAAATCTGCGCGCCGCTGTATGGCTCGGGTGTATCCATCAACCGGGTACTGGAACTCACTCCGGATTCCTATCTGGAACAGGAGGTCGAGCGCGTGCTGCCGGCTCAGTTCGGCGGCGACTCCGCGGGCCTGCTGGGCATCCACACGCTCAACCGAGACGCAAACCTCAGCGTCATCGATGGCTTCTGCCGGCGCCGCCGCCTGGGGCCATAGAGATTCGGCTGCGCCATAACGCCTAGTCCGAATTAACCATCGGGTCATAGTGCATGAGGACAATCAGTCGACTCGATTTGCGGCCGACGCTCCTGGTTGACCTGCGCGGTTGCATCCGGGGAAAACGCTAAAAGGGCTTCAAATTGAACTTCGCAAGTCCTCTGCCGAGCCTCGCAATATTCGTGGAATGCCTGGCCCTGGGATGGGTCGTCGTTGCGGTCAGTCCATTCTTCCGGTTGCGGCTGACCGAGGCGGGGAACGGCCGATTCGAAGGGGTGGATGGTTTGCGCGGTTTCCTCGCCCTTGGCGTGTTCTTGTCGCACGTCGTTGCTTTTTACTTCTACTACACCAAGGGCGGCTGGAACGGCATGCTCGGCGTCGCCTGGGGCGAAACCGGCCAGACAGGCGTGTCGCTGTTCTTCATGATTACCGGCTTTCTGTTCTGGGGCCGGGTGCTGCGCTCCAGGGGAAATCTCGATGCGGCCGCTCTGTACCGGTCGCGCATCCGGCGCATCGTGCCGATGTACATTGTGTCGGTGCTGATGGTCCTGGCGGTGGTCGGGGTGATGAGCGGATTCTCGCTGCATTCCAGCCCCATGGAATTGATCCGCGAATTGCGCGGCTGGTTCTCTTTCGGCTTCATGGACTCGGGCGACATCAACGGGCTGAAGGATGCGCACATCATCAACCCGGTCTACTGGACGCTGGCATTCGAGTGGGTTTTCTATCTGGCGCTGCCGTTTCTTGCCCTGTTCGCGCGCGGGCCTGCAAGTATTTTCCTGTTTTTGATCGCGTTGGCATTCTGCATGCGCATCCCCGTTACGCTGAATTTCCTGTTCGGCGCGCTGGCTGCGCTGGCGGTGGAACGCAACATCCTCGAACAACGGCTGCGCCCGATGTGGATGACCCCGGTGCCGCTTGCCGCGCTGATGGCGGCGCTCAGCTTGGATTTCTCCCTTTCCCATTCCGCCCTGCTGTTCGTGTTCTTCATCTTCGTTGTTTCGGGGAACAGCCTGTTCGGGCTTCTGGAATCGTCCCCGGCAAAGTTGCTGGGGACGATCAGCTACAGCATCTATCTGGTTCATGCCATCGTGCTGTTCGTGGTATTGCGCCTGGCTGAAAACCATTTCGGCATCGGCACGCTCGATGCTATCGAGTACTGGTCGCTGGCCGGCCTCGCGGCGGCGCTGACGGTGTTGATCTCGGCGTTCACCTACAAATACGTTGAATTCCCCATGATTCAAAGGAGTGCTGCCGTGTCCGGGCGCTCCGCCGGCCGGCTCGAACGCGCTCTTGCATCGTAGTCGCTAAAAGGAGCAATCCGCTTGGACAATTCGGCGCCAATCGAAGATCCAGCCCGATGATGAGTGCGTTCGTGTGGCATCAGCCGCGCAGCGCCGCTCTGAACGCTCGGGCGCGGCCGCAACGCGGCGGGGATGTGGCATGAGCATGAAGCGGCCAGCCATTCTGGTGTGCGGCCCGCATCTCGAGGCGCTGAGCGGCGTCAGCACGCACCTGAACCTGCTGCTGTCCTCACGGCTGGCGGAACAATTCACGCTCAGCCACTTTCAGGTGGGGCGGGAAGGGCGTGAAGAAAGCCGTCCCGCCCGCCTGGCGCGATTCCTCCTGAGTCCGCTGTCGCTTGCGATGACCGTACTGAAGCGGCGGGTGGACGTGGTGCATCTGAACACTTCGCTCAATGCGCGTGCCTACTGGCGCGATGTTGTCTACCTGCTGGTGGCCAAACTGTGCGGCGCCCGCGTGTTGTACCAGGTGCATGGCGGCGCGCTGCCGCAGCAGTTCTTTCGCGGCAATCGTTTTCTTACCGCGCTGCTGCGAGCGAGCCTGCGCGCGCCGGACGCGCTGGTCGTGCTCGCCAATTGCGAGGTCGAAGCGTATCGCGCGTTTGTGCCGGCACAGCACGTGGTGGCATTGCCGAACGGCATCGACCCTGGTCCGTTCGCGGGCTTTCCCCGGCCGGTCGAAAATCCGGCCGACGCTGCGGACGAGCGCGTGGCGCCATTGCGGCTGGTCTATATCGGCAGGCTGGCCAGGGAGAAGGGATTGTACGAGGCGTTGCAGGCGATGCGGCTGTCCCGGGCGGGGAAGCTGGCGGTGCGACTGGTCATCGCGGGAAGCGGTCCGGAAGAGATGTCCCTGAAACGCTTTGCCCGGGGACTGGGGCTGGCCGGCGACGTGTCCTTCGCGGGGCCTGTTTTCGGCGCCGAGAAACTCAGGCTGCTTGGCCAAGCCGATGTCTTCCTGTTGCCCACGTATGCGGAAGGGTTGCCATACGCCCTGCTGGAGAGCATGGCTGCAGGGGTACCGGTGGTGGCAACGCGCGTGGGCGCCATTCCGGATGTGGTTACCGAAGGCGTGCACGGCCTGTTCGTGCCGCGCCGGAACGCACAGGCAATTGCCACGGCGATCGCGCGGCTTCATGGCGACCGGGCCGCCGTTGCGCGCATGGGCGCCGCCTGTCGCGCCCGGATCGCCGAGCGCTACTCGCTCGCCCGGCTGGCACAAGATTTCGCGAAGCTGTACACCGAGATGTGTCCGGTCCGGCGCGTTGGTGTGGCAACGCGTTCCTGACCTCCGGGGCAAAAGACAATGTGTGGAATTGCAGGATGGGTTATCGAACAGGGAATTTCGCCAAGCGAACGCACTCAAGGCGCCGTGTTGCAGGCGCTCGCGCATCGGGGTCCGGACGGTGAGGGGATGTACAGGTTTCGCTGCGCCGATGGCGAGGGCCGGGTGTTTCTCGGACACCGCCGGCTCGCCATCATCGATCCGAACGGCGCGCGCCAGCCGATGTGCGATGACGATGCGGGACTGGCGCTGACCTACAATGGCGAGATCTACAATTTTCGCGCCCTGCGCGAAGAACTGCGGCAAGCCGGCTACCGGTTTAGTCGCGACTCGGACACCGAGGTGTTGTTGCGCGGCTACCAGCATTGGGGTCCGCAAGTGGTGCATCACCTGCGCGGCATGTTCGCCTTTGCCGTCTGGGACGAGCGCGAGGAGCGGCTGTTCATGGCGCGCGACAGGTTCGGCGAGAAGCCGCTGTTCGTGCACCAGGACGCGCACGGTCTGTATTTTTCGTCCGAAATAAAGGCGCTGCTGCGTATCCCCCAGATCAACTCGACCGTCAATCTGGATGCCGTTACCGATTACCTGGCGTATCGCTACGTACCGGGGCCCAAAACCCTGTTCAGCGGAATCAGAAAATTGATGCCCGGCAGTTATGCCATCTGGCAGCGCGGCAAACTGACCGAAACCCGCTACTGGGTGCCGCCGGACCGCAAACCGGCCGAGCGCCCGCAGACCGACGAATCGACAGTGGCTACCTTTCTGTCGCGGCTCGACGAGGCGGTAAAGCTGCAGATGGTGAGCGACGTTCCTTTCGGCGCGTTTCTGTCCGGCGGGCTCGATTCCTCGACCATCGTGGCGCTGATGCGGCGGCACTCCTCGTCGGTGAACACCTTCTCCGTCGGATTCGGCGAAGGAGCCTACAGCGAGCTTGCCTATGCCGGGACGGTGGCGCAACAACTGGGCACCACCCATCACGAACTCACCGTCTCGCATCGCGACATGATCGACCGGCTGCCCAGCCTGGTCTCGTATCGCGATGCGCCGGTATCCGAGCCCTCCGACATCCCCATCTACATGCTGGCCTGCGAGGCCGCACAGAGCGTCAAGATGGTGCTGACCGGCGAAGGCAGCGACGAGATTCTGGGCGGCTATCCGAAACACATCGCCGAGCGATTTGCGGGCAGCTATCAGCTTATTCCAGGGTGTCTGCGCAACCACCTCATCGCGCCGCTCGCGCATGCCCTTCCCTACAGTTTCCGCCGGGTGAAGACCGCCGTCGCCAATCTCAACATCGCGGACTGGCGCGAACGCTACGTGAGATGGTTCGGCGCGCTCAACCATGCCGAACGCGACCAGCTCTCGGTGCTGCGGCAGAACCCGGGTGCAGGGTTGCAAGCACCGCCTTTCGACGCCGACGCCGGCACCAGCACCCTGCGGCGCATGCTTTATTTCGATCAGACCAGCTGGCTGCCCGACAACCTCCTGGAGCGCGGCGATCGCATGACCATGGCCGCGTCCATCGAATCACGGGTGCCGTTTCTCGATCACGAGCTGGCCGCGTTCGTTTCGTCGCTCCCGGACAATTTCCGGGTGCGGGGGATGTGCAGCAAGTGGATTCTGCGCGAGGCGGCCAAGAAGCTCATTCCGGAGCAGATTCTGCGCCGGCCAAAAGTCGGATTCAGGGTCCCGGTCAACGAGTGGTTCCGCACCGAAATGCGCGAATTCCTGATGGATCACCTGCACAGCGGCAACGCCATGACACGGGCATATTACGATACCCGTGTCCTGGATCGGGCACTGGCCGATCACGTGAGCGGAAAACAAAACCATGAAAAACTGCTATGGACGCTGCTGAACCTCGAAATCTGGCATCGCCAATATGCCTGAGACCGGATCGATCCCGGGAATGCGCGGGGGTGCGCGGGGCTGCACCGGCGTGACTGCCATGGATTGGGTAATGTGGCGGTACAACCGTCTGCGTTGCATGAGCCCGGCGGAGATTGGCCATCGGGTGCTGCGCGCCGTTTCGGTGCAGGCAGAGCGCTGCGGCCTCATCGGGTCGGATGCGGCGCCTGCGCCGGATTTCTCCGCGCATTTCGCGCCGCATTTTGCATCGGGACCGCGCCCCTGGGTACAGCAGCCGTCCGGAATTGACGCCGCACCGTATCTTGCCGCGGCCGATCGGCTGGTGGCTGGCGAGTTCGACATTTTCGTCATGGAGGGCGCGCGGCTCGGGTCTCCGCCGGCGTGGAATCGGGATCCCAAGACCGGCGTGGAGGCGCCGCTCGCGTTCGGCAAGATGCTCGATTACCGCAACGCGCGCCTGGTGGGGGACATCAAGTATCTGTGGGAACTAAACCGGCATCTGCACCTGGTGACCCTGGCGCAGGCCTACGCGCTGAGCGGCGAGCGACGTTATGCGGAGGTGTTGCGCGATCATCTGGAAAGCTGGATCGAGTCGTGCCCTTACCGCATCGGCGCAAATTGGTCGAGCGCGCTGGAACCGGCGCTGCGCCTCATCAACTGGGCGGTTGCCTGGCAGTTGCTCGGCGGCGTCGATTCGCCCCTTTTCCGGGATGCGCGCGGCGCGCATTTCCGCAAACAATGGCTGGCTTCCATCTATCAGCACACGCAGTTCGTGCATGGCCATTTTTCGCTCTACTCGTCGGCCAATAATCATCTTCTGGGAGAATCGGCCGGCGTGTTCATCGCCGCAATGACATGGCCCTATTGGCCGCGCGAGCGCGCCTGGGTGAGCACCGCCAAGTCGATTCTGGAGCGGGAGGCGGTGCTGCAGAACTTCGCCGATGGCGTCAACCGCGAACAAGCCGTGTCCTATCAGCAGTTCGCGCTCGATTTTCTGCTGTTGCCTTTGCTGAGCGGGCGCGCCAACGGCGTGGCTTTTTCGACGGTATACGAAGCGCGCGTCGAAGCCATGCTGGAATATCTGGCGTCCATCATGGATGCCGGCGGGAACCTGCCGATGTTCGGCGATGCGGATGACGGCATGGTGGTCCGCTTCTCACAAGCCCTCCACGACGCGCGGGGGCAAGCCCCCTCGCACACCCCGATATCGGGGAAAACGCCAGGCGTTTTCTTTCTAGCCCGCGAGTCCTGCATCTATCGCTCGCTGCTCGCGACCGGAGCGATCCTGTTCCATAGAGGCGATTTCAAACACAAAGCCCGAACGGTGGATGACAAGACACGCTGGCTGCTCGGCGATGCCGCGGATGCGGCGTTTGCCGGCGTGCCGGAGCGATGCTCGTTGCCGGTGCGGCGCGCCTTCCCCGAAGGCGGTTACTACATTCTGGGCAGCGAACTGGAGACGGCCGGCGAAATCCGGCTGATCGCCGACGCCGGCGCGCTGGGATACCAGACCATCGCCGCCCATGGCCACGCCGACGCGCTGTCCTTCGTGCTGTCGGCCGGCGGGATGGAATTCCTCATCGATCCGGGCACCTATGCCTATCACACCCACGCCGCGTGGCGGCATTACTTCCGCGGCACCGCGGCGCACAACACGGTGCGCATCGATGGCCTGGATCAGTCGGAGTCCGGCGGCAATTTCATGTGGCTGCGAAAGGCGAACGCGGGATGCAATCACTGGTCCAGCACCGATGAGCGGGACGAGTTCGAAGGATGGCATGACGGCTACACCCACTTGCCCGACCCGGTGGCGCATACCCGCCGCATCAGCCTTTACAAGCCGGAAAAGCGCATCGTCATTGAAGACACGCTGCGCATGACCGGCACGCATGATGTGGAATTGTTCTTCCACTGCCACGAGCACTGCGGGGTCACCGCCGTTCCGGGCGGCTACTCGCTGTCCCGCGGCGGGCGCGCGCTGATGCTGCAATTGCCTGCGGCGGAGGGCGCCGCAGGCGAGCTGCTCAGGGGAAGCGTCAGCCCGATCGCAGGCTGGGTGTCCCGCCGTTTTGACGAGAAGCAGCCGACCGCAACCATCGTCTGGCGGGCTCGGCTTTCGGGGACTACTGTGCTGCGCTCGGAGATTGCGTGCTGAGCCCGTTGTTGAGCCCATTGTATGCGCCTGTTCCCGCCGGGCGCCCGGAACTGCGGATCGGCGTCATCCTGGACGGGTGGACGGTGGCAAGCTGGATGGCGGAGGTACTGAGCAGCGTTCAGGATTGCGGATTTGCGCAGATCACCACCATTGTCCTGAATGCCGGGGCGCATGTCCCGCAGGTTGGCCCGGCCGGCGGGATGCCGGCGAGCGCTGCGCCGGGCAGCGGACCGCAGAAGTCGAACCGGCTGTTCGAGTGGTATCTGGCGCTGGACGCGCGCCGGCATGCCGAAATGAACGCGCCGTTTGTCCCGGTCAACGTGCAGGGGATGATTGCGGCGGCAAAAGTGCTGGAAATCCCGCCGCTGCGCGACGGCGGGGCGCAGCGTGTTTCCGCCGCGGACTGCGCCGCCCTGAGGGCGGAGAATCTCGATGTCATCCTGCATCTTGGCAGCGATGTCCTGAGCGGCGACATCCTGCGCACCGCCCGCAACGGGGTCTGGTCCTACCATCATGGCGACGACGAGCAATACTGGGGCGGCCCGCCGTCGTTCTGGGAAATGTACGAGCGCAATCCGGTGACCGCAACGGTGCTGCAGGTGCTCGCCGATGAGCCTGCCGCCGGCAAAGTCATCTACCGCACCCATGGCGCCACCCGCAGTTTCGAATCGATCACGAAGAGCCGCGAATGGATCTACCGCAAGGCGATGCCGCTTGTCGTCCGCTGCCTGCGCAGACTTCATGCGGACGGGCCCGGGGGGTTTGCAGACTTGACCGGCGAGCGCTCCATGCCGCGCCGGCGCCGCCAGGCGCCGGCGAACCGGCAAATGGCGCTGTTCCTCGCGCGCCTGGCCTGGCAGGCGATCGTCACCCGGATTCGTGATCGTCGCGGCATCACCCATGACCACTGGTTTCTGGCCTGGTCGCGCGGCGTGAAGCGCAGCATCGGTCCGGCCGACCGGGGCGATTTCAAGCCGCTTCATCCCCCCAAGGGCAGGTTCTGGGCCGATCCGATGGTGGTGAAGAAGAACGGCAGCAACTACGTGTTCTTCGAGGAATTCGACTACCTCACCGATCGGGGCCACATTGCCGTTCTGCGGATCGATGCGGCCGGAACCATAGGCGACGCGCAGGTGGCTTTGCGGGCCGATCATCACCTGTCCTATCCGTTCCTGTTCGAATGGCAGGGAACGCAATACATGATTCCCGAGACGGCCTGCGCAAACGCGGTAAAGCTCTACCGTGCCGTGGATTTCCCGGGAAAATGGGAGTTTGTGAAAAACCTGCTCGAGGGTGTGGCGGCAGTGGATGCCACGCTGCACCAACACGAGGGCCGCTGGTACCTGTTCGCCAACGTCGGCGAGTCGGGGGGATCCTCCTGGGACGAACTGTTTCTGTTCGTCGCCGAATCGCCGCTTGGCCCATGGCGGGCGCACCCGAAGAATCCGATCGTCTCGGACGTGCGCGGTGCGCGTCCCGCCGGCCCGCTGTTCAGCAGCGGGCCGAAACTCTATCGTCCGGCACAAAACTGCGGCCCGTGTTACGGCCATTCGATTGCCGTATTCGAAATCGACAAGCTCACGCCGCTGGACTATGCCGAGCGTTTCTCGCATGCCATCGAGCCCGACTGGTTGAGCGGAATCCATGGCTGCCACACCTTGTCGTGCTCGGAAGACCTCACCGTCCTCGATTGCAAGACAACGGGATGGCGGCCGTTCCCCGATCGGACGAGCGAGCTACTGCATGCGCGGTCATGGGCACGACTGAAGACGCTGGCGCTGCGCTTCAGATCGAGGCGGGCGCGGCTGAATCCGGACTCCCCCTAGCGCCGTTTGCCAATTGCGATGGTGTCCCTCCGCGGATGGCCCATCTCGCACGTATCTAAGCTGTTCGGACTAGCGCGCCTCTGACGGCTGCCGCATGCGCATCAACAACCCGCTCGTATTGTTCACGCTTGCCTGAGCGCAGGCGAGCGGCATCCGGAATCAAGCGTCCGATCGAAAGTTTGCGTGCATTCCGGACGATGCATTTGCAACCATCTGCCGGTCAACAATCCAATCAATAAGGGACGATTCATGAAGATCAGCGTGCTGGGGCTCGGCTATGTGGGCGCCGTATCGGCGGCCTGCCTGGCGCAGCAAGGCCATGAAGTAATCGGTGTGGACAGCGACCAGCTGAAAGTCGATCTGATCAACCAGGGTAAGACGCCCATCATCGAGAAAGACATTGGCGAGATGATCGAGCGGCAGGTTTCTGAAAACCGGCTGTTCGCCACCACCGATGTGGAAATCGCGATTCGGCACTCTGACATGGCGCTGGTCTGCGTCGGGACCCCCAGTCTTGCCAATGGTGGAATCGATCTGAAATACGTTCGCCGGGTGTGCGAACAGATCGGCGCCGCGTTGCGCGGCCATGACGGGGCCCCGGTGATCGTGCTGCGAAGCACCCTGTTGCCCGGATCGATGCACGATGTCGTTATCCCGACCCTGGAGGCTCATTCGGGCAAGCGCGCCGGCGCCGATTTCGGTGTGTGCATCAATCCGGAGTTCCTGCGTGAAGGAACCGCCGTATACGACTATTTCAATCCGCCGAAGACGGTTATCGGGGAGCTCAACCCCGCCAGCGGCGACCTCCTGGCCGAACTGTATGGGCGCTTCGATGCGCCTCTTATCCGCGCCAGCATCGAAACGGTCGAGATGGTGAAGTACGCCGACAATTCCTGGCACGCGCTCAAAGTCGGTTTCGCCAATGAGATCGGCAACATCTGCAAGGCGCTGGAAGTGGACAGCTACGAGGTCATGGACATTTTCTGTCAGGACACAAAACTGAACCTGTCGCCTTATTACCTCAAACCCGGATTTGCATTCGGCGGCTCCTGCCTCCCCAAGGATTTGCGGGCACTGCTGTACAAGGCGAAGGCGCTCGATCTGGCGCTGCCTATCCTCAGCGCCATCCTGCCCAGCAACACGCTGCAAATCGAGCACGGTGTGCGTGCGATCGTGGACAAGGGCAGGAAGAAGGTCGGGATACTCGGCTTCAGCTTCAAGGCCGGGACCGACGACCTGCGGGAAAGTCCGGTGGTGGAACTCACCGAACGGCTGATCGGCAAGGGCTATGACCTGCGCATCTATGATCGTAACGTCAGCCTGGCGAGCATCCACGGCGCGAACCGGGAATACATCATGAATCACATCCCCCACATTTCCCGGCTGATGGTGTCGAGCATCGACGAAGTGCTCGATCACGCGCTCACCATAGTCGTGGGCAATGCGGCGCCGGAATTCAAAGATATTCCCCGCCGCCTGACCGATCAGCAAACCTTGATCGACTTTGTGCGCATCTGCGATTCCAGGAGCGTTGCGGGAATCTACGAGGGAATCTGCTGGTAATTCCCCGGCCGGGGTGCGAGGCGCGGTTATCGGCGCCGTTTCGCACGGCGTTCGCGCGTACAAAATTGCGCGCACAAAAGCGCGTACAAAAGCGCGTACACAAGGAGTTCGCAGTTGAGCAAACCAAGGCGCGTTTTGATGCTGGTGGAAAATCTGCCCAGCCCTTTCGACCGGCGTGTGTGGCAGGAGGCGGAGGCGCTGCGCGATGCCGGCTATGTGGTGTCCATCATCTGTCCCACGGGCCGGGGTTTCGAGCGCAGGTTCGAAGCCATCGACGGAATCCATATTCACCGCTTCGACATTCCGGTCGAAGCCGCGGGCGCGGCCGGTTACGCCCTCGAATACGGCATTGCGCTGCTCAGCACCTTTCTGCTCACATTGAGAGTGCTTTTCAGCCGCGGTTTCGACGTCATCCACGCCTGCAACCCGCCCGACCTGTTTTTCCTGATCGGCGGGTTCTTCAAGCTGTTCGGCAAGAAGTTCGTGTTCGACCACCATGACATCAACCCGGAGCTGTACGAGGCGAAATTCGGCAGGCGCGACTTTTTCTACCGCCTGATGCTGCGGCTCGAATACTGGTCGTTCCGCACCGCGGACGTGTCGCTTGCCACCAACGAGTCCTACCGGCAGATCGCCCTGGAGCGCGGCAGGATGCCCGCCGGCCGGGTGTTCGTGGTGCGCAGCGGGCCGAGCCTGGAACGCATGAAAATCGTGGCGCCCGATGAGCGCCTGAAATGCGGCCGGCGGTTCCTGGTGGGATACGTCGGCGTGATGGGAAAGCAGGAAGGCATAGACTATCTGCTCCAGGCGGCGCGGCACATCGTGTTCGAGCTGAAGCGGACCGACGTTCATTTCGGCCTGGTCGGCGGCGGCACCTCGCTTGACGAGATGAAAGCCCTGGCCGTCGAACTGGGCGTGGCCGAGTACGTGACCTTCACCGGGCGGGCCTCCGATGCGGATCTGCTGGCGATGCTCAACACCGCCGATGTGTGCGTCAACCCGGATGTCGCCAACGAGATGAACGACAAGTCCACCATGAACAAGATCATGGAATACATGGCGCTCGGCAAACCCATCGTGCAGTTCGACCTGACCGAAGGGCGGCGCTCCGCACAGCAGGCCTCGCTCTACGCCCGCCGCAACGATGCGCCGGACATGGCGCAGAAGATCGTCAGCCTGCTCGACAATGCGCCGCTGCGCGCGCGGATGGGCGCCTGCGGCCGGCTGCGGATCGAAAATGAACTCGAGTGGCGCTATGAAGTGCCCAAACTGCTGGACGCCTACCGGACGCTCTGGCCGGAGGGGAAGCGGGAGGGGAAGCAGGAGACTGCGCGGCAGCGCGGTACGGTGGCGGCACGCCGTATTTCATAACGCCGGTAATCAAGCGCGAATCGCCGCCGATATCGGAGCGAACTGCCCGTCGGTCGGCATGACGAACAAGCAGCGACCGCCGCTGCGCGACGCCCATACCTCGCCGACTGCGCGTTTTTCCTCAGCGTCGTCGGCCGTGTAGCGGTCTTTGCCCTTGTATTCCACCGCCAAAACCCGTCCGTCTGTGAGTTGGCAGAGAAAATCCGGGTAGAACCAGTCGGTAGAAGTTTGCAGGCGGAATGACGAGGCTTTGCGCACCAGATTGCGCACCCAGAAATTCACTTCGGACAGCCCGTCGAGGAACTGCGCGCATCTGAATTCCTCCGTCTGTGCCCCGGTCGGCGTGGTTTCTCGCAATTCTCCGGGTTTCAGTCAACGTGCCGCGACACATGAACGCTCTCCCTGGGCGATGCTCAGACTCATTATGCCACGGGTAAATCGGCCACCCCTATCAGCATCGTCCACGGCCACGGGAATCTATAGCGGTCGATGTCACAACTAGCATCTACCTTGTAGCGGCGATCTCTGCACAGGTTCCTGTCCGAATACTCCTCTGCGTGTCGGGCACATGGCCTCGATGGCACCCACTGCACCCTATCCCAGACCTCTCCCGCGGTCCGCACGACGATTTCCTGCTTGCGCCGCTGCACGTCCGCGGTGATCGGGTTGCCCATGTAGGTACTGAAAAAGCCGCACCGCGGCGACTGGTGCAAGTTCGCGACCGTCATGTATTTCGGCGCTTCCTCGATGCGACGCTAGGCCGACACGATAAACTACTGCTAGCATCCTGCCACTCGGAAGGCCGGTACATGGCGGCGGAGGATTGAAACGATGGCCACAAAAAAGACCGAAGCAGGAGCGCATTCGACTTCATCTACAGGCGAAGCCGTCGCCGCCTTCAAGCACTCGGCCAAGCGCAAAAACATTCCGGCCGCTGGACTGGAGGCGCAGGGGCGGATCGAGCAGGCGCCGCGCATTCGCCACGAATACAACCCGCATCTGCCGCCGGTATTCCGCTCCGCGCCGGACGCGGGTGACGCGGATCAACTGCTCGCGTTGCTGCGAAATGCCCTGCTGCGCGCCTTGGGTCAGCCTGAACATGCCCGTCTGTTGAAGGCGGCTGCCGATCGGCCCTTGACGGCCGACGAGATCGCGCAGCTCAAGTGCTTGTTCGAGGCAGCGGTCACGCCGGGAGCCGCCGAGTATCTGGCCGATGCATTGCGCCGGCACGAGCCGTGGCTTGAATGGAGCGGCAAGCGAGAGAAACCCTGGTTCGAAGTAGAGCCGGTGGCGCTGCACATGCACGAGCGCTTGTCCACGCTAGCGATCCTACGGGTGCTGGCGCGCGAGGACGTGAACCGCGATCTCTTCGCCGATCCGCAGCAGGAGTATGCCAAGGCAGTACAGTTCTACCAGCACGACGTGGACTGGGCGAATCGTATGATCCTCGGCGATTCGCTCGCGGTAATGGCGAGCCTGGCGCGGCGCGAGGACTTGGCGGGCAAGATGCAGATGATCTATATCGACCCGCCCTACGGCATCAAGTTTTCTTCCAACTTCCAGCCGTTACTCGGCCAGCGCGACGTAAAGGACCGGGAGCAGGATCTCACTCGCGAGCCGGAGACGGTAAGGGCGTACCGCGATACTTGGACACTTGGCATTCACTCCTATCTCGCCTACCTGCGCGATCGATTGGCGATGGCGAAGGAACTTCTCGCCGACACGGGAAGCATTTTCGTGCAGATTAGCGATAAGAATCTGCATCTGGTGAGATGCGTGATGGATGATGTGTTCAAGACCGAGAACTTCGTCATTACGATAGTGGTAAAGAAGAAGAGCACAACGACGCCGACTGATCCTGTATGCGATTACATACTCTGGTTTGCGAAAGATCGGGAAAAGCTGAAATTGAAGCGCTTGTACCAAAACAAACTGACTCCGGACGATGATCCAAAGTTCAACACTCTGGTCTTGGAGAACGGGGAACTGCGGCGCGTCGTGAATATTGATGAAAACGAAATGTCCGCGTTAATCCGTGCTGGCGCAAAGTGGGCACGGGTCAATTACCCACTTGTGAGTCAAGACCCATCCGATAGGAGCAAAGACTTCCACTTTCACGGCAAGCCTTTTAGCTGTGGAACGAACCGTCACTGGACCTATGATCTCGATACCACGATGGTCCGATTTGCAAAAAGTGAACGTATATTCGACGGAGGAGGCGATTCCCTGGGTGCAGTCGTCTACTGGGAAGATTGGTCTCATTCCGCACGATCGAATATTTGGGACGATGTTCACGGCGAACCCGATCCTATCTACGTTGTTCAGACAAGCTACAAAGTAATCGAGCGCTGCCTCCTCATGACCACGGATCCTGGGGACCTCGTGCTCGACCCCACTTGTGGTAGCGGAACCACAGCATACGTCGCCGAGCAGTGGGGCCGCCGCTGGATTACCTGTGACACGAGCCGCGTTGCACTCGCCCTGGCACGCCAGCGGCTGATGACCACGCGCCTTCCTTACTACCAACTTCGTCCCTTGAGCGCGGAGGACCTGCAGCGCAACCCTCAAGGTACCTGGCTAAGCGATCCGACCGGGCAGATTGCGGGCAAAGTCACGTTCAAGTGCAAAACCGTGCCACACATTACGCTGGGGACCATCGCCCGCAACACTTCGCTCGACCCCATCTTCGCTACACATGAGCCGATTCTCGCCGAGCGACTGAAAGCGCTGAACGCGGCATTGAAATCCGTCACGACCGAAATGCGGCAGAAGCTCATCGCCAAGCTCGCCGAGAAGCAAAAGCGCGATGGTAAGAAGTCGATCACCGAAGCCGATCGTCGCCGCTGGGAACTGCCGAAGACAGTCTGGCAGGAATGGGAAGTTCCGTACGACACCGATCCGGATTGGCCCAAGGCGTTGAAAGACGCGCTCACCGCCTACCGCGCCGCGTGGCGCGCCAAGATGGACGAGGTGAACGAATGCATCGCCGCCAACGCGGAGATGGAAGAACTGGTGGACAAGCCGGACGAATCGAAGGCCGTAGTCCGCGTCGCCGGCCCGTTCACGATGGAGGGTGTGATCGCGCTGGAGGACGGTCCCGATACGCCGATTGGCGGCGCCCCGGATGAACTGGAGACGTTCGAGGGTGAGGACGAGCATTCCGGTGACATCGCGGTCGCGAATGCCGAGGCGCATCTGGACAAAATCCTGCGCCTGCTGAAGGCGACCGGGGTCGATTTCCCGAAAAATACGAACCAGAAGTTCACGCGCCTGGAACCGGTGTCGGGCGCCTCGCTGGTGCATGCCGAAGGCGAATGGGCGAACGGCGACGGCAAAGAGCGGCGCGTCGCAGTGTCGATCGGTCCGGAGATCGGGAATATCTCGGTGTGGCAGGTGGAAGAGGTCATCCGGCAAGCGAGCCGCCGCGGCTACGACGATCTGGTGTTCGCCGGCTTCGGGTTCGACGCCGCCGCGCAGGACGCGATCGAATCGGGTTCGCACCCGCACCTACGGCTGCACATGGCGCTCATCCGCCCCGACGTGGCAATGGGCGATCTGCTCAAGACCCAGCCGGGCAGCCAGCTCTTCACGGTCTTCAGCGCGCCGCGCATCAAGGGCCCGACGCAGCAGAAGGACGGCCAATACGTTGTCGAGGTCGAAGGGATGGACGTGTACGACCCGGTCAGCAACACGCTCTTTCCCACCGACAAGGAGCGCATTGCGACTTGGTTCCTCGATAGCGACTACGACGGGCGTACGTTTTGCGTATGCCAGGCGTTCTTTCCGGACAAGACCAAGTGGGACAAGCTTGCCCGCGCACTCGGGGACAAGGGGGTGATCGATCCCGGCGCGTTCGATGCGTTGTCAGGGTTGGTGAGTTTGCCGTTCCCGCGTCCGCCCCGATTGAAACCGGGGGAGAAGTGGCGCGTCGCGGTGAAAGTGATTGATCCGCGCGGCAACGAGGGGCTGCGAGTAAAGGAAGTATAAGATGGAGCTTGCGTACACCCGGCACGCCCGCGAGGCGATGGAGAAACGCGGTATTGCCGAGGACTGGGTCCGTCGCGCTGCAGAACGGCCACAGCGCACCGAGGCAGACAGCGTGGACGCTGCTCTGGAGCATCGGCTGGCGGCAATTGCGGAACGTGGCGGCCGAGTTCTGCGCGTGGTTGTGAACCCGGCCGTATTGCCCCTGCGAGTGATCACGGCGTATTTCGACCGCAAGATGAAAGGACAACTATGAAGCTGACGATAGACAAGGAAGCCGACGCACTGTATCTGGTGCTCGACGAGGCCGCTGCGGTCGAGTCCGAGGAAGTTGCGCCGGGCATCGTTGTGGATTACGACGCCCAGAACCGCGTCGTCGGCATCGAGATGCTGCACCTGTCGAAGCGCTCCCCGCAGGCCGATACCCAACGGCTGTTGTTCGAAACCGTGGAAGCGACGGCGAATCCTTAGGCATCTCCGGCCTCGCGTTTTGTGACCGACCAACAGATCCCGATCCAGCCGGTCGAAAATCCGATCCTGTGCTCGCCTTACGCCGAGCCCGGCCAGCACTGGCTCTACGACACGCGCACCGGCATCCCCACGCGGACAGCGGGACGGCGTCCGGCGAGCTACTGGTTCAAGAGTGAGCGCACCGGTTCGGCGCAGCAGCAGATGTCCTTTCTCGCAGAAGAGGAGCGCGACGATCTGCCGCTGGTGAACGCGCTGCGTGAGGACGTGAAGCGCTGGCGCGAGTCGGGCTGGGAGAGCGCGTCGGAGACGACGAAAAGGCTCCTGCGGCACTGGTCGCGAGAAGACCGCACGCGGCGGCTGTTCTTTTGCCAGATCGAGGCGGTGGAGACCATCATTTACCTGCGCGAGGTGCTTGCGCAGGGGCGGAAACCACGGTGGAATTCGAAGCTATCGGTCGCCGAATTCAAGACTCTGAGCGAGGGCCGCAATCCGCGTCCGAAGGACTGGGTCGCGAAAATCGCGCAGCATCCCAAGCTGGCGGACATTCCGAATGAAACGGGGTTGAAGCCGATCGGCCGCTATGCGGCCAAGATGGCTACCGGCAGCGGCAAGACGGTGGTGATGGCGATGCTGATTGCCTGGGCATTCTGCAATCGCGGCACCAAACCGGGCGACCCGCGCTTTCCGAGACGCGCACTGGTGGTCTGCCCGAACCTCACTATCAAGCAGCGCCTGAACGTTCTGCGCCCGGGCGATCCGGACAATTATTACGACAAATTCGATCTGGTTCCCACTTCGCTTCGGCCGGAGCTGGCGAAGGGCAAGGTGCTGGTCACCAACTGGCATTGGTTCAATCCGGAAAGCGAAGTCATCAAGGTGGGCGGCGTCACCGTGGGCCGGCTCGGCGAGGAGACGCCGGAAGCCTTCGCCCGGAACCGGCTGGGCGATCTGTGGGACACCGAGCCGCTGATGGTGCTGAACGACGAAGGCCACCACGCATACCGGCCGGCACCGGTCCCCGAAGGCGTGAAGCTGTCGGCCATTGAGAAAGCCGACCGCGAAGAAGCCACCGTATGGGTAACCGGCATGGACAAGATCAACGCCGCCTGCGGAATCGCGTTTTGCGTCGATATGTCAGCCACACCCTTCTACATCCACGGCAGCGGCTACCCGGAGGGTTCGCCGTTTCCATGGGTCGTGAGCGACTTCAGCCTGGTGGATGCGATCGAAAGCGGCATCACCAAGATTCCGCGCCTGCCGGCGATCGACAACACCGGGCGGCCCGATCCCAAGTTTTTCAAATTGTGGGACCACATCACGCGCGATCTCAAATCGGGCGAAAAACTGAGCGGCGGCAAACCCAAGCCCGAGGTCGTGTATCGCAAGGCGGAGGATGCGCTGCTCACGCTTGCCGGAGAGTGGAAGGAGCGTTTCGACCAGATCAGCGCGGCCGCACCAGGCCAGGAGCGCACGCCGCCAGTGTTGATCATCGTCTGCGACAACACCGATATTGCGGAGCATTTCCACAGGATGATCTCCGGCGAGGAGATGATCGAGGCCGATAGCAATGAGGAAGGCGAGACCGGCGACGAGAACGACGCACCCAAGCGAAAGAAAAAGCCAAAGGCGCAGAAGCGCTACAGCAGCGGACTCGGCGGGTTTGGCGAATTCTGGAACCGTAAAGGAGAAGAAGTCACGCTGCGCATCGATTCCGAACTGCTCGCGGTGGCGGAGAGCGAAGATCCGAAGGGCACGAGGAAGGAGGCGGCCGAGGAACTGCGCCGCATCGTATCCACGGTTGGACGCCCCGGTGAACCCGGCGGCGCCATTCGCTGCGTGGTCAGCGTGAACATGCTGAGCGAGGGCTGGGATGCGAACAACGTGACGCACATTCTCGGCCTGCGTGCGTTCCGCAGCCAGTTGCTGTGCGAACAGGTGGTCGGACGCGGCCTGCGGCGCATGGATTACACGCCCGACCCGGAGACAGGACTGCTGACGGCGGAGTATGTGGACATATTTGGCGTGCCGTTTTCACTCATTCCGTTCAAGGGGCGCAAACCGGGCAAAGGGAGCCTTGCCGAAGACAAGCCGAAGCACGAGGTCATGCCGCTGCCGGAACGCAAGGCATTCGAGATCCGCTTTCCGATCGTTGAAGGCTACGTGGTGGATCTGAAGCGCAACATCGTGAAATGCGATGTGGGCCAAGTGGAGCGAATCGGTCTCGATCCGTGGAGCACACCAACGGCGGCGTTCGTCCGGCCCCAGGTCGGGTATCAGGTCGGCCATCCGGGCGCGCACACGGGCTTTGGCTTCGATCTCGTTGATCGGCAAGTCTATTACGCCTCGGCCCATCCGCAGACGATCACCTTCGAGATTGCGCGCGAAATCGTGCGAATCCTGACCGAGGCGGCGCACCCCGGACGCGAACGGCTGAAACGACAGGGACGGGGCGCGTTATTCCCTCAGGTGCTGCGTATCGTGCAGGATTATGTTGCGACCCGCGTGGACTTCAACGGCTGCCATCCGTGCGAGATCGGTTTGCAGACCTACGCACAGCGCATCACCGGGGTGCTTGTCGACGCCATTGAGCCGGACGACGAGCGTGGTGAGGCGCCTCTGCTGCCGAGACTGAATCGCTACAAGCCGATCGGCAGTACGCGGGACGTGCACTTCATCACGGTCAAGCCGGTGCAGGCCACGCTGGTGAGTCACCTGAACCTGATTGCCTGCGATACCGGCTCGTGGGAGCAAGCTGCCGCAATGCAACTTGAAATGCTGGCGAAACGGGGCATGGTCTTGTGCTATGCCCGGAACGACCACATGGAATTCAACATTCCCTACGAACTGTATGGCATCGCGCACGTCTATGAGCCCGATTTCCTGGTGAGGCTCGCCAACGGAGTTACCCTCGTCCTCGAAATCAAGGGGCAGCCCGGGGATTCGGACGCAAAGCACCAGGCGGCACGGCGCTGGATGGCGGCGGTAAACCATTGGGGACGCCTGGGAATCTGGGACTTCCTTGTTTGCCGCGATCCGCAGTCACTTGGACAAAGCATTTCGAGCGTGGCGGCAATGCGGGAGCAGTATCCCGGGCGGGAACGTGTTGGCTGAACATTCATGGTGTCGCACACGTTCGGCGTGCATCAAATCCTCCATTGCGCCCCTTGTCAATCTCGGCCAGGCGCTTCTCGCGCATCCCGATAAACGCCCGCACGATATAGATGCTCATTGCGACCTCTTCCCGGCTGTTCAGAACAGTGGCAGCCTTGATCGTGCCGTGCCCGGTGAAACACCACGGGTGAAACCGGGGGTCTCAGTGCTTCTGGGAACCGATCACAAATTGTGACCGGTTCGAAATATCGCCTTTCGGATCCGCGTCTTGAGAACTCGAGGCCGCAAATTGCGACCTAAGGTCCGCGAGTTCGCTTTGGCTCAATTGAAAACGGAAGTCCTCCGGAAACCGATCTTCATTTCGCTTCACTACCTGGTTCAAAACCTTGGTCTGCACGCCGTAGAGTCCGGCCAAGTCAGCGTCGAGCACTACTTTGTGGCCCCGAATCGTCAGAATCAGCGAATCTACGGACGGTTTAGCCATCAGGCCTGCACCACATAGACGTTCATCGAAATGGCTTGCGGGCTGTTCAGCACTGTCGCCGCCATAATCGCGCCGGGCTCGGTAAAGGCAAAGGGCAGACTTTTCGCAAACTTCAGGCGCGCGAGGTGATCACAATTTGTGATCACCTCGGATTTCTCCGCCGCGCTGAGTTGGAAGAAGAAATCCTTCGGGAACCGCTCCAAGTTGCGCTTCACCGCCTGGTTGAGGGTTCGGGTTTCAACCCCATAGATGGCCGCCAGGTCGGCATCGATCAAAACCTTGCACCTGCGGATGTTCAGAATGAGTGATTCGAGAGGTTTAGCGCGCTTCATCGGATGAGCCTCCCGATGCATGGTATCTCCCGGCACTCTCGCTCCGCCTCCAGCCAATCGAGATAGTCGAGAACCTCCCCCGGCAGCGGCGAGTCCGGGCGGAGCAGGTGACGCAGCTCACGTTTGCGCCCATAGTTGCGCCACGCCGCCTCGTCTTCGTTGAACCCTCGTACCAGATCCATGGCGTCGATGGTTGGCTTCATGACACCTTGATCTCGTAGGGTGTCTGCCGCACGATGATGCGCTCTGCCGCGAGCCGGTCGGGAACGGGACTTGCAGGTGATGGTTCACCACCGATTCCTTGTCGATCCCAGTTCAGCGTCGGCATGGGTGGTGGGTTGCTTGGTCGCGCATGGCGCGTATTTTCGCAGGTTCCGCAGCGTTCGTGCCCGGACGCTGCAACGCCGCGCGGCCGGCAACGAATCGTGTCGCCCTGCGTCGCGCCTTCTGGTAAGGTGCGCCGGTGCGCAGGCCCGTAAATCGTCCCCCCGACTTCCGCATTCCGCCGCTGATCAAGCGCAACACCGCGTTTTTCGCGCTTTCCCTCTCGTTCGCCGGCACCGGCATCAACTTCGCTTACGCTCTCGGGCCGCTGATGGTGGTTGCGCTCACCGGCTCCGCATCCCTCGCGGGTCTGGCCGTCGGCCTGCTCGGGATCAGCCGGTTCCTGGTCGCCTACCCCGCCGGCAAAATCTCCGACAAGTATGGCCGCAGGATCGGCGTGCTCCTCGGCCTCGCTCTGGGCCTCGCCGGTACGATACTGGTCGGGCTCTCGATGGGTTGGCGCAGCTTTCCGATGCTGGTTGGCGCCATGTTCATCTTCGCCCTGGGAATGGACGCCGCCCAGCAGATCCGGGTCGGCGCCGCCGACATGTTTCCGCCGCATCACCGGGGGCAGGCGCTGGGCTACGCCGCATTGGGCTCGGTGGGGGGCGTGCTGATCAGCCCGGCGATGGTCGTTCTCGCCGAGTCGGTCGCGCGCGGCGACACGGAGAGGGCGCTTGCCCTGCCGTGGCTGTGGTTGCCGGTGCTGATCATCGCGGGCATGGTTCTCATCAAACTGGTGCATCCCGACCCGAAGGATATCGGCAGAAATCTCGCGCGCTACTACCCCGGCTATGTTCCCCCGGCCGAGCCGCTCGCCGGACACGGTTCGGCGTTCAGCATCCGCAGGCTGCTGCGCGACCCTCCCAGCCGGCTCGCCATCGCCGCCAACTGCGCCGGCGTCGCCAACATGCAGATGGTCATGGTGCTGATGTCCCTGGTGCTGTCCCACCACGGCCACTCATTGAGCTGGATCGCGTTCTCCAACATGCTGCACGCGCTGGGCATGTTCGCATTCACCATTCCGCTCGGGAAGCTGGCGGACGACTTCGGACGCGGGAAAGTCATGCATCCTGGCGTCATAACCGCACTGGCGGGCGCCGCCCTCGTCACGTTCACCGATGGCTATTGGTCGATCACGCTGGGCGTATTCCTCGTCGGGCTGGGTTGGGCGGCGGCCAATGTCGCGGCCACGGCGCTGATCGCGGATCGGGCCGCCACCGCCCACCGGGGCCGGGCGATCGGGGTGAGCGAGAGTCTGGGAGGCGCCGTCAGCGTGCTGATGGCATTGGTGACCGGGCCGCTGATCGAGTATGCCGGTCTGCCGGCCGCGGGGGTGTTGGCAATCGGGGTTTCACTCGTGCCGCTGCCGGTGCTGATCGCCGATCGCCTGGGGAAGCGTTCCGCGCGCCGCAGAGCGGCCGCCGCCGCATCCGACACGCGCTCGTCACCGTAATACCCCGCTGCCGGGGCGGCTTCGCGCCGGATAGGCCCGGACGGAGACGGTCCTGCGCAGCGGCCCCGCCCGACCGGGCGGGCGGAAACGCCGGCGGCAAATGACAGCGGCGTCATCTCATAGCGCGAGCACCAAACCAGAGGATACCCGACGCTCGCGCCGCGGTTCGAGGTCGGCCAGCCAGACAGAGCCCGGGTCAATCCGGGGCATGCTCGATGCGCGAGAACTCGGCGTTGACCCTGAGGCTTTCGCCGCGCACGCGCAGCGACGCGCCGCGGATGCGCGCCTTGCGGCGCTCTTCGTCCACCGCCCGGTTCATCGCCCGCACGGCCGCCCGGATGTACTCGGTCCGGCTCAGTTTGAGTTGCGCCGCGCGCCGGTCCAGCTCGCGCAGCACGTCGTCGGGAAGGCGCATCGAAATGGCGTTCATCATTGTATTCCGAATCGTATGACGAATCGAAATACTACATCGAATGTCGCTCTCCCTGGACGGCATCGTGCACCGCCATCGGAGAGGCGAACATCCGACCGCGGCGCCTTTGAGCCTTCGGTCCTCCGGTAATTCACCCTATTGGCGCCCGCCGGCTTGATGGCGCGCGAATAGCATTCGGCATCGGCGCGCCACTGCGCGCCCTGTTCCTCGGGCGCGCTGCCGACCGCGTCGCCTGATGCCGGCGCCGCGGTCCCGGAGCCAACGAGCGCTACGGCGTGTAGCCGATCGACTACGCAGTGCGCTGCTTCATTACAAAAAGATCGTCGCTTGGCTATACAGCCGTCAATGATCCGGCCCTATGATTCGTCAGCGGGCTTGCGGCTTTCCCTATCAACATGACAGTCATAAACCTACCGCGTGCCGCGCCGGACCCGAGTGTTTTGCTCGCGCAGTATCGCCGAGCGGCTTAAAACCATCACCAAGCGGCGCCTACCAGACCATGTCTTCCATGCCTTCGATCCTCAAGCAGTGCGGCAACGGTGCTGCCTTCGCGACCGCGTCCGCGTTGGGCGGAGCCGCCGCGACCCCGGCCAGCGCTGGCGGGCGGGAACGGCGCGGGCAGGCGCCCGGGCCGGAACAGCGTGGCCACGAGCGGGACGCCGCCGAACGGGACGCCGCCGAACGGGACGCCACCGAACGGGACGCCGCCGAACGGGACGCCACCGAGGCGCCCCTGCCGCTGCACAAGGCGAATGTGCTGGTGGTTGACGACGAATTGAAAAGCCTGGTGGCGATGCAGCATCTGCTGGGCGGTCCGGGACGCAACGTGGTGTGCGTGCAGTCAGGCAAGGAGGCGCTGCGGCAGGTATTGCGCACCGACTTCGCCATCATTTTGCTGGACGTGCGCATGCCGGACATGGACGGGTTCGAAACCGCCACCTTGATCCGCAAGCTGCGGCGCTGCCGCCATACGCCGATCATGTTTCTCACCGCCATGTACGAGGACACGCAATCGATGTCCCGCGGTTACGCGGTCGGCGCGGTCGATTACATTCCCAAGCCTGTCGAGCCCGAGGTGCTGTCCTCGAAGGTCGCGATCTTTGTCGATCTGTACCACAAGAGCGTGCAGCTCAGCACGCAGATCGTGCAGCGGCGCACCGCCGAGCGCGAATTGCAAAAGGCGAAGGACGATCTGGAGGAGAAGGTGCGCGAGCGCACTGCCAGCCTCCTTGCGGCAAACGATCTGCTGCGCACCCAGGTTCGCATGCGCGAGCAGGTCGAAATGGACCTGCATAAGGCCAAGCAGGCGGCAGAGGCAGCCAACCAGGCGAAATCCGAATTTCTCGCCAACATGAGCCACGAGATCCGCACGCCGATGAACGCCATCATCGGCATGAACGAACTGGCGCTCCAGACCAATCTGACTGCGGAGCAGCGCGAGTACCTGGGTTTGGTGAAGGAGTCGAGCGAGTCGCTGCTGACCATCATCAACGACATTCTCGATTTTTCGAAAATAGAAGCGGGACGCATGGAGGTGGAGACCATACCGTTCTTGCTGCGCGACAGCATGGGGGACACCATGAAGTCGCTCGCCCTGCAGGCGCACCAGAAGGGTCTGGAACTCGCGTACGACATCGATCCCGGCGTGCCCGATGCACTGCTCGGTGACCCGGCGCGGCTACGGCAGATCGTGTTGAACCTGGTGGGCAACGCGATTAAATTCACCGAACGCGGCGAAGTGGTGGTGCAGGTAAGCGCCGAGTCGCGGGAAGCGGGCGAGGCGAACTGCCATTTCACGGTGCGCGATACCGGGGTAGGCATCCCGTTGCAGAAAACCAAGATGATTTTCGCGCCGTTCCTTCAGGCAGATACCTCGACCACGCGCATCTACGGCGGCACCGGGCTGGGGCTCACCATTTCCTCGCGGCTGGTCGAAATGATGAAGGGAAAGATCTGGGTGCAAAGCGAGCCCGGCAGGGGTAGCGTGTTTCACTTTACCGCCTGCCTCGGCGTCCAGCCCGCCCCGCGCCCGCAGGGCGATGTCGATTTCGGCGGAATGCGTGCACTGGTCATCGAAGACCACCCGGTGAGCCGCCGCATCTTGACGGGCACCCTCGCTCGATGGCACATGGAAGTGGCTGAATCCGCCGATGCGACCTCCGCGCTCCAGGCCATCGCCCGCGCCAGCGCCGCCGGCAGGCCGTTTCGCATGGTGTTCATCGACGAGACGCTGCCCGGCGCCGATTGCCATGCGCTCGCATCATCGATCAGTTGCAATGCCGCGCTCGGGGTCGAGTCGGTGGTGGTGTTGAGCGCACCGATGCGGCGCGAGGAGAACGGCGCTCAAACCGATGTGCGCGGGCTTGTCTGCCTGACCAAGCCCGTCAAACAGTCAGAATTGCTCGAGACAGTCAATTCCGTGGCGAGCGCGCGCGATGCGTGCGCCGGGGATGTCCGCCTCGCCGCCTCGAAGCGGGTCGCGGCGTCGCAGCAGAAGCTGGACGTTCTGCTGGTGGAGGACAACCCGATCAATCGCAAGCTGGCCGAACACGTGCTGCAGAAAGCCGGGCATTCGGTGACGGCTGCGGAAAACGGGCTCGTCGCGCTGGCCATCCTCGAGAAGGAGGTGTTCGATCTGGTTCTGATGGACGTGCAGATGCCGAAGATGGATGGCATAGAAACGACCATGGCGATCCGTAGAATCGAGGAACTGACCGGCGCGCACATCCCGATAATTGCGCTGACCGCGCATGCCATGACCGGCGACCGCGAGCGCTGTCTGCGCGCCGGGATGGATGGTTATCTCATCAAGCCCATTCAACCTGCCACTTTGCTCGAGGCGCTGGAGCGGCTGCGCCTCGATTCCGCGGGCAACGCGCCGGTCCGGCCGGCGGAAAAACCGGTGCTCGACCGCCCGAGCCTGCTGGAACGGGTCGGCGGAGATCTCGAACTGGTTCGTGAGGTAACCGACCTGTTCCTTCGCGATTGCGGAAAATTCATGGACGAGGTGCGCGCGACGACACGGTCAGGCGACGTTGCGGCACTGGGTTACGCCCTGCACACCATGCGCGGGATGTTCCGCAACCTGTCGGCCGAATCGGCCCAGGAACTGGTCGGCCGCATGCAGGCGATGGCCCTTGAGAAGGACTTTGCCCGGATCGAGGCCGCCCACGCCCTGCTTGAACTTGAAATAACCGCGCTGACCGCCGAACTCAGGCAGCTGGTCAGTGAGGTGCCTGCCTGATCCGGGGCGGCTTTGTCGCCGTCTTTCCTTGCGTACGGTGATTCTCAGAAGGGGCCTTCCCTTTGCCGGCGCCGCCGGTGGCCTCGCGCCTGCCTTCTCAGCGCGTGACGGCCTCTATCCATTCGACAATCGCCTTCACCATGTCGTTTGCCTCGCCCAGTGCCGGCAGCACCTGTACCCGGACCCCGCCGTTTGCCTGACGTGCGGCTTCAACCAGCAGCGGCAGGTCGCGCTTGAGGTGATTGCCCTGCGCCATGAATAGCGGCACCACAACGATTTGCGTCGCCCCCCGGCCCATCAGGTCGCCGATGGCCTGCGCAAGCTCCGGCTGCATCCATTCCAGATAGGCGAGGGCCACCGGGCGCTCCGGATGGGCCAGGGCGTAGCCGTCGCGAATCCGCTGGAACGGCAAAGCCCATTCCGGATCGCGGGCACCGTGCGCGAACAAAACGATTCCCTTCATGGCGCGTCATCATTGGACGGAGGCCTGCGATTATAGGCGACGCAGTAGGCGCCGCAGGATTGCGTGCAGTACGGCGCGGCGCCCTGTTGGTGCAGAAGACGGTTTGAACCTGCACGCATGTTGCCCTTCACCCAGATGAGGATCGCGCAGGATACAGGGACGGGAGTGAGTGCGAAAACGCCGGGAACAACGCCTGCGGGCGCTCATCGTTTATGAGTCGGCGGAGCGTGCCGCGGTTCTGCACGCCGCCCTGGAGCGCGCCGGCTGCGAGGTCAGTTCTTCTCTGTCATCGCCGCTGAGGCTGATCGAGGAGGTCGCCGATACCGAACCCGACCTCATCATCATCGACATCGAATCGCCGGTCAGCGATGTGCTGGAGCACCTGATCACGATCACGCGCGATCTGCCGCGCCCCATTGTGATGTTCTCCGGCGATGACGCAGCTTCCACCATTCGCCACGCAGTGCGCGCAGGCGTTTCCGCTTCCGTGGTCAACGGCCTGGATCCATCGCGCGTGAAATCCATCATGGACGTCGCCCTGGCGCGCTTCGACGAGTGTCACCGGCTGCGGCTGCTACTGGCCGAGGCGACGCAGAAGTTGGCGGACCGCGGTCTCATCAAGCGCGCCAGGGGCATTCTCATGAAAAGCCGGACCATGAGCGAGGACGAGGCTTATCAGGTCTTGCGCAGCATGGCGATGGCACGCGGCAAGCGCATCGGAGAAATCGCCGGACAAGTGATTGACATGGCGGGATTGCTCGGCTTATTCCCGGGCGAAGATAGTGCGCGCCGGCGCAAATCCGCACCGTGAGGGTGCGTTCACGCTTTCGCCCGAATTGCGGTCAGGGAAGCGGCTTGATTGCATCGACTTGAAGTCAAAAGGATGATGCCGATAGAGGACGAAGCGGAAACAGCACAGGGCGCTTGCCGCGGCCAGAAACTCCGGAGCGCCTCAGGCTGGCTTGCCCGTCGGGCCAAGTTCGGCGCACATGCGCTTGAGCTCGGGCAGGCAGGAGCCGCACTCGGTGCCACATTTGAGCGTTGCCTGCAGGCGGGCCAGGTCCGCGCCGCGGCGCAACTGCAAGCGGATGTCGTTGTGGGCCACGTCCAGGCAGGCGCAGATGACGCGGCCGCGATTGAGCGTGCCCTGCGGCGGGCTCGCCACCGGCGCGAGCACCCACGGCCGCACCGCCTCGGCCGAGGCTCCCCGCAGCATCATGTTCTTCAGCCAGTCCTGGGCCGCGGTCTCCCCCGACAGGCACACGCTCTGGACCATCCCGTCGGCGATGCGTGCGGCCTTTTCCACGCCGCGGCGCGCATCCACGTAGCGCATGGTCTGGTCGCGCTCGCTGAGCGAGAGCAGCTCATCGATCCGGTCGAGCACTGCCCCGGCGACCGGCTGCGAGGCGCTGGCGCGCAGCACCACCAGTGTAGCGTCGCGGCCGGCGAGGCCGAGGCTCGCGTGCTCGAACTGGCGCAGCAGCGGCCGCAGCTCCGAAAGCAGGCGCTGTGCCTCGGCTTCCCTGCCGGGCGCAAACCTGCGCATCGCAACCAGCCGATGGGGTAAATCGGCCTTTGCGACTTGCGCTGCGGCGTGCTTCAGTTCGGGCTGCTTCGAATGGGGATCGAACGCCGCAACGGTGAGCGCGTTTACGCCCGCCCCGCTCATGAACTGGCTGCCCCAGTGCATGGGCATGAAGGCCTGGCCGCTGCGTACCGATTCGGACGCCTGGACTTGCACCACCAGGGTCCCGCGCCGCGTCCGCAGGCGCACCAGTTCGCCGCTTTTCATGCCGCGGTGCTCCAGGTCGCGCGGATTCATTTCGAGCAGCGGCTCCTCGGCATGGTTGAACAGGCGTGCCACCGTGCCGGTGCGGCTCATGCCATGCCATTGGTCCCGCAGCCGTCCGCTCGACAGCGCCAGCGGGAAGCTCGCGCTGGTTTTCTCGGCGACCGGAACGCAGGGGGTGATGACGAAGCGCGCGCGGCCGCTCGAAGTCGGGAACTTTCCGTCTTCATAAAGCCGCGCTTTGCCGGTTCTCGCGCCCTCCGGGTAAGGCCACTGCTGCGGGCCACCGCTGTCGAGCAGGTCGTAGGACAGGCCGGTGATGTCGAGGTCGCGCCCGCGCGTCGTTTCGCGGTGCTCGTTGAAGATTTCCTCGGCGCGCGCGTAAGGGAACAGCCGAGCCGTTTTCTCCTCGTCCATTGCAGCGCCCAGCCGCCGCGCGAAATCGACGCAGATCTCCCAGTCGTGGCGCGCCTCGCCGGGTGGCGCGACGGCGCTGCTCACGCGCGTAATACAGCGCTCGGAATTGGTGACCGTGCCGTGCTTTTCGCCCCAGCTCGAGGCCGGCAGCAGGACATCGGCGTATCCGGCCGTGTCGGTGTCGGCAAAGGCTTCCTGCACCACCACGAACTCGGCGGCATCGAGGGCGGCGCGCACCGCGTGCAGATCCGGCATCGACTGGGCCGGATTGGTGCAGGCGATCCAGATTGCCCTGATCTCGCCGCGCTTCACGGCATCGAACATCTCGACGGCGGTCTTACCCGGTTTTTCCGGCACCGAGGGGATGCCCCAGAGCTGCGCGACCTCGGCGCGGTGCAGCGGATCGGCGAGATCGCGGTGCGCTGAAAGCAGGTTCGCCATGCCGCCCACTTCGCGTCCTCCCATGGCGTTTGGCTGGCCGGTGAGTGAAAGCGGCCCTGCTCCGGGCTTGCCGATCTGGCCGCTCGCAAGGTGCAGATTGATCAGCGCCGCGTTCTTGTGCGTGCCCGAGGAGGACTGGTTCAGACCCTGGCAATAAAGCGACAAGGTCGCTTTCGACCCGCCGAACCATTTCGCTGCCTGGACGATGTCGCCCTCGGCGACTCCGCATGCCTGCGCGGCCATGCCGGGCGTGTACTCGCGCACCGACTGCTTGATCTGCTCGAAACCCTCGGTGCGCTCCCGGACGAACTGCATGTCGGCCAGTCCCTCCCACAGCAGCACGTGCAGCATCGCGTTGAACAGCGCGATGTCGGTTCCCGGGAGGATGGCAAGGTGCAGGTCGGCAGCCGCCGCGGTGTCGGTGCGGCGCGGGTCGACGACGATGATTTTCATGTCAGGGCGCGCGGCCCTGGCCTCCTCGACACGGCGGAACAGGACCGGGTGCGCGTAGGCAGTGTTGGAGCCGGCGATGAAAATGCACTCGGCGCGGTCGATGTCCTCGTAACACGCCGGAGGCGCATCCGCGCCGAGCGTCAGTTTGTAACCCGCGACTGCCGAGGACATGCACAGCCGCGAGTTGGTGTCGATGTTGTTGGTTCCGACCAGGCCCTTGGCGAGCTTGTTGAAGACGTAGTAGTCCTCTGTCATCAGCTGCCCGGAAATATAGAAGCCGACGCTGTCGGGGCCGTGTCTGCGCACTATCCCGGCAAAGCGCACCGCGCAGTGCTCGAGCGCTTCGTTCCAGGAAACGCGAGTGCGCGGCTCATTGCGGCTGCGGCGCAGTTCCGGATGCAGGGCGCGGGCATCGCGTCGCGCGCTCAGGTGGAGGGTCGCCCCCTTGGCGCACAGCTTGCCGCGGTTCGCCGGATGATCGGGGTCGCCGCGCACGCCGACAATGTGCTCGGCTTCGCTCTGGATGATGACGCCGCAGCCAACCCCGCAGTAGCAGCAGGTGGAACGTGTTTCCCTCATGCGTTCGTAGAGGATGCAAGCACCATGCCACGCGCCGCAGGGGGCCGGAGTTGGCCGCCGTTGGCTGTGGCTGCTGACGCCGGCTCGCGCCGGGCGGGTGAGCGACGCAAGCAAGTGGATCAACGCACGGGTCAATGCAGTGCGACCCATGCATGACTCGCACCGCAAGAGTGCGCATCGGCACTTTCAACCCTGGTGCCCTTCCCATAGACAGCGTGGCACAGCGCTTGCGTATTGGAACCCAGTGCCGGCGCACGCCGGCGCATACGCACCGGAGCAAAAATTGGCCAAGACGCCGTTCCTCAAAGCAGGTCACACGCCCACCTTGGTCGCCGCCTTCCTGTACTTCGATATGTCCTTCATGGTCTGGGTGATGCTCGGGCCCCTGGGCGTGCAGATCGCCCAAGACCTGAAGCTCGACGCGGCGCAGAAGGGCCTGATGGTCGCCACCCCGGTGCTCGCCGGGGCGCTGCTGCGCATCGTGATGGGGGTGCTGGTCGATCATCTGCGACCCAAGGTCGCCGGCGCCATCGGACAAGGGGTGGTGCTCGCGGGGCTCGCCTGGGCGTGGCTGCACGGGGTTAACACCTACGGCGAGGTGCTGGCCATCGGACTGGTCCTCGGGGTGGCGGGTGCCTCGTTCGCCGCCGCGCTGCCGCTCGCCTCGCGCTGGTATCCGCCGGAGCACCAGGGGACCGCGCTCGGCATCGCCGGCGCCGGCAACTCGGGCACCGTGTTCGCGGCGCTGTTCGCGCCCACGCTGGCGCTGTGGTACGGGTGGAACAACGTGCTGGGGCTGGCGGCGCTGCCGCTCGCGCTCACCTTCCTCGCCTACATGGCGCTCGCCAGGGACAACCCGGATGCTCCCGCGCCGATGCCGCTTTCCAGCTACTTCGCCGTGCTCAGGGACAAGGACGCCTGGTGGTTCATGTTCTTCTACAGCGTCACCTTCGGCGGCTTCGTCGGCCTCGCCTCCTCGCTCAGCATCTATTTCAACGACCAGTACGGCCTGAGCCCGGTCACGGCGGGCTACTTCACCGCGGCCTGCGTGTTCGCCGGCTCGATGGTGCGCCCGCTCGGGGGCCTGGTCGCCGACCGGATCGGCGGCATACGATCGCTCACTGCCATGTACCTGCTTGCCGCCGGGTTCCTCTTCCTTGCGAGCACCGGAGTGCCGAGCGCGTGGCTCGCGCTCGCCGTGTTCGTGCTTGCGATGCTGGCGCTCGGCATGGGCAACGGCGCGGTGTTCCAGTTGGTGCCGCAGCGCTTTCGCCGGGAGATCGGGGTGATGACCGGGCTGGTCGGCATGGCGGGTGGCCTGGGTGGCTTCTATCTCGCCTCCAGCCTGGGCTATTCCCGGCAGCTCACCGGCAGCTACCAGTCGGGGTTCCTGGTGTTCGCGGGCCTGGCGCTGTTCGCGCTGGTCGGGCTCACGTCGGTGAAAACGCGCTGGCGCACCACCTGGGGCGCCGCGCATGTCAGCGCCGCGAAGGTATGAGGCGCGCGCCGTGCCGCTAGCCGTCCTCACCGGCTACGCCAGCCTCGCCGGCCCGCGCGAGCGCAACGAGGACTACGTCGGGCTGGTGGCCGCCGCGGGCGGCGAGCTCGACACCAAGGGCATGCTGCTCGCGGTGGCCGACGGTGTCGGCGGCGCCAGCGGCGGCCGCGAAGCCGCCGAGTACACCGTGCGCGGCCTGCTCGCCGACTACTATGCGACGCCGGCCACCTGGAGCGTGCCGCTCGCGCTCGACCGGGTCCTGAACGCCAACAACCGCTGGCTGCTGGCGCAAGGCGCCGCGCATCGCGGGCTGGCCGGGATGGCGACGACGCTGTCGGCGCTGGTGCTGCGCGGCGCGCGCTACTACACCGCGCACGTCGGCGACACGCGCATCTACCTGCTGCGCGGGGGCCGGCTGCGGCGGCTGACCAGCGATCACGTCTGGGACCGCCCCGACATGCGCCATGTGCTGTCGCGTGCCATCGGCCTCGACCCCCATCTCGCCGTCGACTATTCCGAGGACCCGCTTGCCGCGGACGACCTGTTCCTGCTCGCCAGCGACGGCTTGTGGGAGCCGCTCGGCGAGTACGCCATGCGCGGCCTACTCGAGGAGCTCGCCGACCCCCAGGCGGCGGCGCAGGCGCTCGCCGAGGAGGCGCTGCGCCGCGGCGGCCGCGACAACGCGAGCGCGCTGGTGGCCCGGGTGGCGTCGCTCGGGCCCGAACGGCTGCCCGAATCGCTCGCCGGCGGCAAGCACCTGCCGCTGCCGCCGCGCGCGCGACCCCGAGCGCAGCTCGACGGCTTCCAGGTCCTGCAGGTGCTGCACGAGTCGCGCGCCACCTTGCTCTACAAGGTACGCCCGCGCTCGACTGGGCG
>Ga0080064_1001092_pt1 | contig 60128 bp, 50 predicted proteins | sample Subgrocontami54m_FD_69260 | JGI IMG/M metagenome (GOLD analysis project Ga0080064, IMG submission 69260) | Subsurface groundwater microbial communities from S. Glens Falls, New York, USA - GMW46 contaminated, 5.4 m (SPADES assembly) (version 2) ... | reverse complement strand
GGCGGGCGTCGGGCGGGGCTTCGCGGCCGACTCGCACGAAGGTGTGACCGCGCCCGCCGCAGCGACGTGCCACTTGTCGTGCTCCAGAACGTTGACGCGATAGTAGAGCTTCACGCCCGCCGGCAAGCCTTCGACGCTGTACGTGGTCTGCTTCGCGGCGATCGGCCCGTATGCCCGGAACGCGCCAGCGGGAAAGCCCGGCGCGATGCCGAGGTCCAGCCACGTCTCTTGCGCCTCGACTGCGGGCGACGGCCAGTCGAACGTCACCCTCACCGCGCTCGCCGCCACGTCGCCGCACGACTGCGAGATCACGGCAGTCGCGGCACGTGAACTCCCGCCCTTCATGTAGACTAAGATGCCGAGCACGACGATCGCGAGAAAGAAGAAGCGGCCGATCACAAGCAGACTCCGCATAAGTGTCGGCGCTGAGCCGATCGCGCGTGAGCGGCCGGGCGCCGCATCGGTGTCGCCGCGGGAGCGGCTAGGGAGAAGGCGTAGGGGAACGCCGCAGGTCCCGCAGCTACCCCAGCTCTGACAGGCTCGCGCGCAGCGACGCCAGCCGCGCCCGTATCGCTGCCAGCCGCTCTTCCTCCGCCGCGATGATCTTCTCCGGCGCCTTCGCGCGGAAGCCCTCGTTCGCGAGCTTCGCCTCGATGCGCCCGGCCTCCGCCTCGGCCTCCGCGATCTGCTTGTCGATGCGCGCGCGCTCGGCCGCGACGTCGAACAGCCCGGCGAGCGGCACGACGGCCGTCGCGCCTTCGAGCACCGCCTTCGCCACCTGGTCGCGCGGCGCATCCGCCACGTCGCCGACGATGTGCAGCGGCCGGACGCGCGCCAGCATCTCGATGTATGCGGAGCCCGCCTCCAGCACGCCGCGCCCGCCGTCGGCGGCGACGTATGCCTCGATGAACTTCCCCGGCTCCACCTTCTTCTCGGCGCGGATGTTGCGGATGGCGCGCACGACGTCGATCAGCAGCGCCATCTCCCGCTCGGCCGCCGCGTCGGTGTAGCCGCTCTCGCCGCGCGGGTACGCCGCGACGATCAGCGCCTCCTCTTCGACGCCCTCGATCTTCGCCGACAGCGCCTGCCAGATCTCCTCCGTCACGAACGGCATCACCGGGTGCAGCAGCCGCAGGCAGCGGTCGAGCACGTACGCCAGCACCGGCAGCGGCGATGGTCCCGCGGCGGCCGCATCGCGTGCGCCTTCGGCGCTCGTGCCGCGCACGCGCACCTTCGCGATCTCGATGTACCAGTCCGCGAACTCGCCCCAGACGAACTCGTACACCTGCCGCGCCGCCTCGCCCATCTCGAACTTCTTCATCTGCTCGTCGACGCTGCGCGCCAGCCCTTCGACGCGCGACATGATCCAGCGGTCTTCGAGCGGCGCTCCGCCGTCAGGCATCGATTCCGGCAGCCGCACCGGGCCCTCGCCGATCATCGAGATCACGAAGCGGGCGGCGTTCCACAGCTTGTTGGCGAAGTTGCGGCCGGCCTCGACGCGCTGCTCGGACAGCCGCAGGTCGTTGCCGGGACCGCTCGACGTGATCAGCGTGTAGCGCAGCGCGTCGGCGCCGAACTTCTCGACCATCTCCAGCGGGTCCACGCCCGTGCCGAGCGACTTGCTCATGCGCTGGCCGTGCTCGTTGCGCACCGTGCCGTGCAGGTAGACGACGGAGTACGGGATCTCGCCCGCGTCGTACAGGCCGAGCATGATCATCCGTGCCACCCACAGGAAGATGATGTCGTAGCCCGTCTCCATAACCGACGTCGGGTACCAGTACTTCAGCTCCGGCGTCTGCTCCGGCCAGCCGAGCGTGGAGAACGGCCAGAGGCCGGAGGAGAACCACGTGTCGAGCACGTCGGTCTCCTGCAGCAGGTGGCCTCCGCCCGTTGGCGAGCGGTCCGGCGTGTCCACCGACACGATCGGCGTCGCCTCCACGGCCGACCATGTGCCGTACTTCAGGATCGTCTCGTGCGACACGCCCTGCGCGCGCAGCTCGTTGTACGTGGCGACGCGCGGGTGCGCATCGGCGCCCGCCGCCGGGTCGCGCAGCGTGACGATGATCCGGTCGCCGTCCTCGTCCGCGCTGTACCAGACCGGGATGCGGTGCCCCCACCAGAGCTGGCGCGACACGCACCAGTCGCGGATGTTCTCCATCCAGTTCAGGTACACCCGCTCGAAGCGGTCCGGCACGAAGTGGATGCGGCCGTCGCGCACCGCATCGATCGCCGGCTGCGCGAGCGCGCGCTGATTGACGAACCACTGCCACGAGATGAGCGGCTCGACGACGGTGTGGCAGCGCTGGCAGACGCCAATCGTCATCTGGTGCGGCTCCGTCTTCACCAGGTAGCCAAGCTCCTCCAGGTCGCGCAGGATCACCTGCCGCGCCTCGTAGCGGTCCATGCCGGCGTAGGGCCCGCCCTCCAGGTTCAGCGTCGCGTCGAGGTTGATGGCGTTGATGATCGGCAGGCCGACGCGCTGCGAGATCTCGAAGTCGATGGGGTCGTGGCCGGGCGTCACCTTCAGCGCGCCGGTGCCGAACTCCATCTCCGTCGCCTCGTCGCCCACGACGGGGATCTCGCGCTGGATCACCGGCAGCAGCACCGTGCGCCCGATCTTGCCGGCGTAGCGGGGGTCCTTCGGGTTGACCGCCACCGCTACGTCGCCGACGAACGTCTCCGGCCGCGTCGTCGCCACCGTCATGTACTCGTCGCCCGTGTGCGGCCGTCCCTCCGAGTCGGTGCCATCGACGAGCGGGTAGCGGATGTACCACAGGTTGCCGAGTTGGTCCTCGTGCTCGACCTCCAGGTCGCTCAGCGCGGTGCGGCAGCGCGGGCACCAGTTGATCATCCGCTCGCCGCGGTAGATCAGCCCGTCGTCGAACATCTTCTTGAACGTCGTGCGCACCGCACTCTGCGGTCCGTCATCCAGCGTGAACACTTCGTGCGACCAGTCGGCCGACGCGCCGAGCCGCCGGTGCTGGTTGCCGATGATCGGGCGGTACTTGCCGACCCACTGCCAGACGCGCTTCTCGAACTCCTCGCGTCCCAGGTCGTGGCGGCTGACACCTTCCTTGGCGAGTTGCTTCTCGACGACGTTCTGCGTCGCGATGCCCGCGTGGTCGACGCCGGGGATCCACAGCGTCGGGTCGCCGAGCATGCGGTGCCAGCGGATGAGGATGTCTTCGACCGTGTCGGTGAGTGCGTGGCCGACGTGCAGCTCGCCCGTCACGTTCGGCGGCGGCATGATGATGCAGAACGGCTGCTTCGACTCGTCGATGCGCCCCTTGAAGTAGCCGCGCGTCTCCCAGAACTCGTACACGCGGTCCTCGGTCGCGCGCGGGTCGTAAGACTTCGCCATCTCCCGGGGCGTTGCGGATTCGGCCTGCTGCGTCATGTTCACCTCTCGCCGGAACGGGGCATGAAAATGCCCCGAACGCTCGTCGGGGCCCCTGCCGGTCTCTGCGCGCGCGTCAGCGTCCGGTCAGCGGGAACCCCGTACCGGTACTACTACACTGCCGCGGCCCAACGTCACAGCCATCGAGACATATGGTAGCGGATCGCGCCCGGCGCGCCATCGGGGGACGCCCGGCCCTTCGGCTTACCCCGCCGCGGCCTGAAAGCGCTCGGCGGCCGATGCGCTCCGCTCGCCGAGCGCTCCCACCACCGCGGCGGCCAGCGTCGCCGACGGGATCCCGGCCGCGCCCGCCCGGCCGAGCGCAATCTCCGTGACGGCGCCGTCGTGCATGGCCAGGATCGCACGCGCGGCCTCGCCGGCCAGCGCGGCGTCATCGCCGAGGACATCGGCTACGGCGGAGGCCAGCAGCCGCTTGAGGTCGCTGTAGGCGCGCTTCAGCCGCCGGTGCACCTCTCCGGCGCGGATGCCCTGCGACCAGAACTCCAACACGAGCGGCGGCCAGTTCGTGCCGCCGCCATATGACAGCAGCGCGGCAAGCATCGCGGGAAGCCGTTCGGCCGGCGCCTCCGCCGCGTCGTACGCCGTCCGCAGCAGGGCGGCGCGCTCGTCGGACCACATCCGCAGCAGTTCGAGGAGGATCTCCTCCTTCGTGGTGAAGTTGAAGTAGAACGCGCCCTTCGACAACCCGGCCGCCCGCGCGATGTCATCGACGGTCGCGTGCTCGTACCCCTCGAACGCAAATACGTTGAGAGCGGCCTCGATCAGCCGCGCGCGGGTGAGCGTGCGTTTCTCCGTCCGGTGCATCGTGCCCTCTCGACCCACCGTGGCGCGTCACGAGGCGCGGCCAGCGTGCCGCGCGACGGCGACGCTTCCGCGGACGCCATCGAGAGCCTGCGCGGCACGGGTCAAGAGAGTCAAGCGCAGGAGAGGTACATTCTGTACCAGTTTCCGGCGAATGCGACGGCAGATCCAGGCGTCACACGTGCGAGCGACGCCAAGGAAGTGCCGATCGGCCCCCATCACACCCCCTACCGGGGGGTTGACACTCCGGAAAGCAGCTTCATATAGTGCCCGTACTACCCCCTCCCCGGGGGGTCTGGGAGGCAAGATGCAGGACCACACCCGCGACGACGTGCTCAAGCGCCTCAACTTCATCGACGGCCACCTCGCGGGCATCCGCCGCATGATCGAGGCGGACAAGTACTGCGTCGACGTGCTCAAGCAGACGTACGCCGTGCGCCGCGCCATCGAGAAGATGGAGGCGATCATGCTCGCCGGCCACCTCCACACCTGCGTCGTCGAGGGCATCCGCGACGGCCGCGAGGACGCAGTGCTCGCCGAACTGAGCGAACTCTACGAAATGGCGGGGAGGTAGGAGCCAGGGACTAGGGATTAGGGGCTAGGGGCTAGGGGATGAGCTAACTCACTGTTAACTGTCAACTGTAAACCGTGAACTATCCAGAAAGGACCACCGACATGAGCAAGACACTGGTATTCGATGTGAAGGGCATGACGTGCGACAACTGCGTCCACCACGTCACCGAGGCCGTCAAGGGCGTGCCCGGCGTCACAGCGGCGCAGGTCACGCTCGCCACCAACTCCGCGAAGGTCGAGGGCGACTTCGACGCAAGCAAGATCATCGCGGCGATAGTGGAAGAGGGCTACGAAGCGGCGGTAGCAAGTTAGGGGAGAGTTCGTGGTTTGCAGTGGTGCGTAGTCCATCTTGGGCCGGCTACTAACTACAGACCACCAACTACAAACTCGTGAACACGACCACCCTCGATATCTCCGGCATGACGTGCGCTTCCTGCGTGCGGCGGGTCGAACGCGCGCTGAGCAAGGTTGAAGGCGTCGAAACGGCGAACGTCAACTTCGCGTCCGAGACGGCGCTCGTCACGGTCGACGCCGCCATCCCGCTAGAGCAGTTGATCGCGGCGGTCGAGAAGGCCGGCTACGCGGCCAAAGAATCGGCGCCGGATCGCGACCGCGGTGACGAGCGCGAGGAGCACGCGCGGCGCACGCTGATGCTCGTGCTCTTCGGCGCCGCGTTCGCCGTGCCGGCGGTGGTCCTGGCGATGGCGATGGATATCGCCGGGTTGCACATCGCGGACAGCCCGCGTCTGCACGGCTGGATCGTGATGGCGCTCACCACCCCGATCCAGGCCGTCCTCGGCTGGCGCTACTACAAGGGCAGCTACGCCTCGCTGCGGCACCTCAACCCCAACATGGACGTGCTGATCGCGCTCGGCACGACAACCGCGTTCGCGTTCAGCGTGTGGGTGGTCGTGTGGCAGCAGCCCTACATCATGTTCTTCGACGTATCGGCGGCCGTGCTCGTCTTCATCACCATGGGCAAGTACTTCGAGGAGCGGTCGAAGGGCGCGGCATCGTCAGCGATCCGCGCGCTGCTCGGCCTGTCGGCCAAGTCGGCGCGGATCATCCGCGACGGCGCGGAGGTCGAAGTGCCGATCGACCAGGTGCGCGTCGGCGACGTGTTTATCGTGCGGCCGGGCGAGAAGGTCGCGCTCGACGGCATCGTGCGCGACGGACACAGCACGCTCGACGAGGCGATGATCACCGGCGAGTCGATCCCGGTCGAAAAGCGCGTGGGCGACTACGTTATCGGCAGCACGGTCAACCAGAACGGCGTCATCCGTGTTGAAGCGACCGCCGTCGGCGAGGGCACGACGCTCGCCCGCATGGCGAAGATGGTGGAGGAGGCGCAGGGCTCCAAGGCGCCGATCCAGAAGCTCGTCGACCAGGTGGCGGCGGTGTTTGTGCCGGTCGTCATCGTCCTCGCGCTCGGCACGTTCCTGGCGTGGGGAATGCTCACCGAACCCGCGCACGTCTGGAGCGACAGCCAGTGGATCACCGGCATGCGCGCCGCCGTCGCGGTGCTCGTCATCGCCTGCCCGTGCGCGCTCGGCCTCGCGACGCCGACCGCCATCATGGTCGGCACCGGCATCGGTGCGGAGCGCGGCATCCTCATCAAGAATGCGGAGGTGCTCGAGCGCACGCGCACGCTTGGCGCGATCGTGCTGGACAAGACGGGCACGCTGACCGAGGGCCGCCCGCAGGTCACGCACGTTGTCCCGCTGGGCGTGATGCCGGAGCAGACGCTGCTCACGCTCGTCGCGGCGGCCGAACAGAACAGCGACCACCCGCTGAGCCGCGCCATCGTCGATGCGGCTGTGGACTCCGGCTACGCGCTGCCGCCGGCCACGGACTTCGAGTCCGTCACGGCGCGCGGCGTGGTCGCCGGCGTCGAAGGCCGCGTTATCATCGCCGGCAACCGGCGGCTGATCGACGAACGCGGCATCGAGATCGACGCCGCCGCCGGAGCCGAACTGGCGCGGCTCGAAGACGCCGGGCGCACCGTCATTCTCGCCGCGATCGACGGCCGGCTCGAAGGCGTCATCGGCATCGCGGACGAAGTGAAGAAGAACGCGCCGCGCGCCATCGAAGCGCTCCACCGGCTCGGCCTGCGTGTGATCATGATGACCGGCGACAACGAGCGGGCCGCGGCGAGCGTCGCCGGGGCCGTCGGCGTGCGCGAGTATCACGCAGCCGCGCGTCCGGAGGACAAGCTCGCGATGGTGCGCGCGCTCCAGGCCGAAGGCCTGTCGGTGGCGATGGTCGGCGACGGCGTCAACGACGCGCCGGCGCTCGCGCAGGCCGACATCGGCATCGCTATGAGCACGGGCACCGACGTCGCGATCGAAGCGGGCGACATCACCCTGCTGCACGGCGACATCTCGAAGGTCGCGGAAGCGATCGCGCTGAGCCGCGGCACGCTGACGACGATCAAGCAGAACCTGGTTTGGGCGTTCGGCTACAACGTCATTGCCATCCCGATCGCCGCGCTCGGGCTCCTCAACCCGATCATCGCCGGCGCGGCCATGGCGTTCAGTTCTGTCTCCGTCATGACCAACAGCCTGCGCCTGCGTTCGAAGGCCAAGCACATCGCCGAGGCGAGCGGCAACACGTTCGACGAGCGCAACGCCCGCTCGTTCTGGGCGGCGAATGCCGCACCCGCGCTCGCCATGGTGGCCGCCGTGGTGATCCTCGTCGTGCCGCTGGTCATCTTCACCGGCATCGACCGCGGCTGGTTCGAAACCGCGGAAGCGATCGGCGAGCGCGACGTGCGCGTCGAGTTGACCAACTTCAAGATCGGCGTCTCGCGCGACACCATCAGCGCCGGCGACGTGAATCTGCTCGTCGAGCACGCCGGCGCCCACGGTCACACGGGCGGCGTCGGCATGAACCACGACCTCGTCGTCCTGCGCCTCAACGACGACGGCACCTCGGAGATGATCGCCCGCACCGGCATGCTGATGATCGGCGACACGGAGACCCTGCAGGTGACCCTGCAACCCGGCCGCTACCGCTTCCTGTGCGACGTCGTCGAAGACTACGAAGGCCACCAGATCGTCCACAGCGTCGAAGGCATGCAGCGCGACTTCACGGTCAACTGAGCGCGCCGTCCCGCTCGGGTGCGGCTATCCCAAACTCCTTCCTATTGCTCTCCACGGTCTGTTCCGCCGCGGATCGCGCCGTGCTAACATGGCCCAGATCCCAAACATATGTTCACACACCTGCATCTCCACACCGAGTTCAGCCTGCTCGACGGCCTCAGCCGCATTCCTGACGTGATGGACCGGGTGGCGGCGATCGGCCAGCAGTCCGTCGCCATGACGGACCACGGCGCGCTCTACGGCACGGTCGATTTCTACAAGGAAGCCAAGGCGCGCGGCATTAAGCCGATCATCGGGATCGAGGCGTATATCGCGCCGGATTCGCGCCTCAAGAAGTCCGAGTCGCGCTCCAACAACTACTTCCACCTGACGCTGCTGGCGAAGGACATGGAGGGCTACCGCAACCTCATCCAGCTCTCCACCAAGTCGCACCTGGAGGGCTTCTACTACAAGCCGCGCATGGACAAGGAGCTGCTCGCCGCGCACGGCAAAGGCATCATCGCGCTCAGCGGCTGCCCCTCCGGCGAGATGCATCGCCTGCTCGCTCAGGATCGATACGACGAGGCGAAGGAGCTTTGCGCGTTCTTCAAGGATGTGTTCGACGACTTCTACCTGGAGGTCATGCGGCACAACGAACCGGACATCAACGCCGAGTGCGACAAGGTGCTGCGCGGGCTCATCACGCTGTCACGTGAAACAGGCATCCCGCTCGTCGCGACGAACGACTCGCACTACACGGCGCGGGAAGACTCGACGATCCACGACGTGCTGCTGTGCATTGGAACCAACTCCACGGTCGATGACCCGAAGCGGCAGCTCAAGATGAACGACGACTCCTACTACGTGAAGTCGGAAGCGGAGATGCTCGAGCTGTTTCACGACCTGCCCGAGGCCGTCACCAACACGCAGCTTGTCGCCGATCAGTGCAACCTCGATCTCGAGTTCGGCCGCCTGCACCTGCCCGAGCCCGAGATCCCAGCCGGCGTCACCGCGCACAAGCACCTCACGAACCTCGCGCGCGCAGGGCTCAAACAGCGCTATCCCTCCGCGACCGATGGCGTGCGCTCACGTCTCCAGTACGAGCTCGATGTCGTCGCGAAGACCGGCTACACCAGCTACTTCCTCGTCGTCCACGACATCGCCGAGTTCTGCAAGCGCGCCGGCATCATGCTCGGCGTGAGGGGCTCGGCCGCGGCCAGCATCATCCTCTACACGCTCGGCGTCACGTTCATCGACCCGCTGGCGTCGAACCTCGTCTTCGAACGCTTCCTGCACGACGACCGCAAGGACCCGCCCGACGTCGACTTCGACATTCCGGACGACCGGCGCGATGAGGTGATCCGCTACGTCGCCGAAAAGTACGGGTACGATCGCGTCGCGCAGATCATCACGTTCGGCACCATGGGCGCGAAGGCGGCGATCCGCGACACCGGACGCGCGCTCGGCATGAGCTACGGCGACGTCGACCGCGTGGCGCGGCTCGTGCCCAATGCGCTGCACATGACGCTGGAGAAGGCGCTCGCCGAGAGCACTGAGCTCGCGAGCGCGTACGAGGTCGACCCGCAGGTCAGCCGCCTCGTCGATACCGCGCGGCGGCTCGAAGGCGTCGCACGGCACGCAAGCACACACGCTGCCGGCGTCGTCATCTCGCGCGACCCGCTGGCGGATTTCGTGCCGCTCCAGCGCCCGACGCGCGGCGACGAATCGTCGATCCCGACGACGCAGTTCGCGATGGCGCAGGTCGCCGAGATCGGCCTGCTGAAGATGGACTTCCTCGGCCTTGCGAACCTGACGATCCTCGGCCGCGCGATCGACATCATCGAGCGCACGCACGGCGTGAAGATCGATCTCACGCAACTACCCGACGGCGACGCGAAGACGTTCGAGATGCTCGGCCGGGGCGACACCTTCGGCGTGTTCCAGCTGGAGTCGCCGGGCATGCGCCGCTCGATCCAGGAGCTGCTGCCGGAGAGCATCGCCGAGCTGATGGCGCTGGTCGCGCTCTATCGCCCCGGGCCGATGCAGCACATCGGCACGTACTGTCGCTCGAAGCACGACCGCTCGCTGGTCAAGTACCCGCATGCCGACCTGGCGGAGATCCTCGACGAGACGTACGGCGTGATCACGTACCAGGACCAGGTGCTCTTCGTCCTCCAGAAATTCGCCGGCTACTCGCTGAAAGACGCAGACGCGATCCGCAAGGCCATGTCGAAGAAGATCGCCGCGCTGATGCAGGCCGAGGGCGAGAAGTTCATCGCCGCCGCCGTGAAGAACGGCTACACCGAGCAGGAAGCGCGCGCTGTCTTCGACCTCATCGAGCCGTTCGCCGGCTATGCCTTCAACAAGGCGCACTCCGCCTGCTACGGCACCATCGCCTACCAGACGGCGTACCTGAAGGCGAACTACCCGCACGAATACATGACCGCCGTGCTCTCCAGCGCCGGCACGCACGAGCGCATCGCCGAAGCCGTCGCCGAGTGCGTGCGCATCGGCATCCGCGTGCTCCCGCCCGACGTCAACCGCAGCGGCGCCAGCTTCGAGCTGCAGGAGTCCGGCGGTGACCCGGCGATCGTCTACGGCCTCGCCACGGTGAAGAACGTCGGTGCCGGCGCCGCCGATGGTATCATCGCCGCGCGCGAGGAAGGCGGCCCGTTCGAGAGCGTCGAAGACTTCACGAAGCGCGTCGACCTCAAGGCGCTCAACAAGCGCGCGCTCGAATCGCTGGTGAAGTCCGGCGGTCTCGATGCGCTCGGCTCGCGCGGAACGCTGCTCGCCAACCTCGATCGCATCGTCTCGCTGGCGCAGCGCGAGGCGAAGCTCAAGGAGACGGGCCAGTCGACGATGTTCGACATGTTCGGCGACAACGTCGCCACGCCGCTGCCCTCGCTGGAACTCGACGAGGTCGAAGTGTCGAAGGCGGAGATGCTTTCGTGGGAGAAGGAATTGCTCGGGGTTTACATCTCCGAGCACCCGTTCACGAGCGCCGCCGTCACCATCGCGAAGCACACCTCGGCGCTCGTGAGCGAGGTCACGGCCGAAATGGACGGCCGCGACGTCGTGATCGCGGGCATGGTCAACACGATCCGCTCGCTGGCGACGAAGGCCGGCAAGATGTTCATCGCCGTCACCGTCGAAGACCTTTCGGGCAGCACCGAGGTCACGGTGTGGTCCGACGTCTACGAGCCGACGCGCGAGCTGTGGTCGGCAGGAAACATCCTGCTGATGCTGGTGCGCGTGCGCGAGCGCGGCGACCGGCTACAGGCATCCGTGCAGCAGGTGTCGCTGGTGCAGGCCGCCGACGGCTCCGTGAGCCACGAGCGCTTCCAGGTCCCCGGCTGGCTCACCGAGGCCGTCCGCTCGACCGCCGGCGTCTCCGTCGCCGCAGTCCGCCACGAGAACGGGAGCGCCGCGGATACGGGCAACGGGCAGCGCGAGAACGGGACCTCAACGGCCCCCGACGACGCACCCACAACCCCCGGCATCGAGCCACAGCCCAGCGCGCCGGCGCCGCGGAACGGCGCGCCGAAGGCGACGCTTCGCTTCTTCCTGCACGAATCAGCGGACGCGGACGCCGACCGCGCGCGCCTCGACGCGCTGATCGCGCTGATCTCGTCCCACCCTGGCGAGGATGCGGTGCGCCTGTTCATCCACGCCCACGACGGCGACCGCATCGAACTGACGATGCCGGAAGCGCGCGCGTGCGAGGAGCTGCGGACCGCCGGTATCGAATTGCTCGGCACAAACGGGGGTGCGGAGCCGCTCAGCGCGTCCCAGCGCACGCACGGCGTAGAGCCGCTCGAGGTGTAGCGCACCACCAACTACGAACTACGAACTACCGACTCGTCCGCTACGCCCCACTCCCGCGCGCGACGATGCGCCGCAGCACGCCGCCGAAGCCGACGTCGGTCGCGCCGCCCGTCGCGATGTCGCGCGACTCGAACGAGCGCAGCGCCGCGGCAACAAACAGCAGCGCGATGCCGAGCAGCGCTCCGATGTGCCACCACACCAGACCTTCGACAAGCGACAGGCCCGCGCCGTAGTAGTAGAACGGCGTCGCGTATTTCAGGCCGTCCAGCGACTGCACCGCGTTCGCGACAAGGTTCATGAAGTAGAACGCCGTCGCCAGCCCGATCACCACCCCCGACGCCAGCCCGCGGCTCGGCGCCACCGCCCCCAGCCAGAGCGAGATGGCGAAGAACAGCAGCGTGATCGGCAGCATGTTCGCCGAGGCGATCGCGACGTCCGTCCACGACGTGTCCATGTCGACGAACGGCATCGCGATCGCGAAGCCAACACAGCCCATCGCGACGATCACGGCGCTGCCGAGGCAGACGGCGACCGTCTTCTCGATCACCATCAGCCGGCGCGAGACCGGCTGCGCGAGTAGCAGGTCGATTGTGCCGCTGCTCTCCTCGCCCGCGATCGCGCCCGTGCCCTGGATCACCGCGTAGACGATGAGCAGGATCGGGATCCAGCTAAAATACTCCGCGCTGAGGAATCCGGCCGACGTCGCGATGCTCAGCTCACCGAGGAAGGCCTGCAGCGCCGGCGGCAATTCGAAGTTCTGCAGCGGGTCGCGGTACGCGGGCCAGATGAACACGTCGAGGATCGCCATGACGGCGAGCGCCAGCCCGAAGCCGAGCACCTGCCACTTCTGGTCGCGCAGCGACTTCCGCAACACGCTAAGCCGAGGCATGCAAGCGACCCTCCTCTTCACCGCCGGCGTTGGAGTGATCGGAGTAGTAGGCCAGGAAGACATCCTCCAGGCTCGGCTGCTCCGTCCGCAGGTCGACGACCGGATATCGTGCGATCGCCTTGATCACGGCGTCGATGCCGTCGCGCGCCTGCAGGTGCACCATGTTGCCGTCGCGCCGCAGCTCCCGCACGCCCGGCAGCGCGAAGAGCTGGGCCGGCGGCTCGTGCGCGAACGTCACCTCCACCACGTGCACCGAACGCGCCTTGAGCCGCGCGATGTCTTCCACCGCGACGATCTTCCCCTCGCGGATGATCGCGACCGACTGGCTCAGCCGCTCGACCTCCGGCAGCACGTGCGATGAGAAGAAGACCGTGCGGCCATCGCGCACCGCGTCTTCGAGCAGGCGCGCCACCTCTTCCTGCACCAGCGGGTCGAGGCCGCTCGTCGGCTCGTCGAGGACCAGCACGTCCGGCCGGTGCATCAGCGCCTGCACCAAACCGAGCTTCTGCTTGTTGCCCTTCGACAGCGCGCGCACCGGGTGCATCGCGTCGAGCGCGAGCCGGTCGAGCAGTTCGCGGCGATAGCGCGGGTCGCGCTTCTCCGGCCGGAAGGAATCGATCAGGTCCAGGAACTCGTCGCCGCGCATGCTCTCGTACATACGCAGTTCGCCGGGCAGGTAGCCGACGCGCCGGCGCACGTCCATCGACTGGCGCTGGCAATCGAAGCCGAGGACGGCAGCGGTCCCGGCGGTCGGGCGGATGAGGTCGAGCAGCAGGCGGATGGTCGTGGTCTTGCCGGCGCCGTTGGGGCCGAGGAAGCCGAAGATGCGCCCCGGCTCGATCGCCAGGTCGATGCCGCGGAGGGCGTGGGTGCGGCCGTAGTCCTTGACGACGGACCGCAGCTCGATCGCCGGGACGGTCACCGAATCGCCTCCATCGCTCCCACTATATGCGATGGCGCCAGATGGGATGGCGCGCCGCGCTTGTGACACTCACGCGGCGCACATATACTGAGGCGCGCTCCGAATGGGGGCGTTGTCTCTTTCCAAGGAGGGCGCGTGCCGAAGCGCACCTATCAGCCAAAAGTGATCCCGCGCCGGCGGCGCCACGGCTTCCTGCACCGCATGGCCACCGCGGCCGGACGGAACGTTATCCGCGCGCGCCGCGCCCGGGGCCGCAAGCGCCTGGTTGTCGTCTAGGAGCGCCCGGCGGAGAGGCGGCCGTCTCGGCGACCGCCCGCAATGCGCAGAGAACAACGATTACGGCGCCGGAAGGACTTCGCCGCCGCGTATCGCCAGGGTCACGTCCAGGGCAACCAGCTCCTCGTCCTTCGCGTACGTCCTAACGGGAGCGGCGTGACCCGATTCGGGTTCGTAGCCGGCAAGGTCGTCGGCGGCGCAGTCGTGCGAAACCGCGTCAAGCGGCGGCTGCGCGAGGCCGCAAGAAGCATCGAAACCAGACCGGGCCTCGATATCGTGATCGGGGCGCGAAAGTCCTCGGCAACGGCGGACTACCGGCAGCTGCGGCAGGCGTTGACCTCGCTGATGAAGCGAACAGACGTTCTGGCAGCGCCCCCGGCCGAAGCTGCAGGACAGGAGAACGCGTGAAGAGGCTCGCCCTCGCCGCCATTCGCTTCTACCAGCGACGCGTCTCGACGGGCGCGCCGCCCGCCTGCCGCTTCCAGCCGACCTGCTCCCACTACGCCTACGAGGCGATCGACTCCTTCGGCTTCATCCGCGGCGCGATCATGGCGATCTGGCGCGTCCTGCGCTGCAACCCGCTCAACGACGGCGGCCTGGACCCGGTGCCGGAGCGCCGCCCACATCGCCACAGGCACTCACGAGCGTGAGTGTTTCACGTGAAACAATGAAGGCACCCGCCATCCCACGCCGCATCCTCGCCCTTGGCGCGCTCGCGCTCGGCGCGGCAGCGCTGCTGGCCGCCGGCTGCTCGGCGCCGCCGTCGCCGCAGGGGTGGGCCGGCGCGCGGCCGGTCAAGGCCGAAGGCCAGGGCGTGGTGCTCGTCGCCCACAAGGCGAAGCTCTACGCGCTCCCCGGCCAGACGGCCGACGACCTTTCGAGCAACGCGCTCTGGCAGTTCCCGCCGAAGGACAAGAACGCCTTCCCCGTCAGCGAGCAGACGGCCGAGACGCTCTCGGCTGGCATCGATGGCCTCGACGGCGTGGCCGACGCCGAAAAGACGCGGCTCAAGAAGATGGTCACCGAACTCAACGTGTCAGGCGCGACCGCCGGCACGCTCAAGGACGCACTGAAGAACAGCGGCGCCTCCGACGACCAGCGCAAGCAACTGGCCGCCGCGATCGACACCACGCTCAAGTTCGAGAAGGACTCGCTGGGCCGCTTGCAGGCGTTCTACGGCGACATCGGCATCTCTACCGACAACCAGACTGCGTTCCTCACCTCGTTCCGCGGCATGGTCTTCGCGATCGACATCGCCAGCGGGCAGACGCGCTGGATTCGCGACGCCGGCGCCGGCGTCGTCGGCGGCTTCGCGGTCGAAGGCGACACGCTCTACTTCGGCACGAAGGGCAAGCGCGTCTACGCTGTCGATGCGAAGACCGGCGACCGCACCTGGCAGTTCGAGACGAAGGGCGAGGTCTGGGCCACGCCCGTGATCGACGGAGACACGATCTACGTCACGTCGCTCGATGGCTCGCTCTACGCGCTCGACAAGTCCGGCAAGCAGAAGTGGGCCTTCAGCGATGCGGGCTCCGGCATCGCCGCGCGCCCGGCCGTATCGGGTGATGCCGTCTACGTCGGCTCGTTCGATAACAAGCTCTACTCCGTCAACAAGGCCGACGGCACGATGAACTGGTCGCTCAAGGCGGGCAACTGGTTCTGGGCGACGCCGCTCGTCCGCGACGGCATCGTTTACGCCGCCAGCCTCGATGGTAAGGTGTACGCCGTGGATGCGGGCACGGGCGCGTCGCGCTGGGAGCGCCCGTTCGACACCGGTGCCGAGGTCCGTTCCGGGCCTGCCGTGTCGGGCGGCGGGCTGATCGTGGCGGCGCGCAACGGCAACGTATTCAAGCTCGACCTCGCGACCGGGCAGGCCGATGCCGGCAGCCCGGTGACGGCGGGCACGAAGATCCTTGCGGACCTTTCGACTGACGGCGCCGACACCGTCTACGTCGTGCCGAAAAGCGCGACGCTGTACGTCATCGACGCCAGCAGCCAGCTTGCGGTGGGCTACATCCCGCTGCCGCAGTAAGAGGAACGAAGCCTAAATGGACTGGCTGATCTACCTGTTCGACCTCCTGCTCGTCGTCCCCATGACGAACGTGCTGGTGGCGCTCGCCCGCGTATTCGGGGGCAACTACGGCGTCGCGATCATCGTCTTCACCCTCGGCATGCGGCTGCTCACCTGGCCGCTCACTGCCAGCCAGTACAAGGCCAGCCGCTCCATGCAGGCCATCCAGCCGCAGCTGCAGGAGCTTCAGAAGAAGTACAAGGGCAAGGACCCCAAGAAGCTCCAGTCCGAGACCATGGCGCTCTACCGAGAGGCCGGCGTCAACCCGCTCGGATGCCTGTTGCCGATGGTCGTGCAGATGCCGATCTGGATCGCGCTCTACCAGGTGATCCGCCTGTCGCTGGGCGATGCGCCCGAGAGCCTCGTGACGCTCTCGCAGAACCTCTACCCGATCCCCTTCGTCCACACGGCCGTGCCGCTCAACAACCACATGCTGTACTGGAACCTGGGGCAGCCGGACACGTCGTACATACTGCCGTTCCTCGTCGCCGCTTCGATGTACGTGCAGCAGAAGCTGATCACGCCCACGCCGACCGCGGCCACGACGCAGGCAAGCCAGCAGCAGCAACAAACCCAGCAGATGATGACCTGGATGATGCCGTTGATGTTCGGCTTCATGAGCCTGAACGTCCCCGCCGGGCTGGCACTATACTGGTTCATGTCGAACCTTTCAGGTGTCGTCCTGCAGTACTTCTACATGGGCCGGAAGATCGACTGGAAGAACATGCTGACGCTGAGCCCGGCGCCCGCTCCGGCGGCGAAGGGGCCGTCGCAGCAGCGGCTGGCGGAGCCGAAGAAGAGCAAACCGGAGGCGCGCCAGGCCATCGCAGAGGCCGAGGGCGAGCCAGAGACTGGCGACCAGCCTACGGGTAGCGCGGGCACGCCAGATGCGCGAAGGAAACGACATGGGCGACGTCGAGGCAAGCGGTAAGACGGTCGAAGAAGCCATCGAGAAGGCGCTTGAAGAACTCGGCGTCGGCCGGGACGAGGTCGACGTCGAGGTCGTCAACGAGGCCAAGGGCGGCATCTTGGGCGTCGGCGGCGCGCAGGCGCTCGTCCGCGTGCGTCTGCTCGGCGATGCCGCCGAGAAGGAAGCCGGCGGCGAGGCTGAGGGCGAGTTCATCGAAGACGAGGCCGAGGCCGCAGCGCAGATGCTCGACCGCCTCCTCGAACTCATGGGCATCCAGGCCGACGTCTCGATTCGCGACCCCGAAACCCCCGGCGACGGGCTCGGCATGGCCAAGGCGGTGCTTGATGTCGAGGGCGACGACCTCGGCATCCTCATCGGCCGCCGCGGCGAGACGCTGGCGTCCCTCCAGTACCTGCTGAACCTGATGATCAGCCGGCAGATCGGCCAGCACATGTCCTTCACCGTCGACGTCGAAGGCTACCGCCGGCGGCGAGAGAAGCAGCTCAACACGCTCGCGTTCCGCATGGCGGACCAGGTCAAGCGCACGCGCCGCCCCGTCACGCTGGAACCGATGCCGCCGAACGAGCGGCGCATCGTGCACCTCGCGCTGGCGGAGGATCGCGAAGTCGAAACATCCAGCATCGGCGAAGGCGAAACGCGCAAGGTCTCGATCACCCCGCGCCGGTGATTCCCGGCCAGAGATCCATGACCGCACCTGATTTCGTCGTCGTTGGTCACGCCGTGCGCGACGTCGTGCCCGGCGGCTGGCGGCTCGGCGGCACCGTCACGTTCGCCGCCGTCCAGGCGCACCGCCTCGGCATGCGCGTGGGCGTCGTGACGCGCGCCGCCCGCGACGTCGACCTCGCCGCGGAGTTGCCGTTTGCCGAGGTCGTGCAAGCGCCGTCGTCGCAGACAACCAGCTTCGAGAACCTCTACCACGAGGGCCACCGCCACCAGTACATCCGCGCGCACGCCGGACGCATCGAGCGCGGCGACGTGCCCGATGCCTGGCGCTCGGCGGCGATCGCCTTGCTCGGTCCGGTGTTCGGCGAGCTCGAGCCGGGCTTCGGCACCGTCTTCGAAGACGCGTCGCTGGTCGGCGTGTCGGCGCAGGGCTGGCTGCGCTCGCAGGATCGCGAGGGCCGCGTACACCACACGCCGTGGAACGGGCCGCCCTTCTGGACTGGCGCCGACGTGCTCTTCGTCTCCGACGAGGACCTCGCCGGCGGGCGTGACGAGATGGCAGCGTGGACTGCCGGCGTCCCCATCGTCGCGATGACGGAATCGTGGAAGGGTGCGCGTGTGTTTGCCGACGGCGCGTGGCGCCGTATGGATGCCTTTCCCGAGACGGAGGTGGATCCGACGGGTGCCGGCGACACCTTCGCGACCGGTTTCCTGATACGATTGCGCGAGACCGGCAGCGTCGACGAAGCCGCGCGTTTCGGCGCGGCCGCCGCGAGCCTTTCGGTCGGAGGTGTCGCCACCGCGGCGATGCCAACGCGTGGCGAGGTGGAGGCACGGTTGCGCCAGTACCCGGAGATCGCCCTCTCGTGAGCACGGTGATCGCGCTCGCCAACCAGAAGGGCGGCGTCGGCAAGACGACGACCGCGATCAACCTCGGCGCCGCGCTCGCCCGGCTCGGCAAGAGCGTGCTCATCTTCGACTTCGACCCGCAGGCCAACTCCAGCGCCGGCCTCGGCGTGCGCACCGAAGGCCCGAGCACGTACGATGTCGTGGTAGGCCGCTCGCATGCGCGTGAGACCGTGTCGCCGACATCCGTCGAAGGGCTGATGATCGTGCCCGCCACCCCCGCGCTCGCCGGCGCGGAGGTCGAGCTGGTGCCGATGATGGCGCGCGAGTTCCGCCTGAAGCGCGCGCTCGAAGACATGCGCCACACCTACGATTACGTGCTCATCGACTGCCCGCCGTCGCTCGGCCTACTCACCGTCAACGCGCTCACCGCCGCCGACGAAGTGATCGTTCCCGTGCAGTGCGAGTACCTGGCGCTGGAAGGGCTCAGCCAGCTTACGGCGACGCTCGACCTGGTGCGTCGTAACCTCAACTCGCAGCTCAGGCTGCGCGGCCTGCTGCTGACGATGTTCGACGTGCGCACGAATCTCTCGCAGCAGGTGGCTGATGAGGTGCGCGCGCACTTCGCCAACACGTTCAAGACTGTGATCCCGCGCAGCGTGCGGCTCAGCGAAGCGCCGAGCCACGGCCTGCCGATCTCGCAATACGATCCGTCATCTCGCGCGAGCCGCGCATACGAAGAGCTCGCACAGGAAGTGATCGCCGGAACCCGCACGGAGGTGCCCGCATGACGTCATCCCCACGACCAGCGCTCGGCCGCGGACTCTCGTCGTTGATCCCGAAGACCAGCGCGGGCGCCGGCGTCGAGACAGTGGACATCGACCTGATCGTGCCCAACCCGCACCAGCCGCGCCTGCGCTTCGATCCGGAGACCTTGCAGGAACTGGCGGACAGCATCGGCGAGCACGGCGTGCTGCAGCCGGTAATCGTCACGCAGGTGCGCTCCGACCTGGGGCCGACGACCTACCAGCTCATCGCGGGCGAGCGGCGCGTGCAGGCCGCGCGCATGGCCGGCATCGCCCGCATGCCGGTCGTGGTGAAAGAGGCCGCGGGCACGGAGCTGCTCGAGATCGCGCTGGTCGAGAACCTGCAGCGGCAAGACCTCAACGCGCTGGAAGAAGCGGCGGCGTTCCGGCGACTGGCCGATGAGTTCGAGATGACGCAGGAGCAGATCGCGAAGCGCGTCGGGCGCAGCCGCACCGCCGTCGCGAACACGCTGCGCCTGCTGACGCTCGAAGATGACATTCGCGCCAGCCTCGCTTCCGGCCAGATCACGGAGGGCCACGCGCGCGCGCTGCTCGGCATCGACGATTCGCAGGTCCGCCTCGACGCCTGGCGGCGCATCGTCGCAGACGCGCTGACCGTGCGGCAGGCCGAAGAGATCGCGCGCGCGCTGAAGGCGACATCGGCACCGGCCACGAAGGCGGCTGTGACCACGCGGCGCATCGACCCGCACGTGCGCGCGATCGAGGATGACCTGCGGCACGCGCTTGGATCGCCGGTGTCCGTCACGCGAGGACGGCGCGGCGGTCGCATCGTCATTCGCTTCCACAGCGACGACGAACTCGAAGGCATCATCGAGCGGATCCGGGGAGCTAGAAGTTAGACGTTGGAGGTTAGAGGTTCGGCCGTTGGCAGGGTGCTGAAGAAGTAACTCCTGTTGCGCCGCGGCCTTCTCACGCCGCGCGATGCGCCTTCAACGCTGCCCCTTTAACCTCAGGCGCAAAGCGGAAGAAGCGTCTGTTACTGTGGCGCGGGCTCTTCAGCCCGCGCCGTGCGTATTGAGGGTCCGTCGTTGGTAGCGCCGCGTAGCGCGCCTACGGTTCGAAGCTGAACGGCGGGTATTCGTCGCGCATCAGCAGCGCATAGGACTCCACGCGGATCGACCAGCGCATCACGCCGACGCCGAACTTGTACAACCCCTCGGGATAGGCGCCGGTGAAGAGGATCGCGAACCACGCGATGAATGTGGTAATCGCCCAGGCGAGCGTCAGGAAGAACAGCACAATGGCGTGCGGGATGACGTAGAAGATCCGCAGCCCCACAGACCACTTGTTCCGCCGCGTCTCCGGATATGCCACCACGTACGTAACCGGGTACGGCGCCTCGCCGAACGGCGGATACTCATCGCGGAACAGCGCCGTGTACGCGACGGCTTTCGTGCGCCAGCGCATGTACATCCGCGTTAGGTCCCACAGTCCGCGCGGATGGTTGCCGGTGAACAGGATCGCGAACCACGCGATGATCGCCACGACCGACGCGACGAGGCCGAGCACGCCTTCGCCGCTTAGTCCGCTGCCGATGTTCCAGCCCTGGTCGTTGCCGCGCGAGAACATCCATGACCCGCCGCCCAGCGCGAGGCCGGGCGTGCCTACGATCAGCAGGTGCGGGATCGCCAGGATGATGCGGAACGCGACGGTCAGCCGGTTGCGGCCTGTCAGCTGCGGCTCAACATCGAACTCCACCGGATACGAGGGGGCCGGTTCGGCGGGAAGCGTGGTCTCGTTCATGTCATTAGCATGCGCCGAAGGGCCGCCATCTCACAAGGGCCGGGTGGACATCTTCGCCACCGCAAGCACGCCGGCGCCGCGCTCCACGCGTCCGATGACAGCGCCGGGCAGCCTGTCGGCGTGCAGGCTTGCGACGAGCGCATCGGCGTCTGAGGGCGGCAGCGCGATGAGCAGGCCGCCCGACGTCTGCGGGTCGAACAGCAGGTGCTCCGATGCCTCGGCGACGCCCGGCGCGATCTCGACGTGCCCCGCGAGGCCCTCGCGGTTGCGGACGGCGCCTCCGGGGATGTTGCCCTCGAGCGCGTAGGCCAGGGCGCCCGGCAGCGCGGGCACACGCGACGCCTCGATCACGAAACGCAGGCCGGCGGCGTCCGCCATCTCGCGCGCGTGTCCGAGTAAGCCGAACCCCGTGACGTCGGTCATGGCGTGCGCGTGCGCCGCCCGCGCCAAGTGCGATGCATGCCGGTTGAGCGCGAGCATGCTCTCAACCGCGGCCGCGGCGTAACCCGCCTCGTCGCGACCCGCGCGCGCGGCCGTCAGCACGATGCCGGTGCCGAGCGGCTTCGTCAGCACGAGCGCGTCGCCCGCCTGCGCGCCGCCCTTTGTCAGCACGTCGCGCGGGTTGATGATCCCGGTGACGGCGAGGCCGTACTTCGGTTCAGCGTCGTAGATCGTGTGGCCGCCGGCGATGACGCCGCCCGCCTCCGCCACCTTCTCGGCGCCGCCCAGGAAGATGCGCGCCAGGATCTCCGGATCGAGATCCTCCGGGAAGCCGGCGATGTTCAGCGCCATCAGCACTTCGCCGCCCATGGCGTAGACATCACTCATGGCGTTCGCGGCGGCGATGGCGCCGAATTGGTACGGGTCATCGACGACAGGCGGAAAGAAATCCACCGTCTGGATGATCGCGAGATCATCAGTCAGGCGATACACGGCAGCATCGTCCGGCCCCTCGAGCCCGACCAGCAGGTCGGGGAACCGCGCCGAGTCGAACGTCTGCAAGATGGGGCGCAGCACCTGCGCCAGCGTGGCCATGCCCGCTTTACCGGCTCAACCGGCGCAGGATGCCAGGCTGGTCAGTCGCACTTCCTCGCGTGTCATCGGAGTCATCACCCCCTTTCCTCCGCGCTCTCAGGCGCACCAACAGTATCACGTGAAACAAACCAGGAACCCAGACCAGGGCGCCGTTGCTGTATGCTGCCTGCCGTTTGCTGTCGTTCCCGCCCTGGTGTCTGCTGGTGTCTGTTGCCGGTGCCGGCCGCTCTGGCTGGCGACGGCGCTCGGCTGACCATGCGCTCGCATATTCCGCGGTTCCTAAGGGGTCTTCCCGCTTGACAGCGGGGACGCCGAAGATCAGAATCGAGCGAAACGTACGGCACTGAGTGAAGGAGCAGCAGAGTGCAGGACTCCAGCAGCGTGGCGGTGACGCCCGAGACAGTATCAGCAGACTTTGTGACGCGGCTCATCGCGTCGCTCATCGACGGCGCGATTGTCGGCATCGTGCCCGGCATCGTGGTCTTCATGGCCATGGCGATCTTCGCCCCGCTCGGCATCCTGTTCTGGCTCGCGTGGATGGCGGGGTCGATTGGCTACAACTACTACTTCTGGACGACGACCGGCCAGACGCCGGGGAAGAAGATCATGGGGTTGAAGGTGGTCCGGGCGGAGGACGGCGCGCTCCTCGACCAGCAAACCGCGATCATGCGTTACGTCGGCTATTTCGTCTCCTCGCTGGTGCTCTACATTGGCTTCCTGGCGATTCTCTGGGACCCGCAGCACGACGGCTGGCACGACAAGATCGCCAAGACGAAGGTGATCAAGATCGCCCCCAACTTCATGGATTCGCAGTCCGCCTGAGGACGCCGCATTCGCTGACAAAGAGGAAGAGGGCTGCCGTCAACGGCAGCCCTCTTCGGCACTCAACGGTGCGGTGAACCCGGCGGCTAGACCGCCAGTTCGCTCGCCACGAGCTCGCGGTGGTAGTCGGCGTCGCCCCACGCCAGCTCGGCAGCCTTCTGCCTGCGGAAGTAGAGCTGGACCTTGTAGTCCTTCGTGAAGCCGATACCGCCGTGGATCTGCTGGCCGTGCGCGACCACGCGGCGGGTCGCATCGCTGCACCAGGCCTTCGCCATGTGCATGTTGATGTCGGCGTCCGCCTCGTCCTGGTCCACCGACCACGCGGCGCGGTACATGATGAACCGCGCGCCGTCGACGTCGGTCACCATGTCGGCGGCCTTGTGCTGGATCGCCTGGAACGAGCCGATCGGCCGGCCGAACTGGATGCGGTCCTTCGCATACTGGACGCTGACCTCGAAGTCCATCTGCGCCAGGCCGACCAGGTACGCGCACTCGATGACGGTGGCCTTGCGCTGCACCTTCTTGAGCAGCGCCGCGCCGCCCGGGAGAACGTTCGCCTTCGAGACCTTGACGTTGTCGAACTTGACCTCGGCCTGCTTGTCGGCCGCGATCGTCTTGAGCTGCGTCTGGCTGATGCCGGACGCCTTCGCATCGACGATGACCAGCGTGATGCCGTCATCGCCCTTCGTGCCCGGCTTGCGGCCGACCACCGTGAAGAAATCCGCCACGTTGGCGTCGCGGACGAACAGCTTGGTGCCGTTCAAAACGACGTCGCCGCCATCTTCCTTCACTTCGAGCGCGACGCCCTCGGTGTCGAAGCGGGCGGACGGCTCGGTGTACGCGAGCGTCCAGATGGCCTTGCCGCTGGCGATCTGTGGCAGGTACTGCTTCTTCTGGTCGTCGGTGCCGCCTTCGAGCAGCGGCAGCGTGCCGCCGACCACGGTCGAGATGAACGGCCCCGGCACAAGCGCCCGGCCGAACTCCTCGATCAGGATGATCAGGTCGAGGTAGCCGAAGCCGGCGCCGCCCAGGCTGTCCGGAACCAGCAGACCCTGCCAGCCCTGCTCGGCCATCTTCTTCCAAAGATCGGGCGAGTAACCCTTCTCGTCCTCCTCCATCTCGCGGACGAGCGTCTCCGGGCATTCCTTCTCCAGGAAGTCCCTCGCTGCGTTCTTCAGCAGTTCTTGCTCTTCAGAAAGTCCCAGGTCCATTACCTACAGCTCCTTTCGCTGTCCCGATTCCGTTTTCTCGTCTGTCCCACTGCTCCGTGTCTCCACGGCCGCTGGGAGGCCAGAGGTCAGGGGCCCGAAGGACGTTGCCGGGTGCTCCCGGCCCCTAACTTCCAACCTCCAGACGGCCTTTGCTTACGCCATATCCGCCTCTTGCGTCCTGCTGCTCAGCTCGGCCTCCTCCTCCGCGAGTTCCTGGTTGCGGAGGATGCGCACCCAGACCGGCCACGCCAGGAAGATCACCGCGCAGATCGCCGCGGGCCATGCCGACCACAGCAGGTACTCGCTGCGGAACGCCTCGCGCGCCCCCAGCTCGTGCGAGGCGAGGCATGCCTCTGTCCGCGCCTTCACCTCTGCCTGCGGCACGTCGGCCATGTCGATGCCGCGGTCCCGGGCGATCTCGTGTTTGAAGTTGGCGCAGTCGTTGTGCGTCGCTCCCGTCGCGATCGCGCCGGTCGCGTAGAGCAGCGAGCCGGCACCGAGCCCGACGCCGTAGATCACGGCGGCTATCGCCAGAGCCACGCCTATGCGCTTCACGCGATCTCCCTTCCGGTGTCCATCATTGCCATCAAGCCCTCGGCATCCCGAGACCGCGCTGAGCGATGACGCCGCGCTGGATCTCGCTGGTACCGCCGGCCAGCGTCGAGCCGACCGTGATCCGGTACATCGCCGACATGCGCCCGTTGTCGGCCGCGCGCGGCGAGCCGATGTCCAGCTGGCCGTACAGCCCCGCCACCTTCACCGCCGTGCGGGAGATGCGCTGCGCCAGCTCGGAGCCGTACAGCTTGGTGATCGAGGCCTCCTGGTTTGGCACCAGCCCCTTCACCTGCATCGTCACGACGCGGTGCGAGAGCACGATGGCGATTTCCGCCTCGATCGCCCGGTCGGCGAGTTCGTGGCGCACCTGCTGCCAGCCGCCGTCACGCCGCCGGTGCTGGCGCGAGTACTCGATGATGTCGCGCACCACCTTCTGCAGGCTGACGCCGCTGATGATGCCGGAGCGTTCAAAGTCCAGCGTCGTGGTCGCCACGTACCAGCCGCGATTCAGCTCGCCGAGCATGTCTCTCTTGGGCACGCGCACGTTGTCGAAGAAAACCTCGTTAAAGCTCGCCGTGTCGGCCATGTTGGTCAACGGCCGCACGGTGACGCCGGGCGACTTCATGTCCATCAGGAAGAACGTGATGCCCTTGTGCTTGGGCACTTCCGTGTCGGTGCGGGCCATCAGCATCATGCGATCGGAGCGGTGTGCCCCGGATGTCCAGATCTTCTGGCCATTGATGACGTAGTCGTCGCCGTCTTCGACGGCACGCGTCTGCAGCCCGGCGAGATCGGAGCCGGCGCCGGGCTCGCTGAACCCCTGGCACCAGAACGTCTCGCCGGAGAGGATGCCGGACAGGTGCTCGCGCTTCTGGTCCTCGGTGCCGTGGACGATGATCGTCGGACCGGCGAGACCGATGCCGAGAAAATTGGGCCGCGGCGCGCCGGCGCGCGCGATCTCCTCATTGAAGATGAACTGCTGCATGACGCTCATGCCGGCGCCGCCGAACTCCTTCGGCCAGGCGGGTGCCACCCAGCCGCGCTTCGCCAGCGTGCGCAGCCAGTCGCGCTCGCGCTCGTCTTCGCCCACGCCGACGCCGAGGATCGCGTCATCCTCCGCCCGCATGTCGGCGGGCAACTCGGCCTTCAGGAAGTGCTGCACTTCCTGGCGGAACGCGGCGTCCTCGGGTGAGTCTCTAAAGTCCATGTTCGTTCTCCGCTCCGGACGGAACTGAAGCTTCGTCCCTACTGTCTCGGCAGCCCGAGTCCGCGCTGGGCGATGATGTTCCTCTGGATCTCCGACGTGCCGCCGGCGATCGCCATGCCCACGTTTGCCACGTACGATTTTGAAAAGCGGCCGCGCAGCTTCGCCCACGGGCCATCGCCCCACAGTCCGCCGTACAACCCCAGGATGCCCACGCCGATGCGCGCCTGGCGGTTCACGTAGTCCGAGTTGAATACCTTCGTGATTGAGGCCTCGTAGTTCGGCACGAGGCCTCGTGCCTGCATGCTGACGACGCGGTACGACAGCAAACGCAGCATCTCCAGATCGATCCAGAGGTCGGCGATGGCGTGCCGCACCGTCGGCCGGTCCCAGATGACGCGTCCGGTCTCCCCGTCCCGCTCGGTCTTCGCAAAGCGCGTCAGGTCTTCCAGGGCGCGGCGCGACTGGCCCGAGTTGCCGATGGACGAGCGCTCGAAGTCGAGCGTCGTCGTCGCGATGTACCAGCCCCGGTTCAACTCGCCGAGCAGGCCGGACTTCGGAATGCGCACGTTGTCGAAGAACACCTCATTGAAGGCCTCGCCGTTCGCCATGTTGATCAGCGGCCGCACGGACACGCCGGGCGATTTCATGTCCATCAGGAAGTAGCTGATGCCGCGGTGCTTCGGCGCGTCCGGATCGGTCCGCGCCAGCACGAACATCCAGTCGGCGTAGTGCGCCTGGCTTGTCCAGATCTTCTGGCCGTTGAGGATGAACTCGTCGCCATCCTGCACGGCGCGCGTCTGCAACGAGGCCAGGTCTGAGCCGGCGTTCGGCTCGCTGTAGCCCTGGCACCAGACGACATCCCCTGCGGTGATGCCCGGCAGGTGCTGCTGCTTCTGCTCGTCCGTCCCGTACAGGATCACCGTCGGGCCGAGGTAGCCAACGGCGGCCGTGTTCACGATGGGCGCGCGCGCGTAGCTCATCGCCTCGTTGAAGATCACCTGGTCCCAGAGGCTCAGGTCGAGCCCGCCGTACTGCTTCGGCCACGCGGGGGCGATCCAGCGTTTGGGCGCCAGCTTCTTCAGGAACTCGCGCCCGAACGCGTGGTCGTCTTCTTCGATCGCGTTGTCGATGCCCTCCCAGGTGGATGGCAGCGCATCCTTGAGGAAGGCGTTGACCTCCGCACGGAACGACTCCTGCTCGGGCGTGAACGTGAAGCGCATGGCTCTGCTCTCCCGGAGGGTTGCGGTGGTGGGCGGACGAGCCCGCCGCCACCAACCTCTAACCTCTAACCTCAAACATCTAACCGCCTAGTCCCGCGGCAGGCCCAGCCCGCGCTGGGCGATGATGTTCCTCTGGATCTCCGACGTGCCGCCCTCGATGGTGTACGCCTGCGAGCGCAGGTACGTCGCCAGCCAGCGGCCCTTGTTCGGCGCGTCAGCGCCGTTGAGCTGCCCGTACAGCCCCAGGATGTGCATGGCGGTGCGGGCGATGCGCTGGTTGAGCTCGGTCGAGAACAACTTGAGCGACGACGCCTCGTAGTTGGGGATGAGACCGCGCGCCTGCATGCTCGCCACGCGGTACGACAGCATGCGGGCGACCTCGGTCTCCACCATGCGGTCGGCCAGCTCGTAACGCAGCTGCCGGTTCGTCTTCAGGGTGCTCGTCGGGTCGTTGGCGTGCTCCTTCGCGTACTCGATGAGCTCCTCGACGTGCTGCTTCATGCCCGTCGCCGAGCCGATGCTCGAGCGCTCGAAGTCGAGCGTCGTCACGGCCGAGTACCAGCCGCGGTTCTCTTCGCCGATCACGTTGTCCTTCGGGATGCGGACGTTGTCGAAGAAGACCTCGTTGAACTCATGGCTGTTGCCCAGGTTGTAGAGCGGCCGCACTTCCACGCCAGGAGTCTTCATGTCGAGGATGAAGTACGTGATGCCGCGGTGCTTCGGCGCGTCCGGGTCGGTCCGCGTGAGGAGGATCATGTACTTCGCCATGTGGGCGAGCGTGGTCCAGATCTTCTGGCCATTGACGACGTAGTCATCGCCATCGCGCACGGCGCGCGCCTGCAACGACGCCAGGTCGGAGCCCGCTTCGGGCTCGCTGTAGCCCTGGCACCAGATGTCCTCGCCCTTGAGCATGCCGGGGAGGTACTTCTTCCGCTGCTCCTCGGTGCCGTGCACGATCAAGGTCGGGCCGGCCATGCCGAGGCCGATGATCATGTGCATGGGTCGGGGCGCCTTGTTCAGCGCCATCTCCTCATTGAAGATGAACTGCTGGACGGTGCTCATGCTGGCGCCGCCGTATTCCTTCGGCCATGCCGGGGCGATCCAGCCCTTCTGGCCGAGCTTCTTGAACCACTCCTGGTTGGCAGCCCAGCCGCTGACCAGCGCCTCCTGGCTCGACTCACCCGGCTTGGGCTTGGGAGCCTCGGCCTGAATAAAGGTGCGTATTTCCGTCCTGAATGCTGCCTCTTCCGGCGTGTCGTTGAAATCCATTACCTACTGGTCTCCTTGTCGCTGGTTGCTGGTCGCTGGGGCCTTGTCCGAGCGCCAGTACTGGATGAGCCGATTCAACTGCTTTCCGATGATTCGATATTCCTCCACGAACGCGTCCCGCTCCTCTTCAGTCACGTATTCGAGCACGCGGGCTATCTCGAAGTGGACTTCCATCTCATTCGCCGACCCCATGGCGATCGTCAGGAAGTTGGAGAAGTCCTTCGGCGAGCGGCGCTTTGCGTACCCTTCCGCGATGTTCGTCGGCACTGACTTGCAGGCGCGACGCATCTGGTTCGCCAACTCGAACTTCTCGAAGTCGGGGAAGCGTGCCACGAGCTCATGGAGAGGCTTGACCTGCGCGACGCCGCGCCGATAGACCTCCAACTCAACGTAGCCGCGCGTTTCGTCCCGGTTCAAGCAACCCCCAGCGACCAGCAACCAGCGACCAACCGACTAATCACGCGGGAGGCCGAGGCCGCGCGTGGCGATGATGTTGCGCTGGATCTCCGACGTGCCGCCGGCGATCGTCGAAGACAGCGACGTGAGATACGAGCTCTCGTAGCGGCCGCGCAACGGCGCGTGTTCGCCGTACAACTGGCCGTACAACCCCATGACCTTGATGCCGGTGCGCGCGATGCGCTGCGCCAGCTCGGAGGCGAAGAGCTTGGTCATCGATGCCTCGTGGTTCGGGATCAGGCCCTTCGCCTGCATCGTCACCACGCGGTACGACATCATCCGCGCGACGGTCGACTCGATGAATCGATCCGCCAGCTCGGTCTTGATCGATTCCAGGTAACCGGTGCGGCTCTGGCCGGTGCCCTTGTTGGCGTTGGCGAACTTCACGAGTTCGTTGAGCTGCAGGCGAATGCCGACGGCGCTGCCGATGCTGGAGCGTTCGAAGTCGAGCGTCGTCGTGCCCACGTACCATCCGCGGTTGAGCTCACCGACCACGTTCTTCGCCGGCACGCGCACGTCTTGGAAGAAGACCTCGCTGAACATGTTCTGGTTCGCGATGTTGGTCAGCGGCCGCACCTCGACGCCCGGCGCCTTCATGTCGACGAGGAAGTAGCTGATGCCCTTGTGCTTCGGCGCGTCGGGGTCGGTGCGCGCCATCATGAACATCCAGTGCGCAAACTGCGCGCCGGACGTCCAGATCTTCTGGCCGTTGATGATGAAGTCGTCGCCGTCGCGCACGGCGCGCGTCTGCAGCGATGCGAGGTCGGAGCCGGAGCCCGGCTCGCTGAATCCCTGGCACCACTGCACTTCTCCGGAGAGGATGCGGCTCAGGTGCTCCTTCTTCTGATCCTCGTTGCCGTGCGTGATCAGCGTGGGGCCGACCATGGATACGCCCATGCCGCCGACCGGGGGCACGCGGTTCTCGGCGAACTCCTCGTTCATGATGAACTGCTGCATCACCGAGAGAGCGGCGCCGCCGTACTCCTTCGGCCACGCGGCGGCGATCCACCCGCGCGTGGCGAGCTTCTGGCGCACGTCCTTAAGCCGCTCGAAGGCGCCACGGTATATGCCTCTCTCCATGAGGTCCCCGTCCTTCACGCTGGACGAGATCTCCTTCTCGACGAACTCGCGCACCTCTGCGCGGAACGCGGCCTCCGCGGGACTGTCCTTGAAATTCACGCTCGTCCTCCTTCGGTCGAATGCCCGCCGAAGCGGGCTCCTCGCCGTGTTCCGCTAATCCCGGGGCATCCCGAGCCCCCGCGACGCGATGATGTTGCGCTGGATCTCGCTCGTCCCGCCGCCCACCGTGCTCGTCGTTGCGTACAGGTACGCGCTTTCGGCGCGGCCGTTGAGCTGCACGTGCGGGCTGCCGCGCTTCAACTGGCCGTACATGCCCAGCACCTTCATTGCCGTCCCCGCGATGCGGATGTCGAGCTCCGACGAGAAGAGCTTGGCGATCGAAGACTCCTTGTTCGGCACCAGGCCGCGGTTCTGCATAGAGATCACCTGATGGGAGAGCATCGCCTCCACCTCGGCCTCGACTGCGCGGTCGGCGATCTCGTAGCGCAGCTTCGGGTTCTTCGAGATGAAGCCTTCGTCCCGGTTGACGCGCGCGAAGTCGGCCAGGTCGCGCACCATCAGCCCGTGCGAGACGCTGGTAGCGATCCCGGAGCGCTCGAAGTCGAGTGTCGTGGTACCGACGTACCAGCCGCGGTTCTCTTCGCCGATCAGGCTGTCTTTCGGCACGCGCACGTTGTCGAAGAAGACCTCGTTGAAGTCGTGGTTGTTCGCCATGTTGACCAGCGGCCGAATGCTGATGCCCGGCGCCTTCATATCGAGGATGAAGTAGCTGATGCCCTTGTGCTTCGGCGCGTCCGCGTCGGAGCGGGCAAGGAGGATCATGTAGTGGGAGACGTGCGCTCCCGACGTCCAGATCTTCTGCCCGTTGATGATGTAGTCGTCCCCGTCCTTCACCGCGCGCGTCTGCAGCGAAGCGAGGTCAGAGCCGGCGCCCGGCTCGCTGAAGCCCTGGCACCAGATGGCTTCGCCCTTGACGATGGGCGGCAGGTACTTCTGCTTCTGCTCCTCCGTGCCGTAGAGGATGATCGTCGGGCCGGCCCAGCCGGTGCCGATGCCGTAGTTGCCGCCGCGGGGCGCACCCGCGCTCGCCATCTCCTGGTTGAAGATGAACTGCTCCATAACGGACATGCCGGCGCCGCCGTACTCCTTTGGCCATGCCGGCGCGATCCAGCCGTGGTCCGAAAGCTTCTTCGCCCACGCCGCGTTCATCTGCCGGTATTCGTCGGTCGAAAGGCGAATGTCGTCCCAGCCGCCGCCGCCGAACATCGCGCCGAGGCCGCGCCGTTTGATCCCGGACGGGCACTCGTGCTCGATGAATGCGCGAATGGTCGTCCGAAATGTTGCTTCTTTCGGGGTGTCCTGAAAGTCCATGGGCGTCGTCTACTCCAACGTCGCAGCGAACTGCGTCTGCACGCCGCCCGGCGGAAGAACGACCGGGACTTCGGCTCCAGGCATAACCTGACGGTCAGCCTTGCGTCGCTTCATGCTGATAGCCTCCCGCCGCGGCCTCGGGCGCCCGCATGGGCGACGCGTCCGTGTTGATGTAGTTCGGGCGCTGCCGGTCGGTCCGCCGCACGGTTTCCAGGTAGATGCGCCCCCAGAGGTCGGCGCGCGTCCGGTCCATTTCGTCCTTCAACCCCAGCATCTGCATGAGGTCGAGCGTCATGCCGATCCCGAGGAACTGCCACGCGATGAGCCGCGTGTCGACGTCCGGGCGGACGCTGCCGCGCGCCTTCCCTTCATCGAGCGTGTCCGCGACGAACTCTACGAACGCCTCGAAATTGTCGCGGAGCGCCTGCGCGATGTCGGGGTCGTCGGCCTCGGACAGCGCGCGGAACTGCAGCTTCATGTTCGTCGCGTGTGATTCGAGGTGGTCGTAGTAGTAGACGCCGATCGCCCAGAGGGACTCGATCGGGTCCTCGTAGTCGCACGAGATCTCTTCCCAGATCTTGAGGAGGCGCGGCCCCGTGGCACGGATGGTCGCGACGAAGAGTTCTTTCTTGCCGGAGAAGTGGCGATAGAGGCCGGGCTCGGAGATGCCGGCGGCCTTCGCCAGGTCGGCGGTGCCGACGTGGGCGTAGCTCTGGGACGCAAAGACGTCGCGGGCGCTTTCGATGATCTGGCGCCTGCGCTTGTCTGCGGGGAGTCGACGTGCCCTTGGCTGCATGGCCGCTCCAGTTTGCGAGTGAGCACTCACTAGCGCAAGAGCGAGACTAGCAGCCGTAAGGGGCCGTGTCAATGCACCGTCTGGCCCATGCCGTCCGGCCTAATCGCGGGTCAGCCCGCGCCTATCGGGCCAGCGTCCGCTCGTACCGGGCAATGCTGCCGTTCAGCCTGCGTACGGCGAGCGTGTACCCGAGCGTCGGGATCACGAGACCGTAGACCGCCACGCCGACGATTACATTGCGGATGATGGCCGCCAGCGTCGGGTAGTCGATCGAGTACTGCTGCAGCAGCACCGTGGCGCCCACGCCGGCAAGCAGGCCGCTGAGCATGCCCAGCAGCGTGATGTGCGGCGTCCATCGGACACGCGGCAGCGCCTTTGCCGCCGGCGCTTCACCGGCTCCGCCACCACCACCGGCGATCGCCATGAACGGCAGCATCACCACCATCATGGCCAGCGTGCCCAGGCATCCCAGCAGCCGCATCGGATTGCCCTCGAGCGCTTCGATAATGATGCCGGCCGTGCGCAGCCTGTCATCCGCGCCGGCTTCTTCCTCGCGCCGGAGCTGGTCCTCGCGGAACGCATTCTTGACGACGTCTTCGAGCCCGCCAAGGGCGCCGAGTGACCCTGCGCCCGTCGCTACCGCGCCGACCGTGCCGACGGCAACGGTCGCCACGGCGACAGCGCCCGCAACCGTCGCGAGCGGGTTGCCGCTCACATCGACCGTGGCGGCGCCGCTGCATGTCGATCCATCGGTCAGCGTCGCCACACCGATGACCTTGTAGAGTCCCACGCCGTAGGTGGCGTAGTCATCCACGTTGACGCTGTCAGAGAAGGTGTTGGAGCCATCGTCCTGCTGGTTGGAGACGGTCCAGCGTCGGCCGGCGAACTCCAGCTGGATCTTGTGGGACCGGAATCCCGTTGCCGATGTCATCAGGATCGGTACGCTGCCATGCTCGCTGACGCCGATGTCGTCGCTGCGTGTGCCGCTGTTCACGGAGGCAATGTCGACGCCGTTGAGCGTGGCACCGCAGGGCCCGTTGATCTCAGCGCTCGCCGTCCGGACGGACGCCAGAGCCCACGCGAGGCCCAGCGCCGAAGCGCAGACGATCAACAGTGCCATGCGAGCCCCGGAATGCCTGTGTGCGCCGCTCATCGTCTCCTCCTCGCGCTGAACGCCTGCCGATCCGGCCCGGCGACGCGGCCTATCGTCGCACGCTCGCACCGTTTCGCGCCAGTGCCATTGGGATACATGCGGCGATTTCGATCGAGTACAGTGGGTGCATGCCGGTCCTGCGGAGTCTCGCGCACCTGCCAACGCCGCTCGATGACGCGCCGCGGCTCTCAGCCAAACTCGGCCTGCGCGTGCTCATCAAGCGCGACGACCAGACCGGCCTCGCGCTCGGCGGCAACAAGGCGCGCAAGCTCGACTACTTGCTGAAGGACGCGATCGATCAGGGATGCGACACGCTGGTAACGGCCGGCGGCGCGCAGTCCAACTTCGCGCGCATGACCGCCGCCGCGGCCGCGCGATGCGACATGGCGTGCCACCTGGTGCTCGGCGGCGACGAGCCGTCCCGCTATTCCGGGAACCTTGTGCTCGACCGGCTGTTCGGCGCGCAGCTGCACTTCGCCGGCACCGACGACTGGAGCGCACTCGAAGCGGGCGTCGCGCGCGTTGCCCGCGAGATCGGGAGCCGAGCGTACGCCATGCCCATCGGCGGCGCGACGCCGACCGGCGCGCTGGCGTACGTGGCCGCCGCGGATGAGCTGCTCGCGCAGATGGAACGGCCGCCGGATTGGCTCGTGCTGGCCGATGGCAGCGGCGGCACGCACGCGGGCCTGCTGGCCGGCATGCCCCGTGAGACGCGCATCCTCGGCGTTGACGTGTCGCGGCCGGCGACGCCGCTCGCGGAAAGTGTGCCGAAGCTGGCGTCGAAGACCGCCGAGCTGGCTGGACGGCCGGCGCCGGCGGGCGAGGTGATCATCGCGGACCACTGCGGGCCGAAATACGCGGCGATCACGGAAGAGTCCCGGCGGGCGGCGCGGCTGGCGGCGCAGACCGAGGGGTTGGTGCTGGATCCGGTCTACACCGGCAAGGCCATGGCGGGACTGAACGCCGCGGCGAGGGCCGGGACGCTCAGCGGCACCGTGGTGTTTCTGCACACCGGCGGCGCCGTCGCGTTGTTTGCGGACGAGTACGCGGCGTTCTGACGGCTACCCTGCAAAGTCCATGACGCAGTGGACCGTGACGCCCTCGCGTGGCGTGAAGTAGCAGCTCGTGCCGGCACGGGCATATACGGGGCTCAAGATCTGTTCGCGGTGCGACGGGCTGTCCATCCACGCCTGCACCATGTCGTCGGCGCCCCAACCCTCGTTGCCCCAGGCGAGCACTTCGCCGACCTGCACGTCGAACGGGAATCCGGCGCTCTCGACGCGGTCGACGAGCGTGCTGCCGTCCGGGCCGGTGTGAGAGAACCAGTTCCTGTCCGAGAGCAGCTTCGCATAGCGGGAGGCCGCCGTAGCCAGACGCGGCTCGATGGCCACCGGATCAAGACCGGCGTCCGCGCGCCGTTGGTTCACGAGGTCGCGCACGCGGGCTGTGAAGACCTCGTCGTACCAGCCGCCTGCATCGTTCGCGGGCTCGGTCGGCTGCGGCACGGGCGACGGCTCGGGTACCGGCGCGGGCCGTGGCGGCTCGGGCGTTCGGGTCGGCTTGACCACCGGCTCTGGCGGTCGTGCGGGCGCCGGTTGCTCCGTGCGTGCGAGCACGCCGGCCTCCTGCAGCAGTAGCGCCGCTTGCAGGATCTCGATGAGCGGCGGCTCCGCGGGTGCCGCCGGGGCGGGCAGCAGGCCTGCCTTCGCCAGGATGTCCGCGGCCTGGAGGCTCTCGATCAGCGGTGGCTCTGCCGGCGTCAGCGGGACGGGCAGCAGGCCCGCCTTCGCGAGCATGTCCGCCGCCTGCAGTATTTCGATGAGCGGTGGCTCGGACGGCGGTACGGGTAGGAGGTTCGCGCGCGCCAGGATATCCGCAGCCTGGAGGATCTCGATGAGCGGCGGCGGCGCGGCGGGCCGTGCGCTGTGGTCGATGATGTCGCTATTCGGCAGTCCGTGCTGCCCGTGCGCGGCAAGCACGTCGGACACGAGCGCCGGCTGCGCGATCACGTGCGCGGGTGCACTGGCAGTCGCCTGGTGCCACAACGCCAGCATCGAGACGGCGGCGAGTGTGAGGAAGATAGCGAGGATCGTTCGGCGGCTGGCAGGCTGGCCCGCAGGCATGAGCGCTCTCCTTGCAACATCTCATCTCAGCGCACGCGGCGACGCGGTCTGCGTGCCGGGCGCCATACGATGATGCCCGCGGAGCGATTCCGGCATGGATAGACGAAACCCGCACGGCCCACGGGACACGCCAGCAAAGGGCGGCCCCTTGACGCCTAAGGGAACCGGAGGTGATGGTGCATCGGTGAACGGGGCTCGGCCGGGCTCGGCTAGAACCTACACACGGGAAGCTATAACCTGAACACATGGAACTTCGACGCGTAGTCATCACCGGCATCGGCGCGATCACACCCATCGGCAACGACGCCGAGACCTTCTGGCAGAGCCTGCTGGCCGGCAAGAGCGGCATCGGGCCGATCACGCACTTCGATGCGTCGCGGCATCCGGTGCGAGTCGCCGGCGAGATCAAGGGCTTCGACCCGTCGGAGGTGATGGAGCATCGCGCCGCGCGCCGCTCCGGCCGCTTCGCGCAGATCGCGCTGAAGGCGGCGAAGGAAGCGCTCGTCTCGGCGAAGCTCGAACTCGATGCGGCGACCGCCACCGAGATGGGCGTCATCCTGGGTAGCACCGGCGGCGTCTTCGAGATGGGACGCCAGCAGACGATCATCGACGAGCGCGGCCCGAACCGCGTCGATCCGCTGATCATCCCGCGCTGGGGGCCGCACATGTCGGCCGGCCGCGTCGCGCGCGAACTTGGACTGCGCGGGCCCAACTCATCGATCAACAGTGCTTGCGCCTCGGCGACGGACGCGCTGGGCCACACGTTCAACATGATCCGCACCGGCGCCGCCGACATCATGCTCGGCGGCGGCAGCGAGGCGATCATCACGCCCGTTGCGGTGGCGACGATGGGGCTGATGGGCGCGCTCTCCAAGGGCTACAACGACACGCCGCAGAAGGCGTCGCGGCCGTTCGATCTGCATCGCGACGGCTTCGTGCTTGGCGAGGGCGCCGGCATCGTGGTGATGGAGTCGCTGGAGCACGCGCGGTCGCGCGGCGCGACGATCCTGGCGGAGTACATCGGCCAGGGCTGGTCGTTCGATGCCGCCGATGATGCCGCTCCGGACACCGTGGGCCAGTCGCTCTCGATGATCCGCGCGCTGAAATCGGCCGGCATCGCGCCCGACGAGGTGTCATGGCTGAACGCGCACGGCACGGGCACGCCGTACAACGACAAGACGGAGACCGCCGCGATCAAGCTGGCGTTCGGCGACGCCGCGTACCGCATCCCGGTGAGCAGCATCAAATCGATGACCGGGCACTCGGCTGCGGCCGCGGGAGGGCTGGAGTGCGTGGCATCGGTGCTGGCGATGCGCGACAACAAGATCCCGCCGACGATCAACCTCGACACGCCGGACCCGGAGTGCGACCTGGACTACGTGCCGAACGCCGCCCGCGACGCGCGCGTGGACGTCGTCCTCAGCAACTCCTTCGGCATGGGCGGCCAGAACGCGACGCTCGTCCTGCGCCGCTGGCGGGAGTAGGAGCGCTCAGGCCCTCTGCTGCGCGGTAAGCACGCCTGCCGCAGCACCGGCGCCGGCGAAGATGACGATCGCGAGCAGTGCGCCCGCGTTTCCCGGCTGTATCGTCATGTTCCAGACGATGCCGAGCGCCGTCATCGAGAGCCCGTACACCGCGCCCACGAGTACCGGGTCGTTGATCTTCTCGCTGAGCGCGGGTGGTACCGGACCGTCGGGCGCCTGTTGCGCGCCCATGCCGATCCCCTTGAAGCGCGGCGTGTTGACGAAGAAGCCGATGGCGACGGCGGCGATCAGCGCGACAGCCGACACGCCGATCCAGCCCTCGCCCCACTCCTCGCCGATCTTGTCCACCAGATAGCTGCCCGACAGCAGCAGGATCAGCCCGAGCACCGGGAACACGTAGTACGTGCTCAGCAGCGCGCCGAGGCTGCCCCAGTGCCTGATCTCCTGAACCGTCTTCGCGCGCTGGATCATCGTCAGCACGACCAGCGAGATCGCGGTCGCCCCGCCCAGCGCGAACACGCCGATGAAGTGGATGAAGAGTCCGACCTGTGCTGCTTCCGGCATTGCTGTGATTCCTTTCACTCTCACCGAAAGTGTAGTGCCACGGCGCGCGGCAGGGAACGCGGATTACGTTGAGCATCAACGATCTGATCCCTCACCTGATCCATTCGCCATAATCCCGCGCGGGATCCGGCCGGTACCGTGATACACTCGCCGTGCCGATACTGTGGGTGCACGCACCCGGGATCGGGGGCTGGCGGCTTCGAGTTGCCGCCCGCTCAGGGGTAGGGAGGTCAGGGACCGTGCCTCGTCAACGGCGGCGCAAGGATGCGACGATCGAGCTGCCGCTCTTACCGCGGCGGCGCGGCATCCTCTTCCCAAACACAGCTGGCCCCATCCTCGTCGGCCGGCGCACGACGCTCCGCGCCCTCGACACCGCCACCAACGCCGACGGCATGGTCGCCGTCGTCACGCAGCGCGACCCTTCCCTCACCGAGCTGACGCTCGCCGACCTCCACCCGATCGCCACCGAGGGCATGATCAACCGCGCCCTGCGGCTGCCGGATGGCACCACGCAGGTGTGGGTGCAGGGCATGCGCCGCATGCGGGTGCTGGAGATCACCGGCACCGAACCGTACTACCGCGTCCGCGTCCAACCCATCGACGACACGGCCGATACGACGGTGCCGACGGAGGCGCTCAGGCGCGCCGTGCTGGCGCTGTTCGAGAAGGTCGCACACCTCGCGCCGAGCATCGCGGAGGACGCGTACGTGCTTGCGATGAACATCGAGCAGCCGGGCTGGCTCGCGGATTACGTCGCGTCGTGCCTGAACCTGGACGACGACGAGGCGGAGGACCTGCTGGCGACAGTCGAAACGCGCGAGCGGCTGGAGAAGCTCAGCATCCACCTGGCGAAAGAGCTGGACGTACTGGAGCTGCAGACGAAGATCCACTCGCGCGTGCAGGACGAGCTGGACAAGTCGCAGCGAGAGTACTTCCTGCGCGAACAGATGAAGGCGATCCAGCGCGAGCTGGGCGAGACGGACCCCTCGGCGCGCGACGCGTACGACATGCGCGAGCGGATCGCCGCGGCCGGCATGCCGGAAGCCGTGGCGAAGAAGGCCGAGGACGAACTACGGCGGATGGAGCAGATCCCGTCGGCATCGCCGGAGGTCGGCATCATCCGCAGCTACCTGGAGTGGCTGGTGGCCGTGCCGTGGAAGAACGCCACCGTCGACAAGCTCGACATCCGCGACGCCGCACGCACGCTCGACCGGCACCACTACGGGCTGCCGAAGGTGAAGGAGCGCATCCTGGAGTACATGGCTGTGCGGCAGCTCGCGAAGGAGAAGCTGCGCAGCCCGATCCTCTGCTTCGTCGGCCCGCCGGGGGTGGGCAAGACCAGCCTCGGCCGCTCGATCGCCGAGGCGCTCGGGCGCAAGTTCGTGCGCGTGAGCCTGGGCGGTATCCGCGACGAGGCGGAGGTGCGGGGGCATCGCCGCACGTACGTCGGCGCGCTGCCGGGGCGCATCATCCACGCCATGAAGCAGGCGGGCACGGTGAACCCGGTGTTCATGCTGGACGAAGTCGACAAGGTCGGCCAGGACTTTCGCGGCGACCCGTCATCGGCGCTGCTCGAAGTGCTGGACCCGGAGCAGAACCACTCGTTCTCCGACCACTACCTGGACGTCGACTACGACCTGTCGAAGGTGATGTTCATCGCTACGGCGAACATCCTGGACCCGATCATCCCGGCGCTGCGCGACCGCATGGAAGTGATCGAGCTGCCGGGGTACATCGAAGACGAGAAGCTGCGCATCGCGACGCAGTTCCTGGTGCCGAAGCAGCTTGAGGAGCACGGCCTGTCGCGCCTGCAGCTCACGTTCACGACGGGCGCGCTCAAGAAGGTCACGCGCGAGTACACGCGGGAGGCCGGCGTGCGCGGGCTGGAGCGCGAGATCGGCGGCATCTGCCGCAAGGTGGCGCGCCGCTTCGCCGAGCGCGATACAGCGATCGTGCACGTGACGGCGCAGAACATCGAGAAATACCTGGGGCCGCAGAAGTTCTTCTGGGGCTCGGCCGAGGAGACGGACCAGGTGGGTGTCGCGACCGGCGTGGCGCGCACCGAGATGGGCGGCGACGTCCTCGGCGTCGAGGTGACGCTGATGCCGGGCAAGGGCGGCCTGATGCTCACGGGCCAGTTGGGCGAGGTGATGCGGGAGTCGGCGCAGGCCGCGCTGTCCTATGCGCGCTCGCGGTCGGAAGACCTGCACATCCCGACGGAAGTGTTCGAGAAGAATGACATCCACGTGCATGTGCCGGCGGGCGCGGTGCCCAAGGAGGGGCCATCGGCCGGGATCACTATCGCGACGGCGATGATCTCAGCGCTGACGCGGCGGCCGATCAGCCGCCAGGTGGCGATGACGGGTGAGATCACGCTGCGCGGCCGCGTGCTTCCCGTCGGCGGGCTGAAGGAGAAGATACTGGCGGCGCACCGCGCGGGCATCAAGACCTTCGTGCTGCCGAAGCGCAACGAAAAGGACCTCAGCGATGTGCCGGCCGCGGTCTTGCGCGAGTTGCACTTCGTGTTCGCCGGCGACATGGCAGACGTGCTGCGCGCCGCGCTCGACGAGAGGACGGGTGAGGCATGACCTGGATCGATGCGGTAATCGTCATCATCTTCCTGTACTTCATCGTGACGGCGTTCAGCGCCGGGTTCATCCGCGAGACGATCGGCATGGCGTCGGCGATTCTCGGCGTGGTGCTGGCGGGGCTGTTCTACAAGGATATCGCCGACACGCTGTTGAGCAGCATCGACAACGAGACGACGTCGGCGGTGGCGGGCTTCCTGATCATCTTCGTCGGCATCACCGTGGCCGGGCAGGTGCTGGCGATGCTGGTGCATCCGGCGGTGACGATCCTGTGCCTGGGCATCGTCGACCAGTTGCTGGGCGCGGCGTTCGGCGCCGTCAAGGCATTCATCATCATAGAGGTGCTGCTAATCCTGTTCGTCACCTACCCGCGCTACGACCTGGACAAGAAGATCAACGACTCCGAATTCGCCTCGCTGATGGTCGATGCGTCGGCGCCGCTTCTGAAGGTGCTGCCGGACATCTTCGACAAGAAGGTCGATCAGTTCAACGGCTGATCTGCTGAACAGGCCGCGCTACAGCAGGCGCGCTAACCCTCCCACGTCACGTCGCCGCTGAGGTCTGCCGGGTGCTGCTTCGCCGCGAAGGCGGCGTATTCGCGCTTGCTGGCGCCGATCGTCGTGTTGTCTCCGTGGCCCGGGTAGACGGCGGTGTCTTCGGGCAGCGTCAGCAGCTTCGACGTGATGGAGGCGATCATCTGTTGGAGCGCGGCGGGGTTGTCGGAGCGGCCGGGCCCGCCGGGGAACAGCGTGTCGCCGGAGATGAGCACGCCATCGACGAGCAGGCAGATGCTGCCGGGGGTGTGGCCCGGCGTGTGCAGCACCAGGATGCGCGTGTCGCCGATGGGGATCTCGGCGTGGTCGCCGAGCGTGTCGAACACCTTGGCCTTGTACGGCGCGCGGTCGTCCTCGTGGCAGAAGACCGGGGCGGCGAGCTTCTCCTTTACGAGGTCGATGTTCGCCCAGTGGTCGCCGTGGCGGTGCGTCATGATGATCATCTGGACATCGGTGCCGCGCGCCGCTTCGATGGCGCGTTCGCTTTCGAAGGGAGCATCGACGAGGACCGAGCGCTTCGTGCCAGAGTCAACGATGAGGTAGGCGTTGTTGGCGTAGGGGCCGAGCGGCCCGACCTTGATCACTTCCGCGGCCATGTTGAGACCTCCTGTCGTGCTAACTGTTCGCGTCCGGGGCGTTGCGCGGCAGCTTGAGCTGGCGCGCGATGAGGCCATCGCGCAGGCGGTCGGGCACGCACGCCGCCAGGACGGCCTGTATGCGCGCATCGGTGCCGACGAGGTAGCGCGTCTTCGGCCGCCGCGACGTGAGCGCGTGCTCGACCGAGCGGGCGACCGCATCGGCGGGGATGCCGCGGCGCGCGGTGTCATCGACGGCGGCGCGGAGGGCGGCGATGGCGGCGTCGTACAGCGAGTGCGCCTCCGGCGTGAGCGTGCGCTCGAGCTCGTCGGCGGTGGCGTTCCCCTTTTCCCAGATCGGCGTGGCGATGCTGCCCGGCTCGACGATGGCGACGTGGATGCGCCACGGCCGGAGCTCGCCGCGTAACGCATCGGCGATCGCCTCCAGCGCGTACTTTGATGCGGCGTACGGGCCGAAGAACGGCGAGGACAGGCGCCCGCTGACAGAGCCCATGAACACCACGCGGCCGCGGCCCTCGCGGATGAGCGGCATGAACGCCTGCGTCACGGCGACCTGGCCGGTGACGTTGACTTCGAGCTGCTGGCGCAGCCTGTCGAGCGGCACGAACTCCAGCGGGCCTGCGACGGCGATACCGGCGTTGTTGACGATGCCGGCGAGCCCTTGCCCGGCCAGCGCCGCCGTCAGTTCGTCGCGCACGCGGTCGATGGACGGCTGGTCGGTGACATCGATCAGTACCGGCGCAAGGCGGGGCGAGGCCTTCGCCCGCAGCGCGTCGCCATCGGCAGGCTTGCGGACGCCGGCGAAGACGCGGAAGCCGCCGCGGTCGAGGCGAAGCGCGCAGGCCTCGCCGATGCCGGTGGATGCGCCGGTGATCAGCACGGCGCCGCGGGGTGATGCATCGTTGGTCGGCATGGCGGTGGCTCCTTGCTGGGGGGGCAGTTGGTAGTGAGTAGTTTGTGGTTTGTAGTTCGTAGGGGGTAGGGGGTGCAGAACCAAGAACCAAGAACCTGGACGCACCTCACGTCCGGCCTTCGGCCGCCTCCTCTCCGACTGCGCGGAGAGGAGGCGCGGGCCGGGGCGGTGGTGCTGGCGGCCGGTGGCGGGGGATTCACGCGGAGGCGCGGAGGCGCGGAGGGAGCGAGAAGGTGATAGGTGATGGGTGGGAGGGGAGGGGGCTGACAGCTGACAGCTGACGGCTGACAGCGGCGAAGCCACCTATTTGACAGAAAAGACGCTGACGGCTCTTGTACGCACTGGTATGGAAGCGTAGGGTAGTGGCCACGCACCGAGCGGTGCGGGATGGGGCGTGCCCGGATGGGAGGTGCGCCGCTGAGTCGCGCCGCCGAGACGCGCTTGGGAGACCGCCATGGATGCTTCTTCTGCGGGGCGGGGTGATGCGCACGGGGGACCGGCGATGACCGGCCCACGCGTGCCGCGCCGGCTGCTCTGGCTCGTGCCGCTGTTCGCCGCGCTGGTCTTTGGCGCGGTGCTGGCGTGGGGCGATGCCGCACCCGCGCGCGCCGGCGATTCCGCCGCCGCTGGTGCCGGAGCGGACGCGATCGGCGCGGGCGAGGCCCACACTTGCGCCCTGAAGGACGGCAGCGTCTGGTGCTGGGGCGCCCCGGTCGGCCTCGACAGCAGCAGCGTGCCCGTGAAGGTTTCCGACAGCGCCGGGTTCACGAACAGCGGCGTCAGTGCGATCAGCGTTGGAGGACTCCACACCTGCGCGGTGAAGGACGGCGGTGCATGGTGCTGGGGCGGGAACGGCTTCGGCAATCTAGGCGACGGCACCACGACAGACAGCAGTGTGCCGGTTAGCGTCAGTGGTTTGGCGAGTGGCGTCAGCGCCATCAGCGCGGGGCGCCACAGCACCTGCGCCGTGAAGGACGGCGCTGTGTCGTGCTGGGGTCGGAGCAGAGGGCCGGAGTTGTGCACCCAACACCAAGTTCCCTGCAACACCACCCCCGTAGCGGTTGCGGGACTGGCGAGCGGCGTGACTGCGATCAGTATGGGGTGGGAATTTCACACTTGCGCGCTGAAAGACAGCAGCGTCTGGTGCTGGGGCAGCGCCCCCAGCGTGTGGGGCTCGAACTATTGGGGGCAGCTAGGCGACGGCACCACGACCGATAGCAGCGTGCCAGTGAAGGTGTCGGACAGCACCGGCTTCACGAACAGCGGCGTCAGCGCGATCAGCGCGGGGGACAACCACACGTGCGCGGTGAAGGACGGTGGCGCTTGGTGCTGGGGATACAACGTGTTCGGGAAGTTCGGTAACGGAGTCACCTTCCCGACGGCCGAGCTCGTGCCGGTCGCGTCGGGCCTATCGAGCGGCGTCAGCGCTATCATCGCAGGCATCCAGAACACCTGCGCCGTGCAGGACGGTGCTGCTTGGTGTTGGGGAAAGAGCAGCGGGGGATCTCAGCTGTGCACTGGCGTGGGGCTCTGTGACGCCATACCTATTGCCGTGTCGGGCCTGTCGAGTGGCGTCACAGCGATCAGTGGCAAAGGAACCGGGGATCTTCAAGTGTGCGCGCTGAAGGACGGCGGCGCTTGGTGCTGGGGTCGCAATGTCGAAGGTCAACTCGGCGACGGCACGACGACCGATAGTCCCGTGCCGGTCGCGGTCGTCGGGCTACCGAGCGGCGGCGTCAGCGCGATCAGCGCAGGCTCGTACCACACCTGCGCACTAGAAGACGCCGGCGCCTGGTGCTGGGGCAACAACAGTTACGGCCAGCTCGGCGACGGTACGACTACGGGCCCCGATGCCTGCTGGCTTGGCCTCGCATGCAGCACCACCCCGCTCGCGGTGAGCGGTCTGGGGAGCGGCGTCTCAGCGATCAGCGCGGGTGGCGATCACACCTGCGCGTTGAAGGATGGCGGCGTCTGGTGCTGGGGCGCCAACGACAACGGCGCCCTCGGCAACGGCTCTGATACGGGCCCGCAATTTTGCTGGGGTTTGCCGAGGTGTCACGCTACGCCAGTGGCAGTCCCCGGCATGACGAGCGGCGTCACAGCGATCAGCGCCGGCACCACATATACCTGCGCGCTGAAGGACGGCGGCGTCTGGTGCTGGGGCGGCAACGACAGCGGCGAGCTTGGTGACGGCACGACGACGCCGCGCTACCTGCCGGTCGCGGTAGCGGGCATGGCGAGCGGCGTCACCGCCATCACCACCAGCTGGGGCAGCACCTGCGCAGTGAAGAATGGCGGCGCCTGGTGCTGGGGCAGCAACAGTTCCGGCAGGCTCGGCATCGGCACGAGCACCGGCCCCGAGACCTGTACCGAGGGGAGCGTTGTGTGGGAGTGCAGCACTGCGCCGGTGGCGGTCGCGGGCATGGCGAGCGGCGTCACGGCGATCGTCGCCGGCGGCCACCACATCTGCGCGCTGAAGGGCGGCGGCGCCTGGTGCTGGGGCCGCAACATCAATGGTGAGCTCGGCGACGGCGGGGATACCGGCCCCGAGACCTGTTCCGGTCAGAGCAATGTGTGGGCGTGTAGTACTTCGCCGGTGGCGGTCGCGGGCATGGCGAGCGGCGTCACGGCGATCAGTGCAGGCTTCAGTCACACCTGCGCGCTGAAGGACGGTGGCGCCTGGTGCTGGGGAGGCAACAGCAATGGTGAGCTCGGCGACGGCACGACAACGCAGCGCCACGCGCCGGTGGCGGTCACTGGACTGGTGAATGGCGTCAGCGCGATCAGCACCTTTAGCGTCCACACCTGTGCGCTGAAGGATGGCGGCGCGGCGTGCTGGGGCCGCAACCAGTATGGCCAGCTTGGCAACAACACCACGACAGACAGCAACGTGCCGGTGGCAGTCTGGCTTGCCGATGCCGACGCGGACGGTATGCCAGATTTGTACGAAGAGCAGCACATCTGCCTGGACGCGACAGCCAACGACGCGCTCGGCGATCCCGACGCCGACAGCCTCAATAACCTCGCGGAATACTCCCGGCGCACGAACCCCTGCAGCCCGGACAGCGACGCCGACGGGATGCCGGACGCCTACGAAGTTGCCCGCTCATGTCTCAACGCCGTCGGCGCTGACGCCGGTTTCGACGGGGATCTCGACGGTTTCGACAACAGCACTGAGTACACAGCCGGAACGGACCCGTGCGAGGGTAACCTGCCGACGGACAGATGGTTCGTTGCACTGGACTGCGGGAACGGTCCGGGGGTTGACTGCGACGTGTACGTCGGGTCGGGGCCGCTGGATGTCACGGTGAAGTTCGGCAACCCCAGCATCATCGGCGGTCCGACGAACGTCGCCGGCTTCAACATTAACGTCTTCAACCCGAACGCAGGGCTTCTGGGAGTCGGCGTGGGTGTGCCGACGAAGGACCCATCGCTCGCGCAGCTCACTGAGTGCGCCTGGCCGCCGGCGGACGACGACGCGGCCCAGCCCCCAGCGCCCGGCGGCAAGACGTTCGGGCCTGGCACGGCCGACTCGTTTCTCGGCTGCTTCGATCCCACACTGGTCGGTCATCCCATGGCACCCGAAAGCCTTACCACGCTCGGCACGCTGCATTACAACGTGGCCCCCGCCAGTGCGCCCGGCGCCGTGCCACTGACATTGTGGTCCGCTGACATCACCGATGATACCGTCACTACGATCGTGAACTGCGAGTCCAACGTCGTCCTTCCGGCACCTCCGCTGGTGGCGGACCCGCATTGCGTCAACGTCACGATCAACGTGCTGCCGATTCCCGATGCCGACAGCGACGGCGTTCCGGATGCAAGCGACAACTGCGTGAGCATCGCCAACCCGAACCAGGCGAACCGGAACGCGGAGATCATCCCGCTGCCGAAGCCGCTGCCGCCGTTCGACGACACGACGAACATCATCGGCGACAACGTGGGGGACGCGTGCGAGGCGGACATCGATCACGATGGCGTGGTGAGTTCCACGGAGACCGGGCTCGGGTTGAGCCCGTACATCGCCGACACCGACGGCGACCGCACGAACGACGGCACGGAGATCGCCTGTGGCTCGGGCCCGCTCAACGCGCTCAGCAAGCTGACGGGCACGGATACCGACCACGACGGGCTGCCGGACGCGTGCGAGGTGATCTACGGCACCGATCCGAACAACATCGACAGCGACGGCGACCGGCTGCTCGACGGCTGGGAGGTCCGCTACTGGACGAGCAACGCACTCTCGACGAACACCGATGCGGACGGCTGCACCGACGAACGCGAGGTCGCTTCGGTGAACAACGACGCCAAGGTCAACTCGACGGACATGCTGATGCTGGCGCAGCGGTTCGGCAGCATCACGCCGGAGTGGGGCGACCTGGACATGAACGGCGACGGGAAGATCAATTCGACGGACATGCTGTTCGTGGCGCAGCACTTCGGGCAGTGCCGGGGGACGTAGGTGGTAGGGGGTAGGTTGTAGGGCGGGCGGCGGCTCTCGCCGGTGTGATCGTATTGGACGGCGCGCTCGCGGAACCCGACCGCCAGGTTCTGCGCGAGTTTGACGGCGTCGGTTTCAACGTTTCTGTGGCTTTCGCGCCTGGTGCGGAGGCCTCAGATCCTGATCACGTCGCCCTTCAGCGAGTAGAAGATGTAGAGCACTTCCTGCTTCTCACGCTCGCCGATTCCGTTGCGGTCCAGCACCATCATCAGGTCATCGACCGCCGCCAGGAACTCCTGCTCGCTGGCGTTCATGCCCGTATGCACCTCACGCAGATCGCGCCCGGTGTATGACTCGGGTCCGCCACTTCCCATGCAGAAGAATTCGAATGCGTGGCGCTTCGCCGCCTCCTCGTCGATACTCTGAAAACGTTGCCCGATCAGCGGATTGACGACGTGGGCGTCCACCAGGTCGGACGCAATGGCAGCGATCCTGGCGGGCCCGCCCAGCCGTTCGTACAGCGTTGCCGTCGCGGGTTGCGTCTCGCTCATGTGCACCTCTTCTCTTTGACGGGCCGGATCGTGTGTCTGTGTCCTCCGGCCAACATCTCACAGGACGGCCAGGGCTTCAAGTACACGATCTGTACTCGATCAGTCGAGGGCGATATCCTGCGGGCGTGCCAGGCTACGGTCAGTTCTGCCCCATGGCCAAGGCGGCCGAGATCCTCTGCGAGCGGTGGAGTCTCGTCGTCATACGCGAACTCACCGCGGGCAGCCGCCACTTCAATGACTTGCGGCGCGGCGTCCCGCTGATGTCGCCGACGTTGCTCTCGCGCCGGTTGAAGCAGCTCGAAGCGGCGGGAGTCGTCGCCCGGGTTGAGGACGAGCGCGGCGGCGGTTACGAGTTGACGCCCGCGGGGGCGGACCTCGCGCCCCTGGTGGAGATGATGGCCCGCTGGGGATCGAAGTGGGTCCGCCGCAGGCTCAGCGAGGATGACCTCGACGCGAGCCTGCTGATGTGGGACATCCGGCGGACGGTCGATGCGGCACGCTTCCCCGAACGACGGGTCGTCGTGCAGTTTCAGTTCGCTGACGCTCCCGCCGGCAAACGCGTGTGGTGGCTGGTTTCGCAAGAACGCGTGGTGGACCTCTGCCTCGAAGACCCGGGGTTCGAGGTGGATGTCGTAGTACAGGCTCCGTTGTACGTCATGACCGCCGTCTGGATGCGCGACATCTCGTTTCACGTGGCTCGACGCTCACACGGCCTTACGGTCACGGGAGAGCGCGACCTTTGCCGCCGCTTGCCGGATTGGCTCGGTGCGAGCGCGCTCGCTCATCCTCGAGAGGCTGTGCGCGGCCGCCGTGCCGCCCGCGTCTAGCAGCGCCTGGCGGTCAGTTAGGCGACCTGCGGCGGCGCAGAGCCGCGCCGGCGATGACGCCGAGTGCGGCGAGAGCGGCGGCTGCTGCTCCGAACTGGTATGCGGTGCGGTGGCCGCCTGATGCGCTGGCGGCAGGCGTCGGCAGCAGCGACTGATCCGGCTGCGACGCGACGCCGCCGACGCCGCCGGGGAGCGACGGCAGCGCCAGCACGACGCGGCCGTTGTTGCGCGGCGTGGCGAGGGTGACGACGAGATTGGCGGGCGCGACGCTGAACGTCGACACCGACACGGGCTGCAGGGCGTACTCCGTGCTGTTGTTGGCGGGCGTGACGTTGAGGTTGCCGAGACGCAGCGCCTGGACGTTGCCGGCAGCGGGGGGCAGCGCGGTGGCGGCGGTGCCGAAATCGGCGGTCGCGGCGCCGTACGCGAGTGAGTCCACCTCGCCCGCGGTGACGGTGAGACCGGCGTCGCAGTTATCGAATCCCTGCGCGAAGGCGACCTTGCCGCCCGGCGCCTGGACGGGGTGCAGCGGGTCGCCGCCGTTCGCGCCAACGGTGTTCAGTGCCGAGAACTGGAAGTCGGCCGCACCGCCCGTGGCCGCGGCGTTGAACTCGCTCGTGGCGATGAGGATGGAGTCGCCGAGCGTGGAGTTGGTCACGCTGGACGGGAAGGTGAACGTGGCCTTGAGCGTGCCGGCGGCGTCGCGGAACTGAACCGTGTGGCCGGCGACGAACGGCTGCGCGGCGGCATCCATCCTGAGTTCGATGAACTGGATGTTTGCATTGCCGTTGTAGCTCCCGAGCACCGCGTGAATGCGGATGCAGTGGAAGCTGGCGTAGGCGACGGGCCCGCCGGACGTCAGCACGAGGCTGGCGGCTATGGCGAGGGCGGCAACCAGGGAAGTCAACGCGCGCATATCGGCCTGCTCCTTCGGCGCATCGGGACGCCCGGCGTCCCGCGAGGCACGGGTGCGGGGTAATGCCGGATATACGGCAGGAGTGGGGGTGCCGGATGCATCGGGGCCGAGACGCGGAACCACAGATTTCACAGATTGCACAGAGGATGAGGGCAGCGGCGGTGGCCGCAGCGCGCAACAGCGATGGCGAGCGACTGACGCTAGGCGGGGAGGTCGTCGAGGACGTGGTGGGCTTCGATCGCGGCGGCGGCGCGGCCGAAGAGGATGTCGCTGATTTCGGTCATGGTGACGCCGGCCGAATCGGCAAGGTCGGGGTCGATGTTCGGGGCGGCGACGACGTTCATCATGGCGTTCATCAGCAGGCCCCGGCGGAACCCCTCCCAGCAGGCATCGATGCCGTATCCGGTGACGCCGTGGTCGAGCAGGAGCGCGTGGTAGAGCGTAATGAGGCGCATCTCCGACGCTTCGCGCTGCTCCGCGGTGAGACCTGACACGATGATGCGCGCCAGGTCGTCGCCGCCGTTGCCCGCGCTCACGGTCTGCCAGTCGAAGACGGCGAAGCGCCCGCCTGCCTCCGAGGGGAAGAAGAGCTGGCCGGGATGGAAATCGCCGTGCACGAGCGTCACACCGCTCTCGACCAGCCGGTTCGTAGCATCGGCCGCCCAGTCGGGGTTCGCGATGATGCGCTCGGCGACGGTGACGAGCGTCGCAGGGAGCGCGCTGCCGAACCGCTCCGCGGCGGCCGGAAGCGCGGCCGCGAGCGCGGCTCTGCCCATCGCGAGGAAGGTCTGGTCGCCGGGGCCGCCGGGATAGCGGAGGAACGGCAGATCGCGGAGGCGCGGGTGGTTCCACCACTTCGCATGGAACACCGCCAGGTGGCGCACCGCCAGTTGGGTGTCTTCGACCGACGGGGCGGTGTGATCGGCGACGCGGCACTCGCTGAGGTCCTCGAGCAGCAGCACGAACAGGCCGGTGACCGCATCGATCTCCGCGTGGTAGCAGCGCGGCGTCGGGATGCCCGGGTCGGCGCCGAAGCAGCGGTAGAACTCGACCTCGCGGGCGTAGCCGCCGACGACCTGCATGAGGGCGCGGATGGGCTCGTACGGCGAGGCGAACTTGGCGACGAGCGATGCGGGCGCCCCCGCCTCCGGCGGGTCATATTCGAGCTGGAGGAGCGCGACGACGGCGGCGGCGCCCTGCGTCTCGGCGAGCTGCATGGTGTGCGCGACGACGCGCGCCTGGTGCAGCACGCCGTCTTCGCGCAGCGCCGACGTGAGCCATTCGTCGCTGAGCTGCTCGGGACTGCCCGGGATCACGCGGGTTGTCATGCATGCCATTGTCACGTCCCGCGGTCGCGGAGGCACGGGCCGATCGGCCGGGATCGCGCTGCGCCGAGTGCGCTCAACGTGACGTCATGTGGGGTGCAGAGCACCAGAGGCAGTGCGGCGGGTTACGGAATGCCGAGTTTCGCGTAATCCATCGGGCCTTCGAACGACGGCGGACCGCTGTCTGGCGACGACGACGGCAACTCCAACGGGAACTCCGGCGGCGGCACCCCGACCTCTATGTCCGTCGCCGTGTACGTTTGACCCGGTATCGAGAGAAGTGGATCAGCCGACAACGCTATTCGAACCGGAATGGAATCGGATTGGCGAAGACAAATCTCACCTGTCGTTCTGCTCACGGCGGCGTCGAACTGCCAGCAAATGGCGGGTTCAGTGTCGATCAGTTCATCGCGCGGCCCTCCAACAGCTGCGGCACTCGGGAGGAACCAGAACACGAATTGCCTGGGATTCGGGCCGCCGCTGCAGCTCACCTGGGCCACGTCGGAGTTCGCCGGCCTGAGCCAGGTGCACCCTAGGGACGAATCAGCGCTCAATTGGCCGTCGGCTGACGGGCTCCTGGCGAGTACGAAACTGCCGAACAGCCCCGGGCCCTCTCGGTGATCCGAAAGCAGATCCCAGCGACGAATCCCATTGCCTTGCCGTAGGACCAAGATGGCCGGCGTGTAAGAGCTCGCGGATTTGGCCTGGAACCGCACCTGGAACGGCGGGGCGCTCTCGGGAGGAAGAAGATCGGAAAGTCGACCGCGTGAAGCCGTCGGTGTTGCTCCATCACCGCTTCCGGGTGATTCGCTCGGCGAGCCGCATGCCATGCCCACAAGAGCTGCGAGCACCATACCTCCGAGCACGCGACATCCCTCTCGTCTGAGATTCATTCGCTCACCGATCAGCGATGACTGTAGCCGATGCCGGACTAAGTACCCACAGTTTACTCCGGGAGGGAGGCGGCGCCGTTGCGGACGGTGGCGAGGCCGGCGCGTTCGAGGGCGGCCAGCAGGTCGCGGGTGGTCTCGGGCGAGGGGGCGGGGTGGCCGTTGGCTATCAGCGCCGGGAGCGCGTCGAGCGGCAGCGTGGCGCCGGACGGAAGCGCGCGCAGCACGTCGATGATGCGGCCGCGGAAGTAGCGCGGGGAACCCTCGAAGGGCGCCTCTCGTTTCTTGCGCAGCGGTGCGGCGGCGTAGCCTGTACGGCCCTCGGCGACCATGGGCCGCGGCGCAGCGAAGCGCTCGCGGGACGCGCAGTGCGCGGCGACGACGCATTCATCGCACTTCGGCCTGGCGACACAGACGCGCGCGCCGTAGTCCATCAGCGCCTGGTTCCAGCGCGCGGCATCTCGCGGAGGCATCGACGCATCAGCGAGCGCTTGCAACGGCGCGCCGTCGATGCTCTCATCGCCGGCGAGACGGCCGAGCACGCGGCGGACGTTGGTATCGACGCACGCCGCCGCTTCGCCGAGTGCGAACGAGGCGATGATGGCGGCGGTGAAGGGGCCGACGCCCTCGATCTGCACGAGGCCGGCGGCGTCGCGCGGCCAGCCGGATGCGGCGACCTGGCGGGCGGCGCGATGCAGGCGGACCGCGCGCTGGTTGTAGCCCATGCCGGCCCATACGCGGATGACATCGGCGGGCGAGGCGGCGGCGAGCGCATCGAGCGTGGGGAAGGCGGCGATGAATCGGTCGTAGGAGGGCATGACGCGGCTCATCTGCGTCTGCTGCGCCATGACGGCGGCGACGAGCGCGTGGTAGGGGTCGCCGGAGTCGCGCCACGGCGCGCGCATGCCGTGGCGGCGATGCCAGTCGAGCAGCGCGCGTTGCACGCGGGGCAGTCCTTCGATTCGGGGCGCGGTCATGGTGCGAGCGTACCTGCTGTGAGGACGGAGAACCTGGAACCATGACCCAAAGTTCCGGGCGCGATCACTGCTCGTTGAGGGGGCGCTCGCTCTTGAGGTAGGCGCGCATGAGGCGGGAGGCGTCTTCGGAGCGCATGGTCTTCCAGAAGGCTTCCTGCTCGAAGCGCAGGCCGTCGATCAGCGGCATCTCGCTGCCCTGCAGGATGCACTGCTTGATCAGCGCGACGCTGAGCGGCGGCCGGCTCGCGAGCTCGGTCGCGAGCGCGAGCACTTCCGGCATCAACTGGTCCGGCGCGACGGCGCGGTGCACGAGGCCGATGCGCTCGGCGGTATCGGCATCGACCGCGTTGCCGAGCAGCATCAGCTCGGCCGCCTTCGCCGTGCCCAGCAGGCGCGTCATGCGCTGCGTGCCGCCTGCGCCGGGCAGGATGCCGACGCGCACCTCGGGCAGGCCGATGACACCGCCGCGCGCCATGTAACGGAAGTCGCACGCCAGCGACAACTCGCAGCCGCCGCCCATGGCCGTGCCGTTGATGGCGGCGATGACGGGCTGCGGGAGTGCTTGCAGCGCGAGGAGCAGCCGGTGCATCGCGTGGAGCTCCGGCCCGGCGCCGATGTTGTCGCGCGTGCGTGCGGCATCGGAGACGCCGGAGAGCTCGGTGACGTCATAGTGCGTGATGAAGATGCCGTCGGCGCCGCCGGTGAGGACGAGCGCGCGCACGTCCGGGTCGTCGGCGATGCCGGCGGCGACCGCGCGCAGTTCTTCGACCATCGGCGCGTTGAGGAAGTTGCGCGGCGGGTTGTGCATCGTGGCGATGAGCACGGCGCCCTCGCGGCGCAGTTGCACGTACTTGTAGTCCGTCATGGCGCCTCCAATGCAACAGGGGCAGACGAACGTCTGCCCCTGTTCTGTATCACTCTGGCATCCCAGCCACCAGCGGAGGCCTCGTTGAAGGCGCCCCGCGCGGGCTGAAAAGCCCACGCTACGGTAGCGGCCGGGAGCGCTGCGCGGCTACGGGTTCTCGACGACCTCGCGGAGGGCGTCGGTGATGCGATCGGCGTGGCCGGCGTAGGTGGCCGCTTCGAGGGCGAGGGTGTACTTGCGGAGCTGGGCCTGGCGCAGCTCCTTGAGCGCGGTCTTGCCCTCGGCCACGGTGTTGCCCAGCGCGAGGATCAGCGCCTCGCGCAGCGGCTTGTCGCGCTTGAGGTCGGCGGACATCATGATCTCGCCGCGCTCGAGCCAGGTGCGGACGTAACGGCGGTTGTCGAGCGAGCCCATCAGCAGGAAGTGGCGCAGGTGCTCGATGCCGTAGGCCATGTGGCGGCGCAGGTCGTTGGCGGTGAGCTCGAAGAGCTGGCGGTCGGCCTTCGACCGGGCGATCTTCTCGCCGTGCTCACACAGCGCGAGCATGAACGACGAGCGGATGATGTTCGTGTAGACGGTGAGTTCGGTGAACTTGAAGGCGGCGTACACCGTGCGGTTGAAGAAGCCGGGCGTCTGCACGCCGAGGCCGCCGCCGTTCGCCAGCGCGCGCTTGCGGAACGCTTCGACGTGGCGGGCGTGGTCGAAGACCTGCGTCGCGAGGTAGAGCTTCACTTCGTGGAAGCCGTAGGAGATCTCCTTGAGCCAGCCCATGAGCACGCCGTTGGAGTTGTACTGCTGCTCGGAGATGTTGGAGAAGATCTGGTCCCACGCGGCCTCGATGTGGTCGGGCAGCGGCTCGATGGAGTTCCAGGCGATCTCCGTCGCGGGCTTCCACTGCTCGCGGATCGCCAACTCGTAGAGGTCGGCGGCGTTGTCGGCCCAGACCTCGGACTTGTCGTAGATGGTGTAGGGGGCGGCGAGGCCGATCTCCTTGCTGGGGTACGAGCCGCGCGGGGTGTCGTTCTGGTACGGCCAGTGGTCCGGTACCCAGGCGTAGGCGCCGGCGTCGGCGAGCTTCAGCGTGAAGCCTTCTGCGCCGATCTGCGGCTTCGGCGGGCGCTCCGTCGGCACCCTTGCCCAGCTCATGTCGAGCGCGGGGGGCGTGATGATGCCGGGGATCTGGGCGGGTTGGTCTTTCGTGTCCGTGTCAGCCATGTGGTTTGTCCCGTTCCCTCGCGCGGCATGCGCCGCGCCTGTGCTTCGCGTCTTCGGTTCGCCGCCCGCTCAGTTCTTGGGCGGGTCCAGCAGCATCTGCATCATGGGGTTCATGAGCTGGCGGCGGTCGCCGAGGCCGACGACCTCGAGCCGGTGCATGTACTCGTTGACCTGGCGCTTACGGATGGCGAGCAGCTTCATGTAGCCATCGCGGAGCTGCGCCTCGCTGGTGCCGCCGCCGAGCAGGATCGCCATCGCCTCGCCGGTCTCACCGCCGCCGGTGAGTCCGGCCTGCGAGGAGCCGGTGCCGAGGTTGCCCTCCATGCGGTCGAGGTACGTGTGGATCTCCTCGCGCCGCTCGGGCTGCGTCTCGATCACGTGCTTCATGTGCATGACGCCGAATGCGACGTGGCGGCTCTCGTCCTGCGCGGCGAGGCGGAACATGCGCTTGTCGACCTCGGTCTGGGCGAACATCTCACCCATGCGGAACATGGACTGGATGAAGCCTTCGCCGACGAGGTGGAGGGTGGAGGCCATCTCGGTGAAGTCCTGCGCGGTCAGCAGGCCGATGGCGCCGGGGCCGGCCTTGAGCAGGCCGATGCCGTTGGCGAGCGCGCGCTTGCGGAAGACGTCGAGGTGGCGCGCTTCGTCCATGATCTGGCTGGCGAGGAAGAGGCCGACCTCGAAGAACTCGCCGCTGACGTTGGGGGCATACTGGCCGGGCACATCGCCGGCGATGAACTCGACCTGGGTGAGGAAGGTGCAGAGTTGCGACATCGCGAACTCCATCTCCTGCGGCAGTTCCGGCAGATCGGCCCAGGGGATGTCGGTGGCGCTGCTCCACTGGCGCTGGACGGCCTCTTCGTACAGCAGCATGGCCGAGTCCGACCACGAAGCCGACTTGAAGGGCCAGAGGGTCTGCATGCTCTGGGCGTCGCTGCGCGGGGCTGCGCCGCGCATGCGGCCGCTCTGGTTGCGCGTGACGTCGGGAATGTCGCCGTACGAGCTGGTGGCGATCTCCTCCAGCGTCAGGCCGCGCTTGCTGGGCGAGACGCGGAGGCCGCGTTCGGCGAGCGGCTTATCGAGCCACGAGAGGTCGAGGTCATCGCCCCCCGGCTCCTTCTTCAGTTGTTCCAGGATCTCAGACCTCATGTGGGGGCCTCCTCGTGCGCAGAATAATATTTGGCGCGGCATGAAATGCTGCGATGAGACCAAATATACGGGCTGGAGGCGCCTCTGATCCACTTTCAGAGCGACGGAATCCTGCAAACCTGCGCTGGGCGGGACGGAAACCACAGATTCCACAGATTGCACAGATGGGTGGCGAGAGGGGGCTACGTGTCTGCGGTGCCCGGGCGAGGTGTCGTGCGGCTGCGAGGGGAGCCGGCGGATGGACAGCTCTCCTCCGGCGAGTCTCCCACCGGGACGGCTGTCCTACACGCCTTGGGTCGCGCTGCCTAACTGTGGGTGCATTCGGCTTCGCCAGGATGCGCTAGTAGTCCGGGTTCGAGGCTACGGCGCCAGTTACGGGCCGCTCGATGGCGCGGCGGTTCGTCTGTGCGAGCAGGTCCAGGATGCGCAGCGCGTCCTGCTCGCTGAACTCGCCTTCGATGCCCTTGAGCGCATCCTCCAGCCGGCGCTGGAGTTCTTCATTGGTGAGTTCGACGCTGCCGGATGGGTCGGGTGTGCCGGCGCCGGGCGTGGCGGCGGGCGTGCCGGACGAGCCACCGGGCTCGGGTGTGCCGCCCTGGTTTCCGAGCGGGCCGCCGGGCCGGGTCGGTTCGCGGCGCGGCTCCTGCGTCGGGGTGGGCGAAGCCTGCAAGCGGGCGTCCATGAGTTCGAGGTTGTGTTTGGCGTCGCGGTCGCCCGGTGCGGCGAGCAGCGCGCGCCGGTACGCATCGCGCGCGTCGCGAGGCCGGTCCGCGGCGGCGTAATGATTGCCGAGCGCGTACTCGGCGATGGCGATGATGCGATCCTGCGGCGCCGCGTCGAGCCCGCGCTGCGTCTCCTCGATCGCCTGGCCGAACTCGCCCTTGCGGTCGAACGCGTTGCCGGCGTTGTAGTAGGGCTCGGGCCGCTGTGGGGCCAGCGCCTGTGCCGTCTTGTAGCGCGCTACGGCGTCATCGAAGTTGGCGGCGGCATAGTCCCGGTTGCCTGCGCGATTCACCTCGGCGACGCCCGACGAGCAGACGGAGGCGATCAACGCCACGCCGGCGAGCGGCCACCATCTTCGCGGGCTGAAGAGTGCGCGCCACGGTCGTGAGATGAGCAGCCGTCGCCACGATCGTGGGAGCGGCGTGAGGAGTCCAGCCACGCTGAGCGCCAGCGCGGCGGCGGCGAACAACTGGAAGCGCTCGACCGGCTGCGCGCTCGACGCATCGCCGAAGCGTGTGCGGGCAAGACCATGCAATTCCGGCGCGAGCGACGACAGCGGTTGCTCGCCGTCCGTCAGATCGATGTAGCGTCCATCGCCGGCGGCGGCAATGGTGCGCAACGCGGCGGCGTCGAGCCGCGTCAGCACGGGCTCGCCAGCATCGTCGATGCGGTCGTGGAGTTGCAGCGTTTCCGGATCGACATCGCGCACCGGCGCGCCGCGCGACGTGCCGGCGCCGGCGGTGTAGATGCGGATACCGGCGGCTTTCGCATCGACGATCGCCGCGGCGACGCCTGCGCCGTGATCCTCGCCGTCGGAGACGATGAGCATCGCTTTCGTGTCCGCTTCGCCGCCCGCGAGCAGGCGCTGGCCCGCGCGCACTGCTGCGCCGAGATCGGAGCCGGGCTCGACGAGGCCGCGCTCGTCGCCGATGCCCTCGATCAGGTCGCGCACCGCGCGCATGTCCGAGGTCAATGGCGAGCGGACGAACGGGTCCTTCGCGAAGATGACGATGCCGGTGCGGTCGCCGCGCAGCCGATCGACGAACGCCGCCAGTTCCTGCTGCGCCAGCGCGAGGCGCGTCGGTTGCACGTCGTCGGCGAGCATGCTCTGGGAGACGTCGAGCACGATCGCGAGGTCGATGCCGCGGTCTTCAACCGTGGTCTCGCGTTCGCCGGCCTGCGGGCGGGCTGCGGCGAATGACGCCAACGCGACCGCTGCGACGGCGACGATCGCGGCGACGTAGGGCGCGGCTCCGGAACCCGCTGCGTGGCCGAAGCGCGCCCGTGCGCGAGCGCGCCATCTCACCCAGAAGATGCCGATGGCGGCGAGCGCCGGCACGAGCACCAGCAACCAGAGGTACGCAGGCGCGCCGAAGCTCATGCCAGCCTCCGGAACAGCGTCTGGCGGAGCGCCAGCTCGAGGGCGAGTACGAGCGCGGCGGCCGCCAGGAACCAGGGCGCGATCTCGTTGAAGCGCGTGAACTCGCGGCCCTCGAAGCGCGACGTTTCCAGGCGGTCGATGTCGTCGTAGACCTGCTGGAGCGCGGCGGGATCCTCGGCGCGATTGTAGGTGGCGCCCGTGACGGCGGCGATCTCCCGCAGCGACTGCTCGTCGACGTTGAGCGTCGACTGCCCCGGGTTGAGCGCGCGGCTGACGACGCCGATGGTGTAGACGCGCACGCCCAGCTTCTCGGCGATGCGCGCCGCCGCCAGTGGCTGCATCTCCAGCGCGTTGTTCTCGCCGTCGGTGAGCAGGATGACGATGCGGCTCGCGGCGGTGGAGCCGCGCAGCAGGTTCACCGACTCGCCGATGGCGACGCCGATCGCGGTGCCGTCCTTGAGGTGCAATCGGTCGGCGGCAGCGATGTCCTGTTCGACGGCGCCGTAGTCGGTGGTGAGCGGGCTCATGGTGAGGCTGGCGCCCTGGAAGATGACGAGTCCCACGCGGTCGTCGGTGCGGGCCTGCACGAAGCGGGCGAGCACCTCCTTCGCGGCGTCGAAGCGGGTGCGGTTGCGGGCGAACGGCAGCGACATGCTGGAGGAGGCGTCGAAGGCCAGGACGATGTCGATGCCCTCGCCGCTGGACTCGGAGCCGGCCTCGCCGCGCTGCGGGCGCGCGATGGCGACGACGAGCAGGGCGATGGCGACGAGCCGGAGCACCGTCAGCGCCGGCTCAAGGCGGATGCGCCACGAGCGCGGCATGCCGGCGGCGACGGCCACGGAGCTGAAGGCGAGACCGGGCGACCGGGCGCGGCCTCGTCGCAGGTAGACGGCCAGCGCCGGCACGATCACCAGCAGCGCAAGCGCGTACGGCGATGCGAAGCGTATGCCGTCCATTTGGGGAGTGTAGCGCGGCGGCCTTGGCGCCGGCGCGCTTGAACAGACAGCAGAGGGACGACAGCAAACAGCAAAGAGCAAACAGCAAAGGGCTCGGCCGCCCACTACTGTGAGCTGTCCACTATGAACTGTTCACTCTCCGGGCGAGGATGCGGGACGTGACACTGGCAAAGACGTCGTAGTCCTGGGCGCCGACGAGGCGGAAGCCTCCCTCATATATGAAGGTGGGCGTGCTGACCACTTCGTCCTCCCGCGCCTCGACGGTGACCCGGTCGATGACCGGCGCGTAGCGGCCATCGACGAGCGCCTGGCGCAGGTCCTGGTCATCGACGCCGCAGCCGCGGGCGATGTCGCACAGCACGTCGGCGTCGCCGATGTCGCGGGCGTCCTCGAAGTAGGCGTGGAACAGCGCGCGGTGGTACGGCTCGAAGCCGCCGTGCTCGCGTGCGAACTCCGCCGCTTCGAGCGAGAGGTGGGAGTTGGCGATGACGGGCGGCATGCGCATCGCCAGGCCGGACTCGCCGGCCAGGCCGATGATGTTGCGGGCGTAGGCGGCGGCGCGCTCGCTGCCGCCGAAGCGGCCGCGCAGGTCGGCGCCGGTGCGCGGCGTCTCCGGGTGCAGCTCGAACGGCCGCCACTCGACATCGACCGGGAATTCGCGCTGTAGCCGCTCGATCCGCTGCAGGCCGATGTAGCACCAGGGGCAGACGTAGTCGGAGTAGGCAATGATGTGGAGTGTGGAGTTCACAGTTTTCAGTTTACAGTCCGCTGAACGCATCGGAGCGGCCTATATCGTCCACTGTGAACTGACAACTGAAAACCGTGAACTTCCTAGAACCAGCGGCGCCAGCGGAACCAGGCGAGGAGGGCGGCGGCGATGACGGCCATGGCGGCGAGCATGCCGAAGTAGCCGTAGTGGAGGCGCAGTTCGGGCAGGTTGTGGAAGTTCGTGCCGTAGATGCCGGATATGAGCGTCAGCGGCAGGAAGATGACCGTGACGATGGCGAGCGTCTTCATCACTTCGTTGATCCGGTTGTTGACCGAGGACAGGTACGTATTGAGCGCGCCATCGGCGAGGTCGCGGACGCTCTCGATCATCTCCTCGACGCGCACGGTGTGGTCGTAGACATCGCGGAAGTACATCAAGGCGTCGGGCGTCACGAGCTTCGGGAACTCGCCGCGGGCGAAGCGGTTGACCACGTCGCGCTGGGGCAGGATGGAGCGCTTGAGGCGCTGCGCGTTGCGCTTGAGGCGCAGCACCTGCTCGAGCACCTCCCGCTCGGGCTGGTCCAGCACGACCTCCTCGATCGTCGCGATCCGGTCGTCGATCTGCTCGACGACGGGGTGGAAGTCGTCCACGACGACATCCACCAATGCATGCGCGAGGAAGCCGGGGCCACTGTCGAGGACGAGGGCGTGGGCCTCGGCGCGGCGGCGCACTTCATCGACGGCGCGGATGGGGGTGCGGTGGACGGAGACGACGTAGTTGGCGCCGATGTAGAGGTTCAGTTCGTTCGTCGACAGGCGCAGGTGCACCTCGTCGTAGAGGACGTTGTGGACGATGACGAAGAGGTAGTCGCCGTAATCATCGACCTTCGGCGGGTCGATGAGCGTGTTGTAGCAGTCGTCGATAGTGAGCGCGTGGAAGCCGAAGACATCGCGCAGCAGCGCCTCGCCGCCCTCGCGGCCATCGGCATCGATATCGACCCAGAGCAGACCGGCGCCGTCGCCCAGCGCTGCGGCGATGGCGGGCGGTCCGAGGTCGAACTGCACTTCGCCGCCCGCGGTGCGATAGCACGAGGCGACCCCCTGGCTGCGCGTCATGCGGGCAGGGTACTCGGTGAGGGATTAGGGACTAGGGGCTAGGGACGCTGGGGCAACCGATACGGGGGGCTCGTTGAAGCGGCGTGGCGCGGGCTGAAGAGAGGCTGTCTCATAACTGGTCGGCGTGCGATCGTGGTGCGGAGTGCGGAGCAGGGGCAAGGAGGCCACGGTGCCAGTACGACCGTTTAGCCGAGACCGCCAGTGGCTGCTGCCGCCCTCC
>Ga0080064_1001091_pt1 | contig 60177 bp, 56 predicted proteins | sample Subgrocontami54m_FD_69260 | JGI IMG/M metagenome (GOLD analysis project Ga0080064, IMG submission 69260) | Subsurface groundwater microbial communities from S. Glens Falls, New York, USA - GMW46 contaminated, 5.4 m (SPADES assembly) (version 2) ... | reverse complement strand
GCCAAAATCATACTCGTCGAGTTTAAAAAATAGCTTTTATGGAAAATGAGCTTTATACTATGTTTAGTTATAATATGATTTTAATTATAAATTTTTTAAACTGGCGACTTTCTACTACCTGATATGACATCAAAAAAACTTATTTTACTCACGCTATTGGTAGCTCTGGTCGGCTTTACGGCCTTGCCTACTATAATTCTCGCGCAAGGTGGCTCTAGCGAAACTAAAGACAGTAATTTACCTGATAATTCAACGGCCGACGATGACGCGAAAAAAGCTGACGTCCCAGCTAAGGGCGGTCAGCAAAAAACCACTCCGAAAGGTTCTGAAAATTATTCGGACAATATTATGGTCTTGCCCAATCCTTTACCAGATTTTAATGGCAACCCCGAAACTGGCATCAAAAATTTTGCCACCCGTTTAACCAATGTCTTTTTGGGCTTTGTTGGTATTGGCGCGCTCTTAATGTTTATTTATGGCGGGGCGCTTTATTTATTTTCGGCTGGTAATAAAGACCGCATTACCAAAGGCAAAAATGTTTTACAATACGCGATTATCGGACTTGCTATAATTTTAGGCGCTTATATAATTGTGAACACTTTTTTATCTGTAATCGGAAATATTACAGGTAAAAGCTCTGGTCTAAATTCAACCAATTCAACGACCAAAACAACCGAAACTACAGAATATTTTCCCACACCTTAATCTAGACCGACATTTTCGTAGTGCTCAATTTTAGTCGCGCCCTCGGCCAAAAAATTTATAGCCACCACGTCCAAACGATATTCTTTAGCGGGATGGTTCAATAAATACTGCCTTAAAGCCAAATGTAATTTTTTTAATTTAATTTTTGTGACTGCTTCAGCTGGTAAAGCCGTCCCAAAACGCGCTTTAACTTCCACAAAAACTAAAACTTGTCCAATTTGCGCAATTATATCTATCTCGCTGACCCGAAAATAAACATTGCGGTCAATAATTTTATAACCCTTATTTTCTAAATATTGCGCTGCCAAGTCTTCTCCTTTTTTCCCTAGACTACTCGTTCTTTTTATTTGCAGTTGGTTAGCTAACATTTAAAATTTATAATTCTAAATTTTCTATGAAAATTTAGACGAGGTATTTCTTTTTTCCTAAAATTTCTTGGACACGATTTTTGGCACGTGGTCGGGCGATCAAAAAATAGTGTGCTTTAAAACCGACCCAGATAAAAATCGACACCAACCAGATAACTAACCACAACCGCCACCCAAAAAATGGCGCGCTCCGAGCGGGAAAAAAATTCAAAAACAGACCCGCCACGAAAAAACTGGCCGTGGCGACACTCATATTTTCCCACATTCTTTTCTTGGTTTTTCTCTCTTGCCACAAACTAATGCCCCCCAAAACCATAAAAATACCCGTTATAACCCAAAAAATGATATCAAAAGGCGGGCTGATGGGTTCCGCTATTAAATAATAATCTGGGTTCAAAAACGGGGCCAAGAAACTAAACATAATTAAGTATGAATATTTATAACACAAAAAACCTTTTTTGAAAAGCTCATTATTTTTTGATTATTTAGCGCTCTATTTTGTCGCCACGTAGGCATGATGGGCGCCACCAGAATGCAGAGCTTGTAAATCCATAAACCCCATTTTGAGTAATAATTCAGTAATGTCTTCCACGCCAAATTGGCACACCTGCCCCGCGCCCAAAGGCGCCCCCTTTTGCCATTCCACCACCAATATTTTTCCACCTGTTTTCAATAAACGTTTAGCTTCTGCCAAAATATTTTGATGATTTTCATTTTGGCATAAAGTATGCACCAAAAAAACAAAATCCAAAGAGTCGTCAGCCAAAGGCACCGCGCCGATAATTTCCAAATTGGCATGCATGGCTTGAACGTTGGTTAAACCGCGAAACAAACTGTCTTGATGTAAAGCTTTCACCAATTGTTCTTGCACTTCTATGCCATACACAAAACCATCTGGACTCACTAACTGCGTCGCCGCCCAGACAAAAAAACCAGCGCCCGAACCTAAATCGGCCACACGCATACCCGCGCTAACGCCAGCAGCTTGTAAAATTTCTTTAGGTTTTAATTCTGGCACGAGATCGGACATAAAGTAAGTTAAAAGTTTTAAGTTCTAAGTTTTAAGTTTAGCATCAAAATAATTTCAAATTCAAAATTGCCTTTGCATTACTTCCGCAATGGGTTCATAACTTTGTCGATGTAAAGGACAAATACCATACTGGAGTAAAGCCGCTTGATGTTCTTTCGTGCCATAACCGACATTGGTGCGAAAACCATAATGGGGATATTTTTCATGCTGGTCATGCATATAAGAATCGCGCGCGACTTTGGCAAAAATCGAGGCCAAGGCGATCGAAAAACATTTCGCGTCACCGTCTACCACGCATTCGACCTCACCTTCTGTTTGAAAATTGCGATTGCCATCCACCAAAATATAATTTCTTTGACTTTTATCCCAGACTGATTCGAGCGCGCTACGCATCGCCTCGGCCCAAGCTTCGGCCAAACCTAGCTCATCAATCAATTTTTCATCGGTCCAACCATAACCAACTTTAAATGGCAACTGCCCTGCTTCACGCACAATCACACCTCTCATTTCCGCCGACAAAATTTTGGAGTCGCGAACTTTTTTAAACAAATCATTTTTTAAATCCAAATCGGCCGGACACGCGACAGCCGCGACCACCAAAGGCCCCGCCCAGGCACCCGTGCCAACCTCATCTAAACCAATCACCGCCTGGTAACCTTTTTGCCACAACCCGATTTCGGCCAGCCAATTTGGCGACTGTTTTATCATATAATAATTATAAACCTTACTACGCAATCTGCCAGTTAATAATTTCACTCACGGGTATTTAGGTTTTAGAGAACAAAAAAGCCCGGAATAATCTTCCAGGCTTTCATTTTCAAATATGAATCACGATGATTATGTGATCTTTAGAACATAGTAAATTCAACACCGCCGGAAAACCGTACACCCCCTTGTCTTTGCATATATCCTACTTGCAAAAAATATGAGATGTGACTTTCATGCTTATTTTTAACGATATATTGAGTCCCGCCCGAATCAAGATATAGTAATGTTGGTGAATAAGTAATATCTTTGAAAGTCCCACTCGTAGTTGTAACTATCTTTAACGAAATCATGTTGTCACCGTAAGTGAGATAATGATTATAATTTATTTGGCAAACAATGGCAGTATAATTTATGTTTTCTTGCGGGTAATGAATCACCAGTCCATCTCCACTAAAAATAATGTAGCTAAAATAGCCCGAGATCATCCCTTTAGCAACCGAATTATAACCAACCCTAACACCAGTATTAAATGGTATATTTGGAAGGGCTAATAGATTAGAAACCGATAATAATTCGATAGCGCCTTCACCATAAATATCGTGTTCATTTGGCAACTTGCCAAATGTAAATTGAAAACTGTATGGGGCGGTGTCGAAGTATGCAACATATCTATTTGAATCTGGCTTGTCTGAATTTTGACCAAATAAATTGTTTCCAGTGCTGATTATACAAACGAATATAATAACCAACGAATATTGATTTTTCATTGATTCCTCCTGAATTGATTTTAATTATTGAGTGAATTATAAAATAATTTATTTGCATTTATCCTAGCAAATATGAAAAAATTTGTCAATAGTAAAAAAGACAATAAATATAGGCACTATGGAGTTGTGTGAATTTCTACCTACTCCACACCGCGCCCTACTCTCCCCACGCCTTAGCCCAAAGCCAATAAGGGAGAGGTGTTGTTTCGTGCAACTACTCCAGTCGCGCCCTCTCTCCACACCCTCCGGTTGGAGGTGGTTCTAAACCAGCTCTGACGAACCCGCCTGCTTCGAAAGGCGAAGCATTTCGGGCAGGCAATTTGCATGGTTTTTCGTTTGAAGAGAAAAATATAGACCTACTGCCCGATAATTTTTCGTAGTGAAAGGTGAATCTGGCGAGCGAGACGAGATAAAAATTTAGAGGCATATTGGTTATATGGCGAGAAATTTTTATGAAGTCGCAGCCGTCAGAGTGAGCTTGCAATAGAAAAGGTTATCGGGCGGTAGGTCTAAAGGGAAGTGCAAGAAGCCAATCCGCCAGCTGGCGGATTGGCTTCTGGTGGTTAAAAGGACTACCTCCAACCGGAAATAAAATACCTTTTCTTTAATTTTTAAAACAATTCATTTAATACAAATAGATTCCCGATCAGGTCGGGAATGACGGACGGAAAGGTTGGATCCGTCGGCTGACGGATGACGAGGAATAATTTATTTTACTAAACCTTTTATCTTTTGAACCAAACTTGATTTTTGTTGCAAGCCGACCATTTGTTCGACCATCTGACCATTATTAAAAAAACCTAAAGTAGGAATACTCATAATGCCATATTGTTGCGCCACATTATTATTTTCATCCACATTCAACTTGGCAATTTTAAACGGCCGACCCTCATACTCTTTGGCCAGCTCTTCCAAAATCGGTCCTTGAATTTTGCAGGGCCCGCACCACGGCGCCCAAAAATCAACCAACACTGGCACTGGGCTTTTTAAAACCTCTGCTTCGAAAGTTGCGTCGCTTAAAATTATTTCGGCCATAAAAAATATATTAAAAAAAATAACGAGCTCTTTTATTGTACCATAAGTTCAAACTAAAACAACCCCCTTTAACAACTCCTATCCTCACCTAGGACATGACCTTGCGCAAACTTAACTGACATTATTTGGACCGAGACTTGACAGGTTTTAGGCCTTAGCATAAAATAAGGGGACTTACTTTTAGTAGTACTTTTAAACATCTTTAATTTAAATTCTTCAGGGTGGACTTTTGCTGCTGAAAGTTTTACTCCGGTGCGTCTGTCTGTTCAAAAAACAGCTTTTGGCCGCAAACACTTCTCTGAAGTTCTTTCACAATTAAATAGTTTTGGAATTTTAAACTTTGTGCATTAGGAAAAAAATCAATTCCTTCAGAATCCTTTGTCTGTTTAGATGGTTAAAATAGACGCGAAAAATTTATTTTTCGCCATGAGATAATTCTCATTAATTTGAAAATTTAATCCTTTCTTTCTATAGTCGACCGCTTCGGCGGACATTATCAGAAAAAGAGATTTTAATCTGTGTTAGCAATAACGATAGATTAAAATAAAAATTAAACTATCAAACAATTAATTTGAGAGTTTGATCCTGGCTCAGGATGAATGCTGGCGGCGTGTTTTAGGCATGCAAGTCGAGCGGGCGTAGCCCGCAACATCCAATTCCCAACAACCGACAAACAAATTATGATTTTAAATATGACCTTAAGATATATTAACTACCCGGTTTATAAAGACAGTAAATTACTTCACCACTTAACCGTTCATCTGGTGAAAAAATTTAGTCGTGATTATTATTATCTAGCTGACCAAATGAAACGAGCGGCTTTATCAATTATTTTAAATATTGCTGAAGGCGCCGGTAAAAGGTCCGATAAAGATTTTAACCGTTATTTGGAAAATGCCCTAGGTTCTGTCAGCGAATTAGGAGCGGCTTTTGATGTCGCTCTAGAAGAAAAGCTGATAACTGATAATGATAATCACACGGCTCTAGAATTAATTATCAGTATTAAAAACCAGTTAGGCGGATTGTCAAAAAAGTTGTTAGTTGGAAGTTGAATGTTGTGGGTTGCGCTAGCGGCAGACGGGTGCGTAACACACTAGTAATCTACCCCAAAGACGGGCACAACCAGTCGAAAGATTGGCTAATTCCCGATACCCTCCTCGCGCGTGTAGGCGCGAGGCGGAAATGATGCAAATCGCTTTGGGAGGAACTTATGGCTCATCAGCTAGTTGGTAGGGTAATGGCCTACCAAGGCTACGACGAGTAGCAGGCGTGAGAGCGCGACCTGCCTCACTGGGACTGAGACACTGCCCAGACTCCTACGGGAGGCTGCAGTCGAGAATCTTCCCCAATGCGCGAAAGCGTGAGGGAGCGACGCCGCGTGCAGGATGAAGGCCTTCGGGTCGTAAACTGCTTTTGTGAGAGAAAAACAATGATGGTATCTCAAGAATAAGGGGCTGCTAACTCTGTATAAATGGTGCAGAGTAATTATGGCAACATAATTTAAGAAAATTTCGCTATATGCTGGAAACCCTCGTTAATGAAAACGTACTTTTTAAAAAGTGAAAATCGTTTTCCAACCCAAAAAAGACTCCGCTGGTCATAGGGGTTGCGAGACAATCAGCAGGCAACCGCGACGAAAGTCGGGGGCGCCTCAGAGACTACACGCGAAACCCTCATTAAACTCTATAACCAAAAAAATCGAAATTTTTTTGGTAGAGGAGTAAACGACGGAGTGGTGCGCAAATTTCCTGAAAAGGAAATTTAAGCGTAGCGCAGTCGATTACGACGAGGTGATGATATAGTCCACGCTTCATGGCGACATGAAGGAACGGTCTTTTCAAAATCGAAGATTTTGAAGAGGAGTAAACGACGGAGCGGGCGAAAATTTTGCCTTTGGCAACATTTGAGCTCAGCGCAAGTCGATTACGACGAGCCAGCAGCAGCGGTAAGACAGAGGCCCCGAGCATTATCCGGAATCACTGGGCGTAAAGGGTCCGCAGGTGGTTAAGCAAGTTTTTGGTTAAATCTTATGGCTCAACCTTAAGGCCGCCGAAAATACTGTTTAGCTAGAGACTGGGAGAGGCAAGCGGAATTACTGGTGTAGCAGTAAAATGCGTTTATATCAGTAGGAACACCAAAGGCGAAGGCAGCTTGCTAGAACAGTTCTGACACTCAGGGACGAAAGCGTGGGGAGCGAACGGGATTAGATACTTGCCGTCTTAAACGGCATGCGATCAATTATTTATAATTTTCGCAAAAGTGTCTCACTCCGCAGTAATGCGGAATCGAAAATTTGGCTATTTGCTGAAAACTCCGAGTATCTTTGAGTACGAGTAATCGTGATAATCTCAAAGTGCGGACAATCAGCAGGAAAGATTGTAAATTTTATTTTGAAATTCACAATATCCTCAGAGACTACACGCCAAACTCCTGAAAAATTATTAATTTCAGGATGAAGATATAGTCCGAACTGTATGGCGACATACAGAGCGTGACAGAAATGATCACGCCCGTAACTTCAGTTGTTGGTTGTCTGTTGACAATTGGCAGTTGCTGTTACAAAGTAACAAAATGACCCCGGTAGTCCACGCCCTAAACGATGGGTACTAGCCCTCGGGAGTATCGACCCTCTCGGAGGCGCCAACCTAAGGTAACCCCTCAAGTACCCCGCCTGGGAAGTACGGCCGCAAGGCTAAAACTCAAAGGAATTGACGGGAGCCCGCACAAGCGGTGGAGCATGAGGTTTAATTCGTAACTAAGCGAGGAACCTTACCAGGGCTTGAAATGTCTTAGAATCTGGCTGAAAGGCCGGAGTGCCCGCAAGGGAACTTTGACACAGGTGCTGCATGGTTGTCGTCAGCTCGTGTCGTGAACATTTCGCGACCTCGTCTAGAAATAGACGTGTAAAATTTGGCTCATATCGGAGAACCCCGTTATCAAGATATAATTTTATTGCTAAAATAAAAATATGTCTTTGGGAATTCCGAGGGAAGTCGGACGACTTAATAATACGCTTACAGTTCGTCGTTCATGTCGTTTGAAATTAACTAATCGACAACAAGAAATTATTGTCGGTTCAATTTTAGGCGATGCTTACATCTATCCTCAAGGGAAAATTCAATTTGAACATTCAGCTAAACAAATATCCTATATTAAATGGAAATTTGCCGAGCTAAAATCGCTGGCTTATAGTCAGCCAAAATTAATCAGGCGCAAACATAAGCTGACTGGAAAAACTTATTCCAGCTACCGTTTCTGGTTGCGACAATATTTTAGACCATGGCGTAAAATCTTTTACCCTAAAGGTCATAAAATATTTCCTGATTATCTCAAATTAACTCCCTTAATGATAGCTGTTTGGTATATGGACGATGGCTCATTTAGTGATCATGTTTGTACAATATCTACAGAAAGTTTTTCTACTGCCTCAATTTTTATTTTAAGAAAAAAATTGAGACAACAATATCAACTTCCAACTGAAGTACGTTCAAACGGAAAAATTTGGATCCGTTCCAAAGATCATAAAAAATTTGCACTGCTTATTAAAAAGCATTTACATAAAAGCATGTTATATAAGTTGCCTTGACCCCGTATCGACTGAATCCATTAAACAAAATGGATGAGAGCGAAGCTATTCTTAAATGAAAAATAGCGCTTTGCTCATACGCCAACTCCTCCTCTGAATTTTCAGAAAGGATGAAGGAATAGTCAGTGAAACGATAACGATACTTGGAGATGTACCGTTCAGTCGGGTAACGAGCGCAACCCCCATGATGTGTTACAAGTGTCACATCAAACTGCCTGGGTTAACCAGGAGGAAGGCGGGGATGACGTCAAATCAGCATGGCTCTTACGCCCTGGGCGACACTCGTGCTACAATGGCGTTGACAATGGGTCGCGAAACCGCGAGGTGGAGCCAATCCCATCAAACAACGCCCCAGTTCGGATCGAAGTCTGCAACTCGACTTCGTGAAGCCGGAATCGCTAGTAAACGCGTATCAGCCACGGCGCGTTGAATACGTTCTCGGGCTTTGTACACACTGCCCGTCAAGTCAAGGGAGTCGGGGGCGCCCGAAAATAGCGCTGGTCGCTATTGAAGGTGACACCGATGACAGGGACTAAGTCGTAACAAGGCATCCGTAGCGGAAGCTGTGGATGGATCACCTCCTTTCTAGGGAGATAAAGGTGTGTCCCAACCGATTTTTTCGGTTGAGGATTGTCGATGCTGTATTTAATTTATATGAATACGGTAAAACAAAGCCCTAATGCACAAAGTTTAAAATTCCAAAATTACTACAGTCGGTTCGCCGATTTTTTCTATTTCATAAATAATTATTTGGAGACCCAATGAGCGAATACAGTAATATCCCGAAAAAAGAAATGATTCTTTCAAGTAAAGAACCATGCCATTTACTTGTCACTCTTGAAAAAGAAGGTTGGCCTAAGTTTGCTGGCAACATTGAAATAATCATCCGAGAAATAAATGACAGTGGCACAATTTTTTGCCGCCCCTTGTACTTTAAAAAATCTCTTTCTCCAACTTTTATTCTTTCCTTGCCACCTGGAACTTTTGGCTGTGCCTACAAATTCATTCCTTCCGAAAAACCAGAAGGTGCCCCAATAACACCAGAGCCATGTTCCATTATCAGCCAAATTTCATCTGATGTTGCTACGATGCTCCAAAAATCACTTCCGGTATTTAATTTACTGGAACAATAAAAACAACTGCTGTGCTATATCGCCAAGCGTCTTTCAATAGACGCTTTTTTATTGGACAAAAATAATTTTTTATAAACAATCATTAAATTTTAGTTTTTATAAAAACTAAATGGTGGACCCGAGCGGACTCGAACCGCTTACCTCCTGCTTGCAAAGCAGGCGTTCTACCAGGTGAACTACGGGCCCAGACTGCGTCAACAAACAATTTCCAACATTCAACATCCAACTGCCGCGGGAAACTTTGGTTTCCCAACGTCCTTCCTTGGCTTGAGTCTAATGGTGGGCGGTACTGGACTCGAACCAGTGACCTTCACAATGTCAATGTGACGCTCTAACCAGCTGAGCTAACCGCCCAAAATAACTTTGATATATTAATCAAAAATTTACTAAATGTCCACTCTACATAAAATTTTCTAAAAATTTAAAAGTTATCAACAAGCCAATGTAAAATCAACTTTACATTGTTTTATAAATAACTAAACTAAAATTAGTTATGTCTGATAATATCATAAATCATGTGCGCGATTTACGACTCAAAGCTGGCTTGACTCAAGCCGAGTTCGGTAAAATCTTGGGTATTAGCCGTCAAACAGTGATCGCGATGGAAAAAGGCGATTATATTCCGTCTGTGCTTCTGGCTTTGAAAATTGCTGGCTTTTTTCGTAAAACTGTGGACGATATTTTTCACATTGCCTTTGAGAAATAATCCGTCAGCTGACGGATTAAACTCCGATGTAAAGTTAACTTTACATTAAAAATTTATTAAAATTGCTTTACCTTAAAAACACTACTATCCTAAAATTATGATTACTGCCCAACAACTTTACCAACCAGATAAATTCAAGGTCTATTTAGGCGAAGGTCTTAACATTGGTTTTTGCACAGTTTGGAACGAACCGCAAGCCACTTTAAAACAAGCCCCTGAACTTAACCAAAAATGCGCCATTTTAGGCACACTTTACGGCCGACAAGGTGTTTCTATTATTATCCGTAACTTGGCGCTTAATCCACAAATCCGGCATTTATATATTTGGGGTAATGGTCCCCTGTCTAATACTAAATTCGGTAAAACTGGCACCGAAGTTCTTTTTGCCTTATGGAAAAATGGCGTAGCAAACGATAATATTGTTAACGACACAAATTTTAAATTGGAAAAAGAAATAGATCCAGCCGTCGTTCAAAAAATTATTACCCAAGTTGAGCTCGTGGATCTGTCCGAAAAATCATTGACCGAAGCCGTTGCTTTAATAGATAACAAAACTAGCGAGCCCTATATGGAGTCGGTTAGATTCCCCGATGCCATTCCCGAAGCGCCAGAAAAATTCCCCTCGGAAACTATTGGCTGGATGGTGCGCGGACCGTCTATTATTGACGCTTGGCTTAAAGTTGTTCAACGGATTATGTTTTATGGCACAGTTAAAGGCACGCAATATGGTATGCCCCAGCGCGAACTGATTAATGTCACTTGGGTCGTTTCAGAAGAAGATCCCGATTCTCCTCGCTTGCCACAAGATTGGCCGCAAGAACTGCGCGACTTAACTGGCGCGGACGAAAACGCCCTGAAAGAATATTTTCCTATAATTCTCTCGCCCGAAGCTCAACCCGGCACATCTTATACTTATGGCAATCGGCTAAAATCTTTTCCAACCAAAAATGGCCCCCTCGACCAGATAAAAGATGTTATTATCAAACAATTAAAAAATTCACCCGACGCGAGGCGCACGGTCGCGACCACAATGGCGCCAGAACTTGACTGGAATTCTTCTGAACCACCCTGTCTGACCCAAATTCAGTGTCTGCAGTCTGATGGCTCTTTACATTTACTCGCCACTTTTCGCTCGCATGATATTTTTAAAGCCGCCATTGCCAATGCTTTTGGTCTGCGCAAACTGCAACAAGAATTGGTCGCCGAACTTGGTTTTCAAATGGGCAGTCTCGCCATTACTTCACAATCCGCCCACATTTATGAAGCCGACTTTGCGCACGCCAGAAAAATTACGGCTTGCGCTTTTATGGAGCGAGAACCAAATTTAGTTTTTCAAGCTGAAAATGCCGACCCTCGGGGCAATTTGATTATTTTAGTCAAACCAGAAACAAAAATTATTGAAATTATTTTAATGGGGCCAGATGGCGGAGAACTTTGGAAATACGCAGGAGCTAGCTCTCGTCATATTCAAGCTAAACTTGGTCAACTCGATTTGATTTCAAAAACTGACCACGCTCTGGATATTGGTATGGAACTGCAAAAAGCCCAAATTGCTTTGGATAAAAATCTCGTCTACACTCAAGACCGCCCGCTTAAATTTTAAAAATACGAAAGCGTTTCTGTCACCACTGCTTCAGGCGCTTGATCACCGTTAATATAAAAAACTTTCGTGCCATAATTTTTCCATAAGTCGGCAAACCACGGCGCGTGATAGGCCTCATGAGCTTTCTCTAAAAAGTCCAACTTTTCAAAAATCGCATTATCATTTTTACCCTGCCGAACCGAAAGTCTCTCCATAGCCACTGCTGGCGGACACGACACCACTAACAAAATATTTGGCGCGTATTTTAAAACAAAACGATTGCCCTCTAATTTCAAAATATCTTCCACGGTTATTTCTGACGTCTGCAAGGGCTGATACACGATGGATGTTTCCACGCTCCGGTCGCTAATAACAGTCGCGCCCGCTTCTAAGGCCGGTAAAATTAACCGCTTGTATAAAATCAAACGATCCAAGGCAAAAGATTGAGCGACCACATGAGGACTATAATTTGCGCCATTGCGCACAATTTCTTGCCTAATCACCGCGCCCATACCGGCGTGCGTTGGCTCGGCCACGGAAATAATGCGCGCCTTGGGGCAATCTTCTAAAAAACTGGGTACTTTTCCAAACTCTTTACTCCAAGCGACCGCGTCAAAAATTTCTTTATTTTGCCCCAAAACCCCAACCACTGCCCGCAAAACTGTGGACTTGCCCGAACCATCTATCCCGCCAATGTGTATAAGCATGACTTCCAGTATAACCAATATTTTAAATTACAAAAGTTGACTAAATTTATTCAAAAAACCTAAAAAAATCAAGGAAAATAAAAAGCCTATTTTATATCTAAATAAACCTTTTATTTCGAAAAGCTATCCCTGAAGCGGTTTTTAAATATCTTTCAAAATCTAAAGCTTTCTTCTTGTCATTAAAAGCACAGTAATAAATTAGTTTCCATGGTTTAAATTTATTTGTGTGGGTAGATTTTCCATCATTGTGTTCACTAAGTCGATTTTCTATATTTTCAGAAAAACCAGTATAGAACTGTTTGTTATTTATTTCACTTTGAACAATATAAACAAAAAACATATTTTCTAATTAATCCGCCCATCCTTCGCCCCAAGCTTCACTAAAAATTCACGGGGCTTCGGAGGGCATTCTTCTACTTCTTATGGCTGTGCCATTCGAAGTTCGTTCTTATGGCTGTGCCATTCGAAGTTCGCCAAAGACGAACGAAGAATGGTGGGCACAGATGGACTCGAACCATCGACCTCTGCATTATCAGTGCAGTGCTCTAACCAACTGAGCTATGTGCCCGGACAAAGTCAACCTACAACCTACAACCGCCAACCCACAACTGACAACGAGCAATATACCAAATATTTTACTCTTTGGCAATTGTATTTTTTTACTTTATACTAAAAACTACTTGATATTAAAAATCTTTAATTCTATGCGGAAATTTTGGAAAGTTTTATTTAATAGATTGCGCTACAAAAGCGCCGCCTCTTATGAACACTTAATCACGGTTAAAATCAACCGGGAACATTTACTGTCCAACCTCCGCGATTATCAACAAAAATTTCCTCGCTTGCAAATCGCGCCAGTTTTAAAAAGTAATGCCTATGGACACGGACTTTTGGCAGTAGCGGAAATTTTACGTGGAGAACCTGCGCCTTTTTGGATTATTGATACATATTTTGAAGCCCTCGCTTTGCGCCGCGCTGGTTTCAATAAACCTTTGCTGATTATCGGTTTTACGCCCGTTAAAACAATTTGCCATAATCGCCTGCACGAACTGGCTTTTACCATCACGAGTGAAGCCCAACTTTTAGAAATTGCCACAGACGATCCGCGCGCCAAAATTCACCTCAAATTTAATACTGGTATGAATCGCCAAGGCCTGCCTTTAGTTTCTACGGAAAAAATAATTGAGGCCTTAAAAAAAACTAAGCACTTAGAGCTTGTTGGTTTATGTTCACACTTGGCGTGCGCCGATGAACCCAATCATCCGCAAAATGACAAACAAATTACCGCTTGGAATAATCTTGTCGATATCTTTAAAAACAATTTTCCACAAATTAAATATTTTCATTTGGCGGCGACTTATGGCGCAACCTTGACCGATAAAATTCATAGCAATGTTTTGCGCCTTGGTTTGGGCTTGTACGGCTTAGAAGAAAATAACAAAAACCAAAAACCTGTTTTAACCTTGTCCACAATTATTTCTGACATCAAAACTATCCCAGTGGGTGAAGCTATCGGTTACGATGCCGACTTTGAAACTACTCGTATCACTAAAATTGCCATTTTGCCTGTGGGCTACTACGAAGCTATGCCACGAATTTTATCCAATCAAGCGGTTGTAAAAATTGGCGATATTTTTTGTCCGCTTTTAGGCAAAATCAGTATGAATATTATGGTGGTCGATGTCACCACTTTACCCAATATAAAAATTGGCGAAACTGTGACTATTATTAGCGATTGCTCAAACGACCCCAATAGTGCTAACCATTTGGCTCAACTCGCCCAGACTATTCCTTATGAAATCATCTGCAAAATCCCTTTAAATATTAAACGGCTAATAGTATAAATGAATCGCTACTCGCTACATTCTATCCGTCAGCTGACGGACTAACTTGCTAGTCTTGCTAGGCCTCGCCCCGCTGTGCATAAATATCAACTATAATAACTACAGAGAAAGGGGGTGGATATTATGATGTCAGGCAAAATGTCATGGCTCGATTGGCTCGCTTGCGTCCTCGTTATTATCGGGGCGATCAATTGGGGTTTATTCGGTGCTTTTGATTTCGATATAGTCGACCAGTTGTTTGGTATGACCAGTGCGCTCGCCCGCTTAATATACATTCTCATTGGTCTGTCCGGTATTTATTTAATCTTCAAGTGCAATGGCAAAAAGGAGATGTAGATTAGAAAAATTACAAAACTTCAAAACCACTCTTGCGGGTGGTTTTGAATAATTTAAAAAACTGCGCTAAGATAAAAGTACGCTCTTTAAGCGTAAGTAGGTCGAACTTGTGAATAAATATTAAAAATTTTATTTTAATTTATGTCTAAAATTATTTCAAAATCATCTATCTTTGCTGTCCTTATTGCCAGCTTAATATCACTCATTAATAAAACTGCCTTGGCTCAAACAACTTGCACACTAAATGGTCAAACCGTTCCTTGCGATCAATTAGTAAATGAGGCAAAAAGTTTTTTAGGCTGGGGATTAGCTGGTTTCATTGTGCTTTTTATACTCGGCATATTGTCAACAATATTTTGGGTTATGATGATAATTCATGCGGCCAAACATAATATTGATAATAAAGCCATGTGGATTATCTTACTGGTTTTTACGGGAATTATTGGTGCGTTAATTTATTATTTTGAAGTAAAGAAAAAAATGGACAAACAAACTTCCCCAGTACCATTGAATACGCCATCGCAACAACCGCCAATAACACCGCCAACGCCACCTTCGACTCCACTCACTAACTAACAAAAATTATTCTAACACAAATTTGGACGCTAAAGGATTCGGATCCCAGTAGTAGTCCCGCTAAGCGGGACACTACGGGACTCTCGCCTTTGACCAAATCTGGTGGACGCTGCTGGGCTCGGATCCCAGTAGTAGAACGCTCTGCGTTCACTACGGGACAGGCCAGCGACCTTTCGGATGTATCGGCGCTTCGCTTGATACATACACTCCTCGCTCGGTATAAAAATTCCATTTTTCTACACTCACTCGTCGCTATATAAACCGAATTGCTATAAAGTAAATCTGGACGCTAAAGGATTCGAACCTTTGACCCCTTCCATGTAAAGGAAGTGCTCTAACCAGCTGAGCTAAGCGTCCATGCCAAATATTTAAAAACTGCTTGTCCTTCGGAGCTTTCAATGCAGGAGGAAGCGTCCCTACGAGAAAATTTAGCCGAAAATTTATTCTAAAGCAAATAAATAAGCCGGGTTACCCCGGCTCTTTCAGACTTTCGATTCTACGAAAGCCCCATTAACTTCACACGCATAAGCACTCATAACATCTATCAAGACATCATCAATCTTGCCCATTTTCAAACCAAATTTATCGGCTCGCTGACTGGACAATATAATCGGCGTACGAATTGATAAATTTTCTGCTAAAATATCCTCTCTGGTCAGAATGCGAGGCTGAAATTTTTCATCGACATACTTTTGATACAACGGCACCATTTCAGCCAAACTTATTGGTGGACCATTGACCAAATGAAAGACACCGCTCAACCTATTAAGTGCAATCTGATAAATATTTTTTGCCAGATCATCAACATAAGTAAAAGAATTTTTCTCACTCGACACAATGCGAAAATTACCCAAACGATGAATTAAATTCCGCTGATGCAAATGTTTACCAATGGGTTGATGGATTCTAATGATCACAAATTGATGAGACCACATATCATAGAGAGCATTTTCTGCCCAACGTTTACTTTCACCATAAACACTTTTTGTTCCTGTTTTGTCATCTTCTAACCAAGCTTCACCTTCTGCCTGACTTAACCTGTCGAACACATTGGCAGTACTTAACTGAATTATAACTGTATCTCCCGATAAACAAGAATCTCTAAGGTTATAAACTACTTGAAGATTGCTATCTTCAGTGCGCTTTCGGTCGTTTTCACAATCGCTAATGCTTTTTTCACCACTATAGCCAACGGCATTAATCACGACATCTGGCTGAAAAGATTTTCTCAATGAATTCACGAGGTCCATACCAGAAAAATTTCCAAACCACATTTGGGTTTCACACTTCAGTTGCTTTTTCAGAAAGGAACCGATTACAGATGCCAACCAACCCGGTTTATCGGGCGACCGTCCGGCTAAAATTGCTATTTTCATTGTCGTCTCCTATTTCGGTAAATAACCGTGTCTATTTTTCGCTTCCTCTAGAGTCGGCCATGATTTATCTCGTCTAATGATATCCTCTCTATCATTTTTATTAAGAGATTTTACCAACTCATTACCTTTCCCCCATTTTAAATTTGGATCAAATACATAAATTCCTTTTTCGTCCTCTGGGCTATAGTGATCAGTTTTGCCATAAATTACATAAGCCTGATTATAACCCGACCAATAGCCATGAGCGAACCCTTTAGGAATAAAAATACCCTTGACTGGTGATAAATCAACCAAGACACCTTGTCCTAAAGTTTTTGAATCAGAGCGAACATCCAGAATAAAATCTGTGATTGTACCAATAATTGGTATAACTAATTTGGCTTGTCCATACGGGTTCTGAAAATGCAGACCGCGAAAAACACGAACAAATAACTGAACCACTGAAAACTCTGAAAATAACGCACCAATGCCCATATCAGATAAATTTGCCTGATTATAAACATCGAAATAAGCGCCCCTTGCGTCAACATACTGTTTCGTCGAAAAAATTATAGGCCATGGACCAGCCTCATGATCAAAACATCGATCCATTTCTTCATCAGGAATAACCTGAATATTTGCGACTCCGTCTACTTTCTTTTGCATTATTATTACCTTTCAAAATATGAATAAATTGTGAAAAAACGTGTTTGTTTGAACGCACCTTAACAAGTTTTTTAAAAATCAGCAAGCACTCATAATTTTAATTATGAGTGCTTGCCACTATCGGCTAATTCGTGCGAATTAGCCGATAGCTTAACAAACCGATAACGACCAGCTAAAATTACCCTATGGTAAAAATTATTTTAATCACTGGCGGAGCTGGTTTTATTGGTTCCAATTTTATTCATTATTGGAACAAAAAATATCCCACCGATAAGCTAATTTGTCTAGACGCGCTTTTTGTCGGCAGTGATCCAGAAAATTTAGCCACTTTATCTCATCCTAAAAAACTAACATTTATTCACGGCGATATTCGCGATCAAAAATTAGTCACCAAGCTTTTCAAAAAATATCGCTTTAATTTGGTTGTTCATTTCGCCGCCGAAAGTCATGTTGACCGCAGTCTTCTAAATCCCGCGCCGTTTTTTGACATCAATGTCATCGGCACCAATGTTTTACTGGAAGTCGCGCGCGATTTTAAAACCAAACGTTTTCATTATGTTTCAACCGATGAAATTTATGGCGATTTAAAAACTGGCACCGCCACGGAAAATTCCCCTTTCAAAGCCACCAACCCATATAGTATTTCCAAAGCCGCCGCCGATATGTTGGTGCAAAGCTACGGTCGCGCTTGGCGCTTGCCCTTTTCAATCAGCCGTTGTAGCAATAATTTTGGCCCGCGCCAACATGCTGAAAAATTTTTACCCCATATGATCGAACTCGCTTTGAAAAATAAACCATTAACCATTTATGGCTCTGGCTTGCAACAACGCGACTGGCTTTTCGTTTTAGACCATTGTCGCGGTATTGAAAAAATCGCGCTTGCTAAAAAAGCCGAAAGACAAATTTACAATATCGGCGGCGGTATTTCTCAAACCAATATTTACGTGGCGAAATTAATTTTACAAACACTCAAAAAACCTCTGACCTTACTCCAACATATTGCCGACCGCCCGGGCCACGACCGCCGCTACGCGGTCTCCGGCGCCAAAATAAAAAAAGAATTGGGTTTTGCTCCCCAAACAAACTTCAAAAAAGATTTAAAAAATACTATCAAATGGTACCTAACCAAATTCCTCTCTTAAACACCACCACTTAATTCACTACCGGATCATTCGCGCGAATGGTCCAGTGCTAATTATAAAATGTTTAAAATGTATTTAGCTACGTTGGATAAATCTTCTCTCAAGACATAAACAACATTTGCTCCACGTTGTTCGCCTTCGACCAAACCAGCCGCGGTCATAATCGTTAAATGTTTAGAAGTAGCTTTAAGGGATAATTTAATAACCGTGGCGATTTCTGTGACATGAGCTGATTTAGATTTTTTAAGCAATTTCAAAATAGCCAGCCGACGTTTGTTAGCTAACGCTTTTAATGCTTTTTCCAATTCCTTTTCATTCATAAAATAATTTTATCACAATCTCTCAAACTTTACTTGTGTCCTATGCGACCTTTCGCGCGAAAGGTCGCATGGGCTATTTGGTCCAATAACTTAAAGCTATGGCCGTGGCCGAAGCGACATTTAGACATTCCTTTGGTCCAGTACCTAGAATCTGCACTACCGCGTCGCAAGTAGCCAAAATATTTTTATCTAAACCCACCAGCTCATTCCCCACGATCAACACGCATTTTTCTGGCCAAACAAATTTAGTAACTTCCACCGCATTTTCAGCCAATTCTAACGCCACTATTTTATAACCCTCATTTTTTAATTCAAAAATCACGTCATCTAAATTCTCTTGATAAATATTTTCCACCATTTTTTCTGCGCCCAAAGAAACTTTTTCCAATTTTAGTCCCGGCCGCGCCAAACTTCGCCGCGCATCACCCGGATACGGCGTATAACCAGTATAAATAATTTTCCGCACGCCAAAAAAAGCGGCTGTCCGAATAATCGACCCAACATTATAAACACTACGGATATCCGGCAGGACTAAAACTATTTCCTTCATACTTCTTGACAAAATAGTAAATTACTTCTAGAATATAAGCAAATCAAAATTGTTCATTAAAATTGGAGGTTAAAAATGAAGGGCCTTAGAAATTTATTGGGCTTGGCCATTATTGCAATGGTTATTATCTGTCTTTACATTTTCCCAGACAAAACCATCGTTCCCAAAAAAATAAAATCACCAGCCGAAATGATTGCTGATAGTGTACGTCAATATTTGAATGACTACTAGACATTTATAGACTCATCAATTAAGAAAACTATTCAATGGGTTGATGAACGTGGCCAAGACTATGCTTTGCTAAAAATTTCTCAAGACAGCATCGCTTTTAAAGTTGCCTTTAGTACTATAGCTATAAAGATAATTCTAGATGACTACCTAAACGAATTGAGTTTACTTCAAGCAACACAGGAAATAGATCTGGTAAAAAATTGGTGCAATCTAGAATTTGATCCTTATTTTGAATCACGCTCAAGCCCAATGAAAGCCCTTGCATTCTTGATTAATCAAACAAATCAATCCCTCAAACGAAATCAACCACAAAAGAACAAAAGTGTGCGGGAGACCTGGGTTCAGGTCTCTTTTTTTATTAGCTAAAAACCCTAAAATCCACTAATTTACTTTTATCTATGGAATTTGATACCGCTAACAGCTATCAGCTAAAAGCTAAAAGCTCATTGTGGATTGTAATTGCCAATTACAATGGATTAAAATATTTACCCGAATGCCTCGGGGCCTTACGAAACCAAACCAAAAAGCCAGACGGCATTATTGTGGTTGACGATGCTTCCACGGACGAATCGCTTTTAATTGTCAAAGAAAATTTCCCCGAAATTATCAACGCGCCCCTGCCAAAAAATGTCGGTTTTGGGGCGGCCAACAATCACGGCGCGCGCGTCGCCATTTCTTATGGCGCTACGGCTCTTATTTTTTTAAACAATGACACTGTTCCTAATCCTGACTGGCTGAAAAAACTTTGGAGCGCCTTTGAAAAAAATCCCCAGGCCGGCGCTATCGGGAGTACGCTTTTACTTTACGATAACCCAGAAATAATCCAAAGTGCTGGCATTGAAATTTTAAAAAATGGTGGCGCCAAAGATTATTTAGCCGGCCAAGCTCTAAATAATTTACCCTCGGACATTGCAAAAATTTTCGCGCCCTCGGCGGCCGCCATGCTCATTCCCGTATCCGTTTGGAAAAAAATTAGCGGGCCTACCAAAAAAAACACTGTCGGAAGTGGGCTTGCCCACCAAAGCTTTAGCGAAGGTGGCTTTGATGAAAATTATAAAATGTATTTAGAAGATGTGGACCTCGGCTATAAAATCCACCAAGCCGGCTACCACTGTTTGCTCGCCCCCGAGTCGCGCGCGCTTCATCACTATTCTGGCTCGATGGTTTCTCATCCCTTTCGCAAACGTTGGTTTGTCGAAAAAAATCGCTACCGTCTGCTGGCCAAACATTTTACTTTTTTTCAAGCCTTAAAAGCCCAAACTAACTATTTTTTAACTATGTGGCGTCGCACGCAAGAGCTTAAAACGCCTCAAGGCCAAAAAATGCTACTAGGAAAATCGAAATTATGGTTTATTATCAAAATAACGGTCATTTTTTTCCTCGCGCACATCACTGGCAAACTCCTCTATTTAAAGCTAAAGTTACTAAATTAGAATCTGGTTGCTTTTCTAAATTCCAGTATGACTAAAGTGAATATCCTTATCATTGGCGCTGGTCGAATTGGTTTAGCTTTATATAATCAATTTCAAAAAGCTGGTCACCTACCAAAAGTTTGGGACAAAGACCCAGCGCGACGCAAAAATGCCGAAACTTTTGAAAATTTAGTCAAAACAGCGGAAGTGATTTTCATTACCGCTCCCTCTTCAGCTAATCGCACCATCGCCAAAGAAATAAAACCATTCCTTTTTAAAAAACAAATCATTATTAGTTTGGCCAAGGGTTTAGAAGAAGCGACCGGCAAAAATATGTCGCAAGTTTTGAAAGAAGAAATTGGCAACAAGGCCACGTATGGTTTTATGGCTGGACCGATGTTGGCCCATGAAATAGAACGTTTCGAACAAACCGTCGCCGAGATTGCCCTGTCCAATAAAAAAGCGTGGATAAAAATTAACGAAATTTTTCTAGGTACATGCATTAAAGTAAATTACAATGCCGACTTAATTGGCTTGACCTGGTGTGCGGTCTTAAAAAATATTTATGCCATTGGCTTCGGTATTTCCGATGAACTGGGTCACGGGACCAATATAAAAAGTTGTCTAACTTTAAATATTATTTCAGAAATACAAAAACTTTTAAAAAGTTTTGGTGGCAAAAAAGAAACTTTTTTCAGTCCAGCTGGACTGGGCGACCTTTTAACCACGGGCTGGAACTCACATTCTTTTAATTACAACACGGGGCGAGAAATGGCTAAAGACCCCAGGGCCGAACTGGCGAGCGAAGGTAGTCGCTCACTTAAATGTCTCTATGCCAAGCTAGGTAGCAAAATGAAAAACTACCCAATTATGAACGGCCTGAAAGAAATGATTTTAAGTAAAAAAGATCACCGCGCCGTCTTCGCGCATTTACTCAAAAATATTTCGTGCAAAATATAAGATTAATTACGACATAACCCATTCGCGCGAATGGGTTATGAAACGTATTATGAAACTTGACAAAAAAACTATATAATGCTATACTATAATCTATTATAAATGAACCTTCAAAATCAACAATCCAGAGGAAATAAATAACATGAAAATAACAACCCTCGACGAGATCAGCCCTGCTTGGACGTCGGAAGAACGACTGTTTGCAATTACTAAAATTGCTGAAGAGATGACCAAAAATAAAAAAGCGCCTCTTTTTTTCAACCCGATACAAGTTATAGATTGGGGTGAACGCCTCTTATCTATAGCTTCATGGCCACCATATAAGCTTGAGGCAAATAGAAAAGCCATATTATATGGCAATACTTGATTTTACATCCATCCCGATTACAAATGCCGATTCTTGATCGGCATTTTTTTATAATCTCTAACATAACCTATTCGCGCGAATAGGCGATTTACCTATTCGCGCGAATAGGTAAATGGAGTATATTTAACAAATAACTCAAAATTGACTAAATGTTGAAATATCTCGTCGTCTGTTGTAAGTTAGAAGTTGTCTGTTGGAAATTACCTGTCGTAAGTTGTAGGTTGGATATTGTAAGTTGACACAGTCAGGAGAGGTCGCATACCTGCCCTCCAAAGCTTTTTTGTCCTTCGGAGCTTTAGCGAAGAAGGAAGCGTAGGAGGGGTGGTCTAGTTTCTTTGTCAATTCATAAGGAGAGGTCGCATAGTGGTCTAGTGCACATCGTTGGAAACGATGCGTACCGCAAGGTACCGGGGGTTCGAATCCCCCCCTCTCCGAAAAACTTTTTATGGCCTTTTGGCCATACAAAGTTTTTGGGGTGATTCGAACAAAGAAGGGGTCGGGAAACCTGGGTTTCCCGTAGAGGAAGAACCGAAACCGAGTGGTTTCGGAAGTATGACAGGGTTCCCGCAAAGCTGGGATGTCAGACGCGTGAGATTCCCCCCTCTCCGCCAATTTTCACTTTTTGTGAAATCGTAAGAAACTGCCTCGGCGCAAAGCGCCTCGGCATGGTATTTTTCCGCAATTTTGAAGGCATTTTTGAAATCCAAAACCAAAGTGCGGTCGGCAATGCGGAAGTTCCCTGTCCGCCTTTGGAGGAGAACCAATCTTTTTGAGAAATGAATTTCAAGACCCGCCAGCAGGCGGTTTTTATTAACAATAAAATATAAGGTAATTATTTTAAAAATTTATATACCATTAAAAATTTCTGATGAAATTTTTAATCCAGTAAGCACTTGTGCCAAAAGATCTTTATTTTTTTGATAAATTCTTTCGATTAAACCGCTTTTTTCTATTTGACCCAATTCTTCTAAATTGAAAAATCTAAACGCCTGACCTTCATTACCCAAACAAAAATGGGTAACATCTTCGGCACTAACAAAACTTATAAAATAATAAGAGTGCCCCTGATTGGCCTTTAATCTACTTCCCAAATAATCTAAATTTTCTGGCGCATAACCAACTTCTTCTAATAATTCACGCCTGACTCCATTTTCCGGAGTTTCGTTCTGATGCAAAAAACCACCAGCTAAAGCCCAAGTATTTGGAAAAGCAATATCTGGTTTATTATCTCGCAACAATAAAAGTACTTTGCCTTCACAAACCACCAAACAAGTAGCTGAATCCAAAGTATCCAAAACAACCATATTTATCTCCTGTATTTCCTCTCCGCCTTTTTGACTAAAAGTATTGTTTTAATAACCACATCCGGATTCAAAGAAATACTATCAATGCCCGCTTTAACCAGCATTTCCGCAAATTCCGGATAGTCCGACGGCGCTTGCCCGCAAATACCAACTTTCACGCGCGGTTTACACGCGTGCGCTTTGTGAATTAATTCTTTGATTAAAGTTGTCACCGCGTCGTTTCTTTCGTCAAATAAATGCGAAACAGTTTTGGAATCGCGATCCAAACCTAAAGTTAATTGCGTTAAATCGTTGGAACCGATAGAAAAACCATCAAACAATTTGCCAAATTGTTCAGCCAAAATTACATTGCAAGGAATTTCCGCCATCATATAAACTTTCAAACCATTCTGCCCACGCTTAAGTCCATGTTTAGCTAAAAGCTCTAAAACTTTTTTACCTTCATCAATCGTGCGCACCATGGGAAACATAATAATGACATTATCCAAGCCCATTTCCACACGCACTTTTTTAATGGCCAGACATTCCAAGCCAAAGGCCTCGGCAAATTTCGGGTCATAATAACGAGCGCAACCACGCCAGCCGATCATTGGATTTTCTTCATGCGGTTCAAAATCCGCGCCACCCAAAAGCCCAGCGTATTCGTTTGTTTTAAAATCCGACATTCTGACGATAACATCTTTGGGATAAAAAGCGGACGCAATACGGCCAATACCGTAAGCCAGTTTGTCCACATAAAATTGCGTTTTGTCAGAATAACCTTTGGTAATTTCTTCAATTTGAGCTTTGACTTTTTTGTCTTTTAAATTATGGAAACTTAAAAGCGCTTGTGGATGAACTTTAATATAGTCGGTAATAATAAATTCTTCACGCGCCAAGCCCACGCCAGCATTCGGCAAAAAAGACAAATGATATGCCTGTTCGGGATCGCCCACATTCATCATAATATGAGTTTTGGTTTCGGGAATTTTTTTCAGGTCCCACTTTTTTATTTCAAAAGGAATCTGACCGGCATAAATTTTGCCGACTTCACCCTCGCAGTCAGAAACTGTAATCATTTGGCCATTTTTTATTTTGTGAGTGGCATCTTTCGTGCCGACGACCGCGGGAATACCCAACTCGCGCGACACGATGGCGGCGTGCGAAGTGCGTCCACCAGAATTGGTGACAATAGCTGAAGCTATTTTCATAGCTGGCTCCCAATCGGGATCGGTGATTTCTGTCACCAAAACTTCGCCTGGTTTAAACTCGCCAATAGCCCTGACATCATGAATAATATGAGCCGGACCGACGCCGACTTTAGAACCGACCGCCACGCCCGTGACCAAAACTTGCCCGGCCTCGCCTTCGCGAATACTGCTAACTTTCGGTTTTTTAATATGGTATTCCGACAACTGACTAGCGCTTTTTTGCGACTGCACGGTTTCGGGCCTGGCTTGGACAATAAACATTTTTTTGGTCATGCCGTCAAACGCCCACTCCATATCCATAGCTTTGCCATAATGTTTTTCTATGACAACTGCCCAGCGTGCCAATTGCAAAGCTTCTTCGTCGGTAATAGCAAAAGTATTCCGTTCTTTTTCTGGCACATTAATATTTTTGGTCGGCTTACTACCTTCTGTCGCATAAATCATCCGCAAAGCCTTTTCACCCAGAGTTTTAGAGACAATGGCTTTTTTACCCTTGGCTAAAGTCGGTTTAAAAATAATAAATTCGTCGGGATTAACCACGCCTTGCACGGCATTTTCTCCCAAACCAAAAACCGCGTTGATTAAAACGACATCTTTAAAACCAGAATCTGTATCAAGCGAAAACATAATGCCAGACGCGCCTTTGTCGGAACGAACCATTTTTTGTACCGCCACCGAGAGCGCCATTTTGGTTTGCGAAAATTTTTGGTCCACGCGATAAGAAATCGCGCGATTGTTATAAAGCGAAGCAAAACATTTTTTAACAGCTTCCAACAACATAGTTTCGCCAGTAATATTCAAATAACTTTCTTGCTGACCGGCAAAAGAAGCATTGGGTAAATCTTCAGCTGTCGCGGATGAACGCACCGCCACATCCAGATGATTTTCTGATAATTTATAATGCTTGGCTAATTTTTTGTAATTAGCGCGAATGGCTTTGGCTAAATTCTCTGGCCATTTGCCCTCGACTATCATTTGACGAATGGCGGCGCCACGTTTTTCTAAATTGGTACTGTTAAAAGTATTTAGTCCCTTCAAAACTTTGGCAATTTTTTCATCGAGCTTGTTAAATTTTAAAAATTCACGATAAGCATTGGCGGTGACGGCAAAACCATACGGGATAGCCACATTTTTTTTGGACAAAGAACGGTACATCTCACCCAAGGAAGCATTTTTGCCGCCGACCAAAGGCACGTCTTTTATCGTCAGTTCATCGAACCAAAGAATCTGGGCCTTGCCTCTATCCATGAGTATTTTGTTAAAAAGTCTCCTTATTATATGTTTCGCACTCATATCAGGTAGTAGAAAGTCGCCAGTTAAAACTGCTTGGATTCATAAATCTACTTAAAATAAAAATAAAGCTTCAATATAAAAAATAATTAGATGTATGTTTCAACTATATTAGCCAGTGTAGATTTTGGCGACTTTTCACTACCTGACATATTTAAATTGTATCACATATATAAAATAATGAGTTGGTGAAAACTTAATCTGGGATGAATTTTTAAACCCCCTCCTTTTTCCTCCCCCTTGAAAATGGGGAGGATAAGTAGGAGCTGAGTGCTAAACCCTAATACCTAATCCCTAAAACCTAACTAAAAACCCCTATTTTTATTGGGTATTTTGCCTCTTGACAAATTTTTAGATATATGCTATACTAGATAGTGAAAAGTTAGATAACATTATTCACAACTTCATAATCACAAACGGAGATTTTATGTATACCTCAAATCTATTTACTTCTGCGCCATCTTGGTTAACATATTCTTTATATGTTGGCCTCGCCCTCATCGGATTTGGCTTTTGCCTCTTTGTCATCAGCATCATCCTATCAATAGTATGGAAAAATGATCATTTGGATAATGCGCTCAGTGAAGTTTTCAATGCCTCGGCATCGATCGGAACAACAATCTGTGTCTATTGTGTGGCATACATGATCACAATACTCACAGCAAACAACATTCCTGAATTTACGGAAACGCCACTAAAAATCGTGGCCTTCTCCGGAGCATATCTTTCTGTGATAGGAACAGTAGTATGGGCTACACTCATGACTTATCATGAGATTCGCGACTTATTGCCAACCAAGGCTTTGCCTGCCTGATGAGAATCATCCACAAACATTAAAGGGCTTCATGTGCCCGAACCGCCGAGAAATTCTCTCGGCGATTTTTTATTTACCTTATTCCACTATTCGTACGCCTGCCACGTAGTGAGCTTTGCTCTACTACTGTGGAATAAGACATCTAAATCACATGCTCAACTGGATTCCCATGACATGTATCCACCTGCTGGCGAATTCGAAACGACCCGATTAAATTTATTTGCCTAAAGATTCTAAATAACGCGCTCTAGCTTTTTCCCACATATTTCTTTCTTCGTCTGGCATAGTTTTCATTTTTTCTTCAAAAGCTTTCAGCTCAGCTTCATTTTCAGCCATTTTTTGCCATTGACTAAAAGCCTTATTATTCTCTTCATCAATACCAAGTTGTTCCGCAGAGAAATTTTCATTTAATTTTTGTTGGATATTTAACCTTTCGGTTGGCATGCCAGTTTGACTAATTTGCACTATTTTAGTCTTTGGTATTATTTCCTCCTCGGCTGTTTTTGGAACGGTTGCTTCTGCATTGAGCATATAAATAAAGTGATAAGTGACTATACTAATTGTAAACCCATGAAAGACCTGTGGCAAGTGGATTATAGTCCAAATTCACATGATGTATAGAGATTGCTTCTCCGCCAACTGGCGGATCGCAATGACAAATACTGGATCCGTCAGCCGACGGATGACAAACGAATTTCTAAAAGCTATCAGCTAATACTGCGCACTTCGCACAAGTTTAAATTTTCCCGAATACCCACGGGCGAACCGGTGACAAGCACAATTTTTTCTCCTTTTTTAACTAATTTTTCTTTTTTTACCAAAGCCATAGATTTCGCCACCAATTCGTCCAAGGTTTTACAAGTCGGCATTAGATATTGCCTGACGCCCCAAACCAAAGCCAATTTACGATAAACTACAAGCGAATTAGTTAGAATAATAATATCGGCCTCTTGAGGACGTTGTCGCGCCAACATCCGACCGGTTAAGCCAGACATTGTTGCCCCCACCATAGCTTTGGCTTTAACTTCTAAAGCCATTTCATAGGCCGAACTGGCGACCGCCGCCACGACCGATTTTGAGTCATCGCCAAAATAATGAACGGGTAAATTATCGTAGGGAGATTTTTCGGTTTGTTCGGCAATGCGAGACATCATTTTGACAGCCGCGACCGGATATTTACCAGAGGCGGTTTCGCCTGACAGCATAATAGCGTCGGCATGATCCACAACCGCATTGGCGACATCAGACACTTCCGCCCGCGTGGGGCGCGGATTACGAATCATAGAGTCCAACATTTGCGTCGCCACGATAACTGGCTTAGCCGCGCGCAGACATTGTTCAATTAGATTTTTTTGTACCAAAGGCACTTGCGAGGCCTCAATCTCTACGCCCAAATCCCCGCGCGCTACCATAATAGCGTCGGCTACTTTTAAAATGCTCGCGAAATTTTTTATAGCTTCGGGTCGCTCAATTTTGGCCACTAGCCACGGCGCTTCTTCTTTTTTATTTTTATGGCGCGCTATTATTATTTTAACCTTTTTAAGATCATCGGCCTTGGCCACAAAAGATAAAGCGACAAAATCCACACCTTGTTTGAGCGCAAACAATAAATCTTTTCTATCTTTCTCTGTCAAAGCGGATAAAGTGACTCGGCTGTCGGGTAAATTCAAACCTTTGTGAGAAATTATTTTACCCGGCACAACCACGCGCGCGAAAATAACGCCCCGTGAAACTTTTTCAACAGACAATTCTACTTGACCATCGTCCAATAAAATCCGCTGACCTTTTTTTACATATTTACTGATATCTACCTGCAAAGGCAAGAATATTTTGCTGATTCTTTTTTTATACGACAAAATAACTTTCTCACCCTTTTTTAAAATGACCGCTTCTTTAAGTTCGCCCACCCGTAATTTTGGACCTTGTAAATCCGCCATCAAAGCGAGCGGTTTTTTTAAGAGGCGCGCCTGTATTCGTAAAGTATTAATAAGTTTGGCGTGACTTTGATAATCACCATGAGAAAAATTAAGCCGAGCCACATCCATACCAGCTAAAAGCAATTCTTTTATAACTTTGGGGCTAGCGCTAGCAGGACCGATAGTGCAAACAATTTTAGTCTTTTTCATATCAGGTAGTAGAAATTCGCCGGCCAGACGCAGCGTAAAAATATTCTTTAAGTTGTCTTTTGAGTAGTCTAGCACCTTGGCTAGTTTTTAAATACCTTTCACGGCGTCTGGCATCATCTGGATTAAGAAAAGCTTCATAGTGAATTAATTGCCATGGTCTAAAAGGTTTGGTTGAAAAGACTAAGCCATTATTATGTTCTAAAAACCTCTTTTTTAGATCTTGGCAATAACCTATGTATAAATTTTTATGTCCGCTGTTGGTCATACTTTGTAGAAGGTAAACATAATGGAAAGAGGTTTTTGGCGAATTTTCACTACCTGACATATCAGGTAGTAGAAATTCGCCAGTTTAAAAAATTTATAATTAAAATCATATTATAATTAAACATAGCATAAAGCTCATTTTCCATAAAAGCTATTTTTTAAACTTGACAAGTATGATTTTGGCGAATTTTCACTACCTGACATATGTATATTATACAATTTTCTTGAAAAAATAACCAATGATTAATACAGCTTATTAGCTTATTAGCCCCAGTAGTAGAGCAAAGCTCACTACGGGGTAAACTTGTTAGCTTTTTAGCTTCTTAGCTTATTGGCTTCTTAGCTTGTTAGGTTCAAGATTTGTCTTAAAAACCCTCAAAAAGCCCAATAAAATAGGGACTTGACAAATTTTTAGATATATGCTATACTAGTAAGTGAAAAGTTAGATAGTTCATTGTAAAATTACATACATATCACACTTAAGGAGAACTTTTATGCCAATTGAAGATGTCGATGTAGCGTTGACTCAGTTCATACACACTACAACTCATAAACCGATATTTGCTGTTTCATCGGAAAACTATCAACTTCTTCCGAGTAGCATACTGATATCATCAGAAGACGATATGCCTGAATTACCGTTCAAACTATCGGATACAAGTTGTTTTCTTGGATTGCCAGAATTGGCAAATACCTTGAATCGACATAATATCTTTACTGGATTACGGGCATTTGTTAACCCCAGTAAAAAGTTTTGGTTAACCATATTTCTTTCTGGGTTACCAAACAATGAAAATCCACTCAACAAAGACATACCCCAGCAATAAATCCCTGAAAAGGGAGATGTTTGATCGACAAGCCCCGGCCAATAGGAGGAGCCAAACATGACACGAATATGACGGGCCTGCCGAGGCCTAAGAAAATAATACGTTACATTTTAAATACGAATGACCAGCTTTTTTAAGGCGCTTACCCTTAGAGCTGGTTTTTTTATTTGCCTAGTTTTACCCCCTCCTTAATCCTCCCCCTTGAAAAGGGGGAGGACTGGGGTTATACACTCCACACCGCGCCTTCTCCCCCCTCCCTTTCCGGTCAAGTCCGTTTTAACCAGCTTTGAGCCCCGCCCTTTTGGCGAGATTAATGACCAAAAGTGCGGGGCGAAATTGCAAGCAGTCAGCTCGCGGGAAGCTGACTGCTGGTGTGTTAAAATGGACTGACCGGAAAAATAATAACTTACTTTTTCTTTTACTTTTTTCCTTTACTTATTTAATACAATACATCAGATCCCTCGATCCGTCAGCTGACGGATGACGAAATTAGTTTAATTTTATTTTTTCTGCCCAGCGGCCAATGAGGGGTAATTTTTCTTTATGCCCGCCTAGAACATTTATTATACCCAATAAAGATAAAACTATGGAGACGACAATGGCTAAAGGAAAAATCATTAAGGGGCCGACTACGGGAATGGCCACAGCCAAAATCATTAAAATACTTTCAAATAAAAATAAAACAACGCCTTGGCGCGCGTGAAAATGAATAAAGTCGTCTTTGCCCCAAAAAAGTAGTGGCACTAAAACCAAGGCCCAAAAATAACTTAACACAGCCAAAGAATGGTCAATTTTTTTAAGCGGAATATTTTCTACCATAATTTAATTTTTCGGCTGACGCGCTAATAAAAATAACGACCAGAAAAATCCAAAAATAACCCCAAGGACAGCAAAAATCAAAATACTTAAAAACAGTCCCAAGACTTTCCAATCTTGATAGTCGCGTATGGCTGAAAAAGCCATATGAATAAAACCTAAGCCCCCGCCTAACTGCGCCATATGCCAGACGATATTTTGCCAAGTGGCGTTGAGTGATACGGTATAGGCCAAACCAAAGAAAAATAACACTCCCCCGTAAAAAACATAAGTCATGCTTTCAAGAACTTCATTGGTCAGCCAAACTGTGACACCCGAAACTTGCCACATAGATAACAAAGCTACCACCGTTGCTAAATAAAATATGGGATGAGCTAAAATTTTTTTTAGAACAGTTTTTTCGTAAATTCTTTTTTCCAATTTGTCCTGAAACTTTTTAGCCATTAAAGACCCCGCCTCCGACTCGGTGGCTGACTTCACTCTTATTGAATCTGAAATTTCTTCTGACATTAACTATAAAATATAACTTTCAAATCTAGGGATTAGCTGGAATAAAGGTCGCTGGCGGATTGGTGGGTGAACCAGCAGGATTATTGCTGGTGCCACCAGTACCAGTTGAACCAGAGGTGCCACCAGTAGGAATAATAATATTACCGCTATTAGGATTAATAATGTCAAAACTTTGGCCAAAAATATCACTCTTTAATCTTTGTGTGGTATCAATCGGGTCAAAAACATTCAAAACTCCTTTAGTGAGCAAACGATACTGCCCTGTTGCTAAATCATTGCTCGGGAGATAGCAATTTTCCGAGGTAAACTGAGAAAAATTCTTAACTAGAGTTGAGGCATTTTGATAAGTCCCGCCATTTAAATACTGCAGCACATATTCATAGCCAATAATGTTGCCACCCGCTAAAACTTTAAAGCCATCATAAGCGGAGGCGCTTGCCGGCACTACCCCCATTGGCCTCACGGTTGAAGCATTACTACCCTGACAAACGCCGCTAGTTTCAATTTTAATACTGGCTTGATCGTCTTTTTCTGTCCAAATTGGAAAAATTTTAGGATTTTTCTTGCCTGGAATAATAGCGAGCTTACCCGATGTTGCCTGCTCATTTTGATATTCCACATCATTGATATTTATTGGCAATAAGCAAGGAGGATTCGCGCTAAAACAAGCCGGTATCGGTTTTTTGAAAGCGCCAGCTGGACGAATAAAGATTGGGCCAGTTGACGCGCCCGGCACTGGTAGCACTGGTAATTGGCCTGGCAGAGGCGCCACTTGTTGCGTCATCACTGAAAATTCATAAACCATTCGGTCACTCTTCAAATAGGCCGTGCGATCGCCCGCCACCGGACTCTTCGCATTTTTTTCCGTAGACACGGCTTTAACCGTAATGCGATAATTGCCCGGGATTAAATTTTCATTTGGTTGATAGCAAGGCATGGCGCCCGGTTTAAATTGTTCTGGATTAGTCAAAGTTAAAGGTGTTTGCGCGCCTGTGGCGATTTGTGGCGGTTCAGTGCCACTGCCAGGAATTTTTACATAATTTCTAGTGCCAGGAATTTGCCTTTCCAAATAAAATTCCACGCCCAACAAACTGCCTTTGGTGCCATCAATAATCTTGAAGCCGGGTTGATTCAAAGTGCCGGTTAAAACCACTGGCCGTGTACTAGTAGCTGAAGAACCGTCACAACTATTGGACAATGTGGGGCTGGCAAAAGAACCATCCGTCACAAAGACCGCGCGTTGGCCGTTGTTGGCGTCATCGGCTTGATTATAAAGATATTCGGTCAAAGGATAATAAGTTGGGTTAACTTCTGGCGAACGCAAGACGCCAATTTTTCTGGTGGTGCCTCTCGGCTGGCTGATATCTTGATAATAGAGATTATTATTTTCGGTAAATAACGCGACCGGACGATAAGCTTTGCCAGCCGTGGCTGTCGTGGTTGAACTATTTTGCGCGCTCCCGCCTAATTGATTAAAGAGAGTATTTGGCAAAAGATTATAATTGGAAACTTGATTCGCGCTCGAGCCAGATGAAGCGCCCGTAGAGGCACTCCAGAAACTATTGGTATCTACTCCCGTCTCGCCCACGACCGCCCAATCTGAAGTCAAACCATTTTGGTCCAAACCTCTAACCGCGAAAGCTAAATCCGTACCAGCAAAATCCAGACTATAACTGCCGAGACGTAAACATGCAGTGTCACCAGCTAAATTTTCTTCTTTTATCTGCGCAAAACCCATACCTTGTTTCTTGCGCATATTAATTTTAATACTAGCTAAACTATTACTCGCTTTAATGCCCGAGACATTCGTAAAAGTCCATTTCAAAATCGGGTCCGTCGCGCTCGCTTTTGTGCCGTCGCAAAAATCGGTTTCACTCGTGGAATATGTCACCGCTTTATGCGAAAATTGTGTCGGAATAACTGTGGGGTTAGCTGTTGGTGAAGTTAAATTGTATTGACCGTTTGGCGCTTGATAAATATTACTGTCGGTCATTCGCAAAACTGGCCTGATGCCTTCATCACGGAAATCAATAGAAGAACCAGTTGCTTCTTTCATAAAGACATCTGACAAGAGACCTTCGGTATTCATGTATGCAATATAAAGTTGCACTCGATCGCTGGCGCCAACATTACTAACTGTCAAAGCTTCAAATCTGCCACCGCTACTATCTTTCAACGGACGAATTTGCAGACCGCCTGAAACGCCATTCTTTACAATTTCGTAGAAAATATAGCCAGCTTGACCATTACTAAAAGATGAAGCATCCACAAATTGATAATTCTGCGGCACATAACCTGAATAAGACGCGTATTCGGCCGAACGCGCCCAAGTAAAGCCAATTTGGCCAGTAGCCACGCTCGCCGTCCAGTCGTTCAGAGTTAAACTGCGAGTCAACACGCCCACCGCGCCCGGCACTTTCGGCTTGTTTCTAAGTTCAGTCCAAGTTAAATCGCTAAAAGCATTTTCTTGAGTGAAAGCTTCGTCGCCCTTGGAAGTTAAAGCATTTTGCCTGCCAACACGGCCATTGTAATTGATTAAACCGGTCGGCCGTTGGCTGGTAATCGCGCCGCCCAACATCCTCCACGAATAACCTTCAAAAGAAATAGTTGAAGCCGCGCCTTCACTGGTATAGGGGTCGGGCGAACCATACAAAACAATGTAGGAACAACCAGCCAAAGAACTGGCTAAAGTTGACACATCAAACGAAGCCACGCCAGAACTGGTTAAACTCCTGCCGTCAAAACGATTGTAATAGTCCATGCTTGGCCCCTCTATAAAATCGCTGTCGTAAGTCGCGCCATCCAAAACATAATATTTAACATTCGGGTCGTTAGGGCTGGGGGAATAATGCGCGGGTAAATTCGGCAAAGTCAAAATGGACGTAATGCTCCTACTGACTAAAGTCGGGCTTACTGTCACGCCTAGGCCGTCAACTTTATTCAAACGAATCTGCGTGGCGGTGACAGGAATCATTAAGCCAGTGTCAGAAAATCTTTTGGATATGCCAGCTTTTTTCAATTGCTCGTCGCCGCCAAAAATCGCGCTGTTCAAATAACTAATCTTATCACCGCTCTGCCAAATACAATATTTATTGTAATTTTCTTTGGCCACATCATAAATTTGTAAAACATAAGAATTGACTGGACGCGTGGCGCTAACAAATGGCGTGCCGACCGCGCGAATCACATTCGTACCCCACTTGGTTTGTTCCCGAATTGTCCGTGTCGGTGGCGTAAGGCCGGCCGTAGTGAGTAAAGAGGCATTAGCAATCGCGACTGTACTTCCCTTCGCATCACCCATTAAAACTCCTGACCATGGACCACCATTGCCCAAATTCTGATCATCCATCGCGAAGGCGTTATTACCTGGATTATAATCGGGGCCCGCGCCACGCAATTGATGCGAAGTGTCGGACCACAAACCAATCCTTTGATTTTGAACATTTAAAGTTTCCTCAATATTTTTGGGCCAAGTAATATAATCTTTCTCTTTGTTTGTTTCCATATTTTTAACCGTCAATTTATAAACTCGCCCGCGGGCGTAGCGAGGTAAATTTTGCTGACCGACTTCATAATCAGACCCACCTTTAATAAAAGTATGATTATAAATATAAAAACCATCTGACGTAATATAAGAACCATCTGACGTAAACGGAGTGAAGAGGGATGAACCAAAACCAGAATCAGAAAAAATCATGGTGCCACCTTGGTATAAAGAAATTTTATAACCAGATTTGGAAGCGCCGAGATCTCTACTATAAATCCACACTGCTAATTGATTATTTAAATTATCTTGATCGGTTTTCGCGTATTCCCATGACATTTTGGAACCCCAAGAATCGGTGCGACGAGCCAAACGGCCTTTTTGAATAACTTTATTACCAGTAATAAAATTTTTAATTTCCGCCGGCCCGCTTTGCATTCTTAAAACGCGCGTATCTGAAATCGCGTTGCCAGACGCGTCTTCGGTCACTTCGCCCGGAATTGCAAAATCTTCCTTGTCACTTCTTTCACCATTTAAAAACATCCCGAAAATTCTTTGACCACCAGCCGTGTAGTGGTCACCACTCGTGCGCTTGCCGACTTCTGTAAAACCTAAATAGGCCGGCATTGTTCCCCCTGAAAGACGCAAACGAATATCGCCCCGATCGCCTTGGAGCTCGGTCACGCGAGCGACATCGGTCCCTGTGGATGGCGGGACCACAATTTGCAAAGTCGCGGACAAGCCAGCAGTACCGGGTGTGCCTTTGGTTGTGGCGAATTGCCCTTGACCACCCGGAATGTCGTTAGCAACATTGTCCCAAGCTCTGACGGTAAAAATATACATAGCAGTTGAGTCCCAACCGACTTGCGTGCCAGAAGTTGCGTCATACAGCGCCAAATTTTTACTGGTACCCCAGGCCTCGTCTGTATAAGTTTTTTCCACACCATTATATTTAATTTTACTTGTTTGATATGTGCCGTCGGCTTGTTGTACCAACTTTAATTCAATGCCCATATTTTTATTGGGAGTGACGCCCGACATGCCCAGCTTTAAATCTTTGCAATTATTTTCCCAAGTCTTGCGCAGTAAAGGTACGCTGGTAAAAGACGACACGGCGGTACCGAATCTCTCCACCACCAATTTGGCGGGGCAGACCTGTATGCTTAAATTAAACTTGGCGGCCAATTGCAACCAACCGTCATTTTTGCCATAAGTGGAAAAAAGTGTGGACCAATCAATTGTAGAATATGTTTTTGTGCCAACAGTATAAGTTCCAGATAAAAGTTGTGGATGAGCAGCCGTGTTTAAAATATTCCAAACGCCATTATCGCCCGCGGTCATCCGACCCAGGCCCGGCACATAAACACTGGCGCCTTGAGAAGCCCAAGTTGTTTGCGAGAAAACTACACCCAACGCTAAAAGCGCGATGGTCAAAAACTTAAAATAATATTTTTGCATAATCAATATAAAAAGGCACGAATCCACTTGGCAACTTTGCTTTTGAATAACAGCAAAGGCTACAAACGGCATTTAAATTATAGCAGAAATTCATACACAGGAGCATCCCGCTGTTAAGTGGGACGCTCTTTTGCAAATGTTAATATTTACTGAGTCGGCTCGCTTAGGGTTTTGCCTGTAAAACGGTCATAATAACAAACCTTGTTGTTGGGGTCTGTGGCCACTCCTTGGTCATTTTGTTTTATGCAGAAATAACTGCCACTCCAAGGCGAAATACAACCAGCCGAGCCATTGCCAAATTCCCCGCCCGACACAATCTCGCCTGTGAATTTATTCACGCAAATGGCATTGGGTTTGGCACCATCGCTGCTTTCTGAAGCGCCCCAACCATCGCATTTATTTTTCGCTGTCTTATAAGGTATGGTTTTAGCGAGGTCCGTGCAGGAAAGTTCTTTTTTACTTAGAGTCGACGGTGTAGTTTTTTTCGATTGCGTGGGAGCTGGTTCAACAAAACCAGTGGCACAAACTATCGCCGAAGAAGGTAAATCTACTTTTGTTTCTCTCGGATTATTATAAATATTTATATAAACGCATTTATCTTCACCTGGCTTTTTGCAACCAATGTATTCGCCGGAATAGGGATTCACACAAGTACCAGAATAACCATTGCCTTTACACAAATCTAAACCCGCTCGCCCACGATTGTTGGTTTGGGCCCAAAAACTACAAGCTTGACCGCCAATCGGGCATGCGTAAAGATTGTTGGCATCTCCATTTTTTTTGCATTCTTCATAAGAAGAAGCGCACCATCCTTCTTGCCTTTGTGAAGTATACCATGAATAACAAATAAATTTTTTACCTTGTTGAGCGCATGATAATGGCGTTTGATAACCACCTATTAACTGCTTAGCCAGTTGACCTTGAGCATTTCTATCTCTCAAACGACCGAAATTGTCTTCTGTTAAAACTTTACAATTATTAACTTCCTCTGGTGAATAGTATTTTTTTATATCGCAACAATAATTATTGGGGGCGTTGCTGTTGGATTGTCTTGGACTATAACCGGCCGGAGCTCCTACTATATTATCTGGGGAATAACGAACATCTGGATCGGTTGAGCTGGCTCCGCCAATATATAAATCACCACCAGCATTATTGGAAAAACAAGCATAATCATTTTTAGGATATGGTAACCCTTCGTTAGTAAGTTTAAACTCATTATTGTTAAAAAAATATTTTGCTTGGCTATAATCTTTAGCTAACAAACTACAACGCAAATCCGCATCCTTTATATTATTTCCCGCAAGATTACCATGAGTCACCTTTTGAACTTGTACATTTGATATTGGATTATACTTTTTACCAACTTTATAAATACCAAAACCTGCGGCTAGGGCCACGAGGCCGATCAAGCCAATGCCTGCCACTGTCCGAGTTTTTGTCTTTGTTAATGTGTACATAATAATATAAATAAGGTTAATTGATTAAATTGTAGCATTATAAACATCTTAAGATATCAACAAGCTGAGTCTTATTAACTTTTAATATTTAGCCAAGTTGCTAAATTTATCTTATTGATATGTTAGAAAATACCTTAATTAGCCAAAATAACCAGCTCCCTAATGATCCGCCGACCGCGGAAACCACGCCAGCTATATCCCCAACACAAAATTTACCGCCGATGCCTTCGTCCAATATTCCGCCTCAACCGCCTGCTCTATCGACTCCTAGCAATCCAGCACCCAGCCCCCAAAGCAAGCCTTGGTATAAAACCCATAAAGTGATTTGGTTTATTTTAAGCCAACTACTAGCGTCGCTAATTGGCTTAGTAATAATTGTTGGAATAATTATAAGTATAGTTCTAGTTATTGATGGTAACAATTTTCTATTCTGAAATATGGGCTTTGACTACCTAATTTATTCTCCATTAATAATCCCCTATATAGTGGCTGTGCTTATAAACAAATACTTTTGGCGTAAACGGCTACAAATTACGACTAAATACTGGGCGGTATTGATTAGCTTAACGCAAATTATTTTTGTTCCGCTTATATTTTTCTATATTTTGCCTTACAGTTTCATATTGCTTGCTCAAATAAAATATTCCGGCACTGAGCCAATAACACAAGAAGAATTTCAGATTGAAAATTATAATGCAAACATAAAACTCCAAAACCCAAATGAAACACTTGAACTTACAAATCCTAATTCCATAGATACTGACGGCGACGGTTTAAGCAATGTAGAAGAACAACGTTATGGAACAAATCCAGAAAATGGCGATACCGACAACGATGGCCTATCTGATTTTGAAGAATCTCAAATCTCAAACCCCCTAATTCCTGATTCAGATGCCGATGGTTTATCTGATTACGAAGAATTAAAAGTTTATTATACTAAACCTTTGGCTGTTGATACTGATGATGATGGCTACAAAGATGGTGATGAAGTTAAAAACGGTTATAACCCCTTAGGAGCAGGCAAACTCCAACAATTACAATAACTTTTATAATTAACCACTAATTTATGTCTGAACCACTTATTAAATACATTAAAGAAGAGCTCACTCGCGGACTTTTACCAGAACAAATAAATTTGGCTTTACTTCAAGCTGGTTGGAGCAAAGATATAATTGATAATGCCTTTAGTGAAGTTAACGAGGGTAAAACAATACCGGCAACTCCTCTACAAACTCCGCCTAAAACCGGCTTGCATCAAGAACTAAAACACGTTTCAGCCGCGCAAGTTTTACTGTATTTGGGTGGTTTAATAGTTTTTATTGCGGCCGTCACATACATTGGCACTAATTGGTCACAGTGGGGCGCTTTGGGCCGGATTCTTGCCATTTTTATTCCAACATTGCTTTGTTATAGTATTGGCGGTATAAACTTTCCAACTGAACATAAAAAATCGGCCACGGTTTTTTTAGTAATTGGCGCGCTCTTATTGCCTTTTCTTATTGCTATTGCTTTTAGAGAACTTAAAATCTTTACCGAACCGTTCAACGATAATTTTAGTCTTGTCGGCTGGTCCATTCTATTTGGCTGTTATTTAATATCTAACTTCATTTTTAAACTGCCGATTTGGTCTTTCCTCACTCAGTTTTCTGTTATTTTTATTTATTATTATGCGCTTAAATTATTAGGTTTTGAAGGAATTTCTGAATCGGCCAATATCTCTTGGATGTTTTTGATACCTGGAGCTAGTTATTTATTTTTAAGTTTATTTTTTGACAAAAAAGGCTACGAAAAAACTTCCTATTATGCCTATGCTCTTGGTTCAGCCATTTTAATATTGACTCTTTTTAATGTATTTTTTCTCTCTGAACAACCAGAATTTTTACCTTGGATATTATTACTTATAGGTGCAATTTTTAGTTGGCTGGGCTTAAGTTGCGAATTTGGCGATTATAAAAAATTCAGCGCGGGTCCATTCGCAGTTGGAACTATTGCGATAGTCCTTGCCTTTATTAAATTATACAACGGCGATAATTTTATGAGCGAACAACTTCAGACTTGGATTCTTTTGTTCTTGGGGATTATCTATTTTTCAGTTGGCACATTTTTAGAATCAAAAAATTTAAAAAAATATCTCGAATCATATTATGTCATCGGCACGATTGCTATTTTTTCCTCGTTACTTAAAATTGCTATGAGCGATAACATTTTAAATATCACTGAAATAAAACGCGAAATTATTGGTTGGCAAAATGTGGCTATCGGTTTAATTTATTCGGCCTTTGGCTGGGGCTTGGCAAAACTTAAAAATTCAAAACTTACGACACCAATCAAATACGGTGATTTTTTTACGATCGTTGGACCACTTTGGATTATTGGCGCCATCTGGTTTTTAGGCCTTGATGGTCCCAAACCAATACCGGAAACATTACTCGTGTTATTAAGTCTCGGTTATATTTTTGGGAGCATTCCAACCAAAACTAGCCGACTTTTATATATAGGAACTATTTTTTTGGTAATTTATATTTTTTCAATTGGCGCCGAATACTTTCAAGACAACATTGGTTGGCCGATTACATTATTTATTGCCGGCTTACTGGCAATGGGTATAGGTATTTCTATAGAAAAAATCCGAACTAAATACTTTAGTAGCCCAAAAACTGATCTAAAAATGCCTGCTATTGACAAAAATTCATAGAAATGCTAAGATTGACATTAACTTAAACACGCTTTTTCCCATCATAATCACAAAAAAAGGAGCTTTTCAGTGAAAAATTCAGTATTTTCGATGTTTTTTGCAGTGCTTTTGGTCACAGTTTCTGGCTTGGCTCAAACCACCGAACCTCGCGTTGTTGTCGGCGTATCCCAAAATACGCCACCCCATCAAAGAGTCCATCCGGGACAAAGAGATGTGGTGATGGCAATTCTTACGATCACCGCTCCCGACGAAGGTATTCTTATCTCGGTCTTTACACTTGGCTCTTGGACGATACTAAACTCGTATGTGACAAATATACGGGTGGCGCACATTCCCAACAACAATATCTTTGGATCAGCTCTGTATTTCACGGACAACATCATCGATTTTTGGGATATCCTTAAATTCACGGTCTGGAAAAATCAGACTCGTGAAATCAAATTTGTCGGCGATATCAGTCCACTCGCGCCACTAGGCCTGACTTTTAATGTCGGTATTCGCGGTGGTGGTGATCTAATCGCCTATACCATAAACGATATGAGATATTGCATCACAGAGGGTTCAGCTCTTGGAAATATTATCTTGGTAGACGGCACAACCGATGTGGCTTCGACCAACTCAACCGAATTTTCCCTCGCGCAAAACTATCCAAATCCGTTTAACCCGACGACAAAAATCAGCTACTCCCTGCCCCAACGAGACAAAGTATCGCTTAAAATTTTTGATTATTTAGGGCGAGAAATGATGGTGTTGGTCAATGAAGTCAAATCTGTCGGAAATTACGATGTAGTTTTTGACGGCAAAAATCTGGCTTCTGGCACTTACTTTTACCGCTTGGAAACAAACGGCAAAATAATGACGAAAAAAATGACGCTGATGAAATAAAGCCAACAAAAAGGTTTGAGGAACAATCTTCAAACCTTTTTCATTATCTGAATCATCTAAATATAGGGATTGCTTCTCCGTCGACTGACAGACATGGAATGTTGGACTCGCTACATTCTACATTCTACATTCTATATTCTCATTAACTTGCTACATCCTACATTCTCATTAACTTGCTACATCCTATATTCTACATTCTATATTCTAACTTATTAAAGTCCGCCGACCATTGTGGCAAATGGCAAATCTTGAATGCCAGAATAAACTGGACCATTAAATTTTGGTGAAACACCAGTCGGCAATGGTAAAATTAGTGGCGCGGTTACAGTCGTAGCATTAGTCCGCGCTTGTAGCCACTGCACAAACGGTTTCCACCAACCAGTATTATACGCTGGCACAGTTATTGGCAAAGTGTTGGTTATATTGCCGGTGGCAGATGAATTGACAGGACTGGAACTAACAGACGGCACGACGGCAGGGTTATTCAAAATATTCTGACTAGCTGGCGTAGTTGGAGTAAACGCTGGAGCAGACGCATTATTAGCCTGTGGCAACACAGAATTTGTATTATTTGCCCTCGGTAAAATTATTTGCTGAAAAGTATTGCCGACTTTTTGCCACGTGCGCACAGAATTTAAAGTATTATTTGAATTAACTGGCGGTACAACTGTTGCAGTCGAAGAAATATTTGTGTTGCCGCCTATGACACCTTGCGGTGTACTGACGCCGTTGTTTCCGAGCGGCTGCCCTGAAGGCATGGCGGCAACACTTTGATTTGTCGGATTAGAATTATTTATCGATGTTTGAGCTGAAGACAACGCGGCCTGTTGGTTTAAAAATATTGCCACACCATCCCAACTTTGATTACCAGCTAGATCTAAAGCTGTCACGCCAATAAAAGCGCACGAACGTTTAGCACTATCGGCGCTATAAAAATCCGCTGACAATTTAGCCAAATCCGTAGCCGATAATTTCAACATCGGGCCATAATTATTTGGAGCCACTTCTGTCACTTTAACTTTTTTATCAACCAAAGTTTTAACACCAGCGACTTCGACCCACTGATTTTCTGGCACGAGCGCGGTTTGATAAGTTAAAGAAACTTCTTTTTGTAGTGGATGTGGTAAAAAGCGCGTTGAAAAATCGGCCGTGATATTGCAGTTTTTCTTTTCAAACAATCGCAAACGATATTCTGTTAAAGTCGTTTCATAATCTTGCCACGGAGCGACTGGCACCTGCAACCAAAAATCTGACCAAGAATTGCTCGCGCTGTCATAGGTCGGGCGTGAGACCACGCTCTTGGCTAAAGCCAAACCATTTCGCGGATAACCAGAAATTGCTGGATGCCCAAAATGCCAAAAAACCGCGCCTTGGGCGCGCGCGTTATTTAAGGCCTGTACTCTTGTTTGTTGCTCTAGCGCCGCATCTTTTTCTTTGGGCAAAGCGTTTGGTTGCATCACATCCAAAAGAGTACGCGCGTCTTTGCCGACGATTTGCGAATATTTATAAAAAGTTGGGTAATCGGTCAAAGCCATATCATTGTCGTCCCAACGCAAACGCGGACCAAACATATCGGCTAACATAGTAATGGAATTTTTTGGATAAACTAAACTATCCACCGTGCCGGTAAAAGTTTGACCGCCAGTTGAAGCGGAGGCGACTAAACGCAAACGGTACAATTTGGCTGAATTATAAACTAATTGCAATTGGGGCCAGCCAAAATTACTGATTTGAAAATTCATATCGCCACCCCAAAGTAATTTCCACGACACCGGCGCGCGATCCACGAGTAAAGACGGCGCCACGTGATAACCAAATTTATTATAAACCGGATGATTGGGCTTCTGCGTGCCTGTCGCCATCACGCCCGTAAAATTATCCAAGGGCGCGTTCCACACATAGGCGTCATTATTTTCCCAAATTTCTAAACGCAAATTTTTAATACCGCCAAAATTACCTAAAATCTGACTGCCATCGTCATTGCGAAAAACTTTCGCGATATTCCACGACGGAATTTGTTCACCTTTGTTCGCGCCAACTTTAGACGAAACAAAAAAACTAACTTCAATCGTCGCCGGATTAACCCAGCCCAAAATATTTTCACCATTTTGCCCCGACGGCAATTGTTGAACGAAATCTGTCGTTGGCCTGGCCTTGAGGCCCATTTGCACACCACTTAAAGCCTCCGCGGATTGGCCCGAAAACAAACTAGCCGAAAAAAGCACCAAGATCATTAAAATAAAAATCTTTTTCATATAACCAAAATATAAGGATAAAAGATATAAAAGTTGACAAAAAAGGCCTTTTTTGATAGAATTTGAAAACTAACGCACTAATGGCTTAGTTCTTACCTTAAAGGTTGTCAAGTACTATTTTTTCTATATTTTATGGCTAATAATAACATTTTTTCTCTACCAAAATTGGGTAAATTTTTGAACAATAGAAGCGAGGCGATTGAAGGGCTAAATTTTAAGCCATTATTGATCGGCGATCCCGCTCCGCAATTTAGCAAAAACGCGCTGGTGGGCGAAGAATTTAGAAACATTGCTTTGTCTGACTTTTTCGGCAAATGGGTGGTGTTATTTTTTTGGCCCCGCGATTTTACTTTTGTTTGCCCCACGGAAATTAAAGATTTCAACGCTCATCTAGAAAATTTTAAACAACTAAACGCCGTTATTGTGGGCGCATCCTGTGATAGCACTTATGTTCATCGCGCTTGGGTCAAAGCCGATTTGGGCCAAATTAATTTTCCGCTTTTGGCCGACGAGAACCATTTTTTAGCCAGAGCTTATAATGTCTTGTTGGAAAAAGAAGGCATAGCTTTGCGCGGCACTTTTATTATTGACCCCGATGGTATTTTAAAATACAGCGTAGTTTCTGACCTCAATGTCGGTCGCTCCGTCAAAGAAATTTTGCGCGTTTTATCTGCCCTTCAAACCGGCGAACTTTGCCCGGCCTCGTGGGAACAAGGACAGCAAACTTTAGGCCAAGCCTAACGTTCCGAATTATAAATTATAAATTTTAAATTTTATATGGAACCACTAATGGATCAAATAAAAAAGATACCCCTTTGAAAATCCTTCTAGTATTGTATATATTAGGTCAGTTTGGTTATATAATTTTTTCATCGTATAGACTTGCAGAATCTAGAGAAAACCCTTTTGGAATCTTTGCCATTATTGAAATTGGCCCAATAAGTCTATTTCTTGGTCTAATAGGTATTTTTTTATATAAAATGTCAAAGAGAGAATCAACCGCTACGTCAATAATATCAGCATTAACTTTAGGGATGGCTATATTCAATATCACGATGATTGGCCCATTCTTGTTGGATCTTTTTTTGTCTAATTTATTTTTATGAATAAAATTAAAAACTTGACATAATTCACCAAAAATATTAACCTACAACTTATAACTATTTAATTATGTCAGGTAGTGAAAGTTTGCCAAAATCTAAACCATCTTATAGCTCTGTTTAGGCAAATTTAATAAAAGTCATTACTTGACCATAAATTAACTTTCGTGTAAATTTAGATTTTAGTTTCTTTATATTGCCTAAACTGGCAAACTTCTACTACCTGATATGCCCAACATTCCTTCCGCTAAAAAACATTTACGTCAGACTAAAAAACTGACGGCCAAAAATAACGCTGTTAAAAACAAAGCTGTTCAAGCAATGCGCGCCACACGCGCTTTGCTGAAAGAAGGCAATTTAGCAAGCGCCCATGAAAATCTAAAAAAAGCTATTCAGCTTTTAGATAAAGCCGTCTCCAGTGGCATTTTGAAAAAAAATACCGCCGGCCGCAAAAAATCCCGCCTAACCAAAGCTTTGAATAAAACCAAATAAACGAGGCTTAAATATGTAGAAATGCCACGGCCTAAACCGTGGTGTTTTTACAATAGTAAATATAACAATGCCTGCTATAATTAATAAAAATTATGAGTTACCGCCTAAAAGAACCTAACCAAACTGACCGTGAAGAAAAGTTATCAACGGCTGAACAAAAAATTTCGGTCCCGCTAAAAATTACACTTGATACAGAACCACTGGCTATTAAATTTGAGTCAGAAATGCCTGAAGTTGTTTCGGCATTTCTGAACCAAGCTTGGTTGGTCCAAGAATTTAAAAATAGTATTTCTGAAAAAAATAATTTACCAATTAAATACAAAAATGATCTGAATGAGCTTCAAGATTTAAGCTCTATTCAAAAAGATTTAGCTGAAGAAATAACTCATTATGATGAAAAAAGATACAGTCCAAAAAATACTAAAATTCTAAATAATGAGCTCACGGAAAAATTATTGATCGAAAAACAAACAATTGAATTAATCATTAATAATAATCTTTTTGCTTTTCGTCAGCTCTATTTTAAATATCAAGATACTTTAGAAAAAATAAATAATAAAATTGAGACAGAGCCTAGAGAACATATTGAAAAACGACTTAAAGATCAATTTATTGAGGCTATAAGAGGTCTTAAAAATATTCCCAGTATAGCAATTTCACAAAAAGATCTAGGGCAAATAAATTCAGTCCTTAAAGAGTTTTCTGATAAAAAAGAATTGGAGAAGAAAAATCTTCGCTTAGACCAAACAGAAAAAATCATCCAGCAAGAAAATGCTTGGGCTTATGTTAGAGAAAAAGCCCAAGCACTAGGTTTAAATGAATTTCTTCAACTAGATAAAAATGACTTTGAAGATACTCGCTCTAAAATTACCTGGCGTAACCGCTTTTTAATAGCCCTTATGGCCTTAAGTTTTAGTGGTTCACCCAAAGTTGAAATCTATGAACTTGGACTTGAGGCCCTAAAAGAAAAAATTTCTTGGCTTAAAAGTAAAGGTGAGGGAATTTTTGACCCAAATGAAACACTTTCCAGCGATGCTCCCGATAGTTATGAACCCACCACAGGTGGCACACGCGGTGATTCGCGTCCTTTAAATATTCACCCCGATAGCGCTTTGACCCGTGACGACGATTTTACCGGAAAATTATTTGCTCAAGGCCTCTATTTGGGAGAAGGTAAAGAATTTAATCGCCTAGATCTAGCCATAAAAAATGAGGTCGGAGAAAATGCGCCAACATTTTCAGTTATTATCGAACCCAAAAGCAAAAACCATTTTACTATTCCCACCTCATTTGATGTCGGCTTGAATCCAAATTTTAAAATGAATGACATTACTGTTGAACAATATCTTGGTCGCGTTCAAATAGAAATAGACGGTAGTCTAGAGGACCAAAAAATAATACACTTAAAAGATATTCTAGTTAAATTAAATAAACCAGAATTTATTCTAACTAAAGAAGCGCCTGCGGAAATTACTGAACCAAAGCTAGCGGGTGGAGAAGTAATTATTGAGGCTTTAAATAATTTCCCCGCTTTAAGAAATCAAAATTTAGAATTTTTTAATCTTATACCAGAAGCCCAAGAAAGGATGACAAAAATTAGAACAATTTTAACTGAAACCCAACAAATTTGGCGGCGTTCAGATTTTAGCCTAGCCGATAAGGCTAACTCTATTTTAAAAATAATTCAAAACTTTGTTACTGGCCCAGATTTTTTATATTCCAATAATCCCAATGAACAGGCCAACGACCAAGCACTGATGGATAAACTCAACCTCTCGGATCAAACTATTGTTAACATTATTAAAGGTAAAATGGATTGTGATATGGGCGCCAAAATGGGTTTATATATTTATAACGCTTCGATTGTTATGGCTAAAAATAACGGCATAAAATTTGACCCAGTGCCGCCAGTGGCAACGCTAGCCATTGGCTATAAAAATGATTTATGGAGTTTAGAAAAAATATCTGACAGTCCTAATTCTTTTGGCATAATCCAAGCTGAAACCGCTCATGGCATTTTGACCCTACTAGAACTTCAAGGACAAAAGATAACAGTTAACAGTTTTGATTTAACTCCAACTGATAAAGATTCAGAAATGAGTCAAAGCGAAAAAGATGAAAATATAGAAAAGCAAAAAATGGAAAACTTTATGGATAATATTAACTCCTGTATGACCTTATCAGAAAAAGTAGAAAACCAATTTGATGAGCGTAATAATCATATTACATATATCAACCTTGCGGTAAATTCAAACATACAACTTATAAAAAAACTTCAACCACTTGAAAAAGCTCGAGTCTTAGAATTGGTTTATAAACAAATAAAATATCTAAAATCCTTGAGTGACTTTTGCCGTCATAATGAAAAAGCGACTGAAGCCGACTTTTCCAATCGTACAGACTTAATTGAATACCTTCATAAATTTGCTCTCGGCTTACGCTCTGAAGCTTATGATATTATTGAAGCGGAAATTATTTCAGAACTCAAAGATAGTCGCACCTTGGCGAGATATCTGCAAATACAATTTAAAAATAATATTGAAAATTATTCAAGCTACTTTAAGGATATGTTTTGTCACAACGAATATTGGAGTGAGTGGCCAGAATCATCTAAGGATTTGCCTTATCGTCAACGTGACCATTATATTGCCAATGCCTTTAAAATTTTTGACGCTGTCAACAAGCCCTCTGAAAAAAAACTGGCTTTCTTGCTAAAGAATTCAGGCATCGCTGGCATAAACCGATCCGAAACCGCGCAGATTATTGAAGATTGTGTCTGGAAAAATTATCAAGAAATAAAAACATCTATTCCAGAAACCAAAAAAGATAATTTATATAAATATTTTGATGGCTTTATTGATAGAATGACCAAAACAGAAAGTATGAATAAAAAAAACATTAAAATAATTGTTAGGTATGCCAAAGAGCTATTAAATGAAAAAAATGTCCAACCACAAACACCCACGACAGTTGCTAAAATGATTATTAATAAATATGAGCCAACAAACTCATTAATTTCTTTTAATAAAAAAACAAGTTTGAATTATGATAATAATTATAAACTGGCTACTTTAAATAATTTTTCAAATACCTTTACTTACCTTGAAGGAACATTTTTTAGGAATATTCGACTATGGCATGAGAGCGCTAAAGATACTTCAGTCCATGGCAATTTTCGTAAATTAAATTTTGAAGATAAACAAGAATTAATTAATATTTTTATGGCTTTAGCTTGTGATATGTCACCCGTCTATTATGAAGACTATCTGAATCTAAATAAGGGTTTAATCAATTATTATGAAATAAATCCTACCAAAAAAGATAACCATACTACACTTGTTATAAATAAAAATGAGGGTCTTGCCCCCAAAGAAAACGCATCATATATAGGGATTATAAATGCATTGCTGGGGATTGATGAAAATATTAAGGATGCTAAAAAGTTTACACCTATCGGTCGTGGTGGCGTGGGCAAGGCCCCACCCACCCCCCTTATCCCCGCCGAAAAACCCTCAAACAGCGTTTATGAAATTTATGCTAACAAAAATCAAGAAGCTTTAAAATATATTTCTAACTTTTTTACTTCTAAAGATGGGCGAGAATATCTCAATCAACTGGCTAAAGAAATAGAAGCGGTGCTAGCGCCAAAATATAGTGACATCAAAGTGCCCCCAAATAACTTAATCGGAAATGAACATTCTGCAAACAAAAATACCGCCGAAACTATTGTCGATATCGCTCTTAAAAAATATTTGACATCAGAAAAACAATCTGAAATTAATCCCCGGGCAAGACAAGACTTGATAGATATTATTGCTAAACAAATCCAGAAAAATAAAATATTAACTGAAGAAAAAGAAAAACCCCCCATTAAAGATTGGTAAATTAAAAAATCCCGCTTAACCAAAGTGCTAAATAGAAATAAAAAAAACTCAACCTAATATTTTACATCAGATTGAGTTATACTTTTCTGCCTCAACGACAGAAGTTATTTTTGATGAAAAATTTTTACAAGCTGACTTTTATTTTGAAAAGTGGCTCGGAGAAAGTACTTTCCGGACGCCCAATTTTGTGGTGTCAAAACAAACTCGAACATGCCAGCTTCTGAAATCATCTCCCTTTCGGATTTCATCCGCTGACCAAGAACGTTGAAAACTTCACATTTCAATTCTCCTGCTACAGGCACATCAATTTTGATAGTGGTAGAAGGGTTGAAAGGATTGGGATAGTTTTGACTAACTTTGAACTCTTTGGGTTGAATGACTATCTCATTTTCGCGCGAAAATGAGATAGTGCCGTCGAGGTCAATCTGCCTTAAACGAAATTTGTACGTGCCGAATGTTTTCGGCAGGACAAATTCGTAAAATTGTTGCTGATTGGTCGTGCCGGCGCCTTTAACGAAGCCAAGAGTTTGCCATAGGGATTGCTTCTCCGTCGGCTGACGGATCGCAATGACGGATTGCTCTATGTAAAAACCAGCATTGTTGGTTTCGGTTGCCGTTTGCCAGCGCAAAATAATTTCCTCATCCGCGACCTCCGCGGTAAAAGAAACCAGTTCCACTGGTACGGCCTCGCCGTTCAAACGAACAATCGAAGGTGAACGCGGCGCATTATGAACGAGCTCTAAAGTGCCGCTTCTCAAACCATTCGGTGACTGTGGAGAAAAGCGCACAGTTATAACCACTGAATCATTTGGTAAAACATTAAAGGGCGGCGCGTTATTCGCGAGAGAAAATTGATTGGTAATAGTGTAGCCGGTCACCTTCAAAGTATCGTTGCCAATATTTTTTACTGCCAACAAAGTATCTTTGGTTTGACCAACATCAACTATTCCGAAATCTAAATTTGTGGCACTGAGTTGAAGCAGTGGTAGAGAAACAGTAGCCGTTAAGAGCGTAGCGCAAACAGAACAAGCGCCATTATGAACAAAACTCAAAAGCGCTGATTTTAAGCCGAGCGAGGATTGCGAGGTAAAACGCAAAACCATCTGATGACTATCACCTGCCGCGACTGTAAAAGGCACACCACCGCCTGAAATAATGCTAAAGTCATACGCATCAGGACCAGACAAACTTTTATTCGTGACTGTCAATGTACCTTGACCAGTGTTTTTTATCCATAAAATCTTATCTCGACTTTGACCAACTCTGACCTTACCAAAGGGCAAAGAATCAGCCACGACCAAGACCGGACTGTTTTTTCTCAAAGTTAACCAGATCGGAAATTCGCTGATGCCAGAAGCCGTTGCCTTATGATTGACAGAATCGATTGTCGTCATTAAATAAACCCATTTGCCTTGCCAATTGTTGCTGGACTTCGGCGGTTCATAGCGCATCACTTGCAGAGCTCTTTGATTGCCGATCCCGTTTGGATTATAACTAACGGAAATTGTGGCATTATAAGTATTGGTAGGAGGTTCAGCTCTAATCAGGTAATGCTCTGACAGCGCTTCATCATACGTTTGAGCCAAGGGTGCGACAACTGAATATTTTTCAGCCGTAAGACTGGACAGAGAACCGCTGACAAGGTTGATACCGATCCCTGTCGCGCCCATGCTGATATTCGTTCCAAGCGTCGGAGAATTTTCAACATGAATTGCCGACGGATTAACACTGGCCCAAATGGCACCGTTTGTTTTACCACCTGATCCAGCTTCAAACAAAATCATACCGTTGTTGCCATTACCCGCGACACAATTAATGAGCTTGAAATTCCAATGCCAGCTCGCTCCATTATTAAACGAGGCAGATAGACCCCTTGCACCTTCCTCAACGTAAAGATGATTTTGGTATGAAGTGAAGCGAGGTGTTCCTTGTTTACTACCGCCGGCAAAATTCCCGGTCGAGACTTGCGACCAAGTTTGACCGTTATCAGAGCTCCTTCTGAAAAAGTTGCCGCTCGCTGACCATATTTGAGCGTAAATAGTGCCGTTCTCTGTCTGCACAAAACCATAGTGGCCATAATTGCCGCTATTCACCCCATCTACCATTTGCCAATTCTCGCCTTGATCGCTGGATAAATAAATTTTCCAGCCAGTGGAATTCATGGCTTCTTTACCCGCCAATAAATTACCATTGGCTAAACGGCAGACTCTGGTCATCAATTCATTCTGACCCAAACTGAATTTTTTAACCCAAGTCTGGGCGAAATCCTGACTTTTATAGACGCCGGTTTTTGCCGCCACAACAACAAGGTTGCTACTTAGCATGACCACGTCAAAAAATCTTTCACTGCCCAAAGATGAATCAACATTATTTGCCCAAGTCTCACCGGCATCAGAGGAGCGCCAGATGACCGGCTTGGTTAAATTGCCATTATCGCCAACGCAGACCACGTTATCAGAATTGTCATCATGATCAACCGCATATACACTTTGACCAGAATAGGAGTTCTGCGACCAAGTGACGCCATTATCAGTCGAACGACTTAAACGCGCCCAGTAGCTATGACCGACTGCATATTTAATCTGCCCCCGTCCATCAACATCAAGAATATATTCTGGCAGATTGTTGGACTGGCCGATTTTTTGCCAAGAAACTTGTGCGCTGGCGGCTGATATTAAAATCAGCACACCTATAAATAGTACCATTTTCATTTGTTACCTCCATTTTGTGAGTGTTAATTTATTGGAATTATGAAAGAAATTTATATAAATACTAGAATAAAACAATGCACATATCAAGTCCTTGTTCAGTTAACACCTTAAAAGTCCTTTTATTTTAGTCTTGATTTTTATTTTCATAAAGTAATTATGATATATTTTTTAAAAATCTATTCACCTGTTGCTAACGGCAAAAATCCATAATGATTTGGTGCAAATAGGCGGCGGGTTCGCCTTTAGTTTCTTTAACTTTTTTAAGCAAGGTCCAACCGGCTAATTGTAATGCCTCAATGTCTTTGGCCGGCCATAAAGCCAGACTCCGTCCAGAACTTTCCACTGGAAAAGTTGATTTCATTTTCAAATCTTTGGCCATTTCCGCCAAATTTTTTTTATCACTTTTAGTTAAACTCGCCAAGCGCAACATATTGGCCTGCCAAATTATAAAACCACCCAGCCAAATTAAAGTTGAGTCATCTAAAACAAAGCTATTAAACGCTTTTAAAGTGGCTAAAATTTGACGCCCTTTGAGCCCGTCTAAAAACGGAAACATTTCTTCGGGAATTTCTTTGGGAAAATAAATATTTAAAATTTCCGACCAGCTTAAATATTTTTTCATCAGAGCCAAAGCCGGCAGTTGTGTCTGATAAAGTGCCGCCCCCTCGCCGGCCGCTGTTTGAAGTTGCTGTATTTCTGAAACGGACAGACCATTTGCTTTGCCTAAAGCCAAGAGCCACTTTTCCAAATCTTTGTCTTTAGGCAAAGAAAATTCTTCTAGCTCCACTTTGTCTTTAATTTTTTTCTGCAAACTTAGAGTGGGTTCATCGTCCTCTATAAAAACAACCGTGGCCGTTTGAGGTAAGGCATATTTTAAAAAATAATCAATAATTTCTTTATTCTCTCTACCTAAGGCAAATAAATTTTTAATAATCAAAAATTGCGGTTGGCTAAAGAGCCCGGCCGAAAAAACCTGTTGAAAAATTTCCCCCAACTCGCTTAAATTATTTTTAGTGGCTTCTCTTTCAATTATTTCACCCTCTGGGAATTTTTTTACAAAAACATTTTGCCACTCCCGCAGACGAACTAAAATCTTAGTCCTGTCATCGCCGTAAAAATAAAAACTTCGTGTTGGCATAATAGTAGAATTTGGAATTTAGAATTTAGAATTTAGAACAATTTCCTCGCTTCTCTCATCTCGCTTCTCTTTACTCGCTTCTCATACTCCCCCAATTTTCACCAATTTTAGCTTCAACTGTTAGTGGCACCACCCACCCTTTCGGGCAGACACTTTCCATTATAGCTTTTACTTCTTGGGCGACAATTTTAGCTTCTGCGACCGGCGCTTCTAAAACCAATTCGTCATGCACCTGTAAAAGCATTTTAGTTTCGCCAGTTTTAAATTTAGCAAAAACTTTAATCATCGCTAGTTTCATTAAATCGGCGGCCGTGCCTTGCATCGGTAAATTCACTGCCATGCGTTCGGCCGCCGCGCGCGCTTGTGGTGAGCCCGCGTATAGCTCTGGAAACTGACGACGCCGTCCAAAAAATGTAGACACATAACCCTTCTCTTGCAAACCTTCTTTAATTTCTTCCAAAAACTTTTTCATCCGTGGAAAAACCGAAAAATATTTCTCGATAAACTGTTTGGCCTCATAGGCCGTGAGGTCTGTGCGCTGGGACAAGCCCCAAGAACCCATGCCATACAAAACTCCAAAATTAACTTCTTTAGCTTTGCGACGCTGTGCCGGTGTCACTTCACTTTCTGGCACGGCAAAAATTAAACTGGCTGTACGCGCGTGAATATCGGCGCTTTCTTGAAAAGATTTTTGCATTATTTTATCACCCGACAAATTGGCCACGATTCTTAATTCTAATTGCGAATAATCACACGCTACCAAAACTTTTCCTTTGGGCGCGATAAAGCCGGCGCGCATATGCACAATGTCGTCGTGAGTATGCGGAATATTTTGCAAATTCGGTTCAATTGATGACAAGCGACCGGTCGCCGCCACTGTTTGCTGATAAGTCGTGTGCAATCGTTGATCTTTATCAACCAATTTTGGTAATGGTTCTAAATAGGTAGAGCGCAATTTAGACAGCTCCCGATGCTCTAAAATTAGAGCAATTACTGGGTGTTTGCCCGCCAAAAGCTCTAAAACATCAACCGCTGTCGAATAGCCACTAATGGTCTTTGAAACGCCCGCGGTTGATAAACCTAAATGTTCAAAAAGCAACCAGGATAATTGCTGGGGCGAGCGCACATTTAATTCTTTTTTACCAGCATAGCTCAAAATTTTTTTCTCTAACTCCAGGATTTTTTTCTGCACTGCTTGTGATGATTTTTCAAGTCTCGAGACATCCAGCCTTACACCATTTTTTTCCATCTGCGCCAGTACGGGCGTTAAAGGTCGTTCGATTGTTTCATAAACCGACATTAAGGCTGGAATCATTTCTTGCTTTTGACTTTCGTAAATTTTTAAAAGTTCACTTGCTTGTTCAGGTAATGGCAAATTTATCAACCCCCGACCTTCTAAACCATATTGCCTTAAACCAGGATTTAAAACATAACCCACCAATTGAATATCCCAAACATTTGGCAGATCAAAATCTATAGACAATAAATGATTCAGATTTTTTAAACCATCGACCACTAAAACACCACTCGCTTCTTTTAATGCGACTGATAACATTTTGTATTCAGCTAAAGCAACTGTCGTGGCAAAAATATTTTTGCCATAAGCAACACCCAAAGAAATTCCACTGGTCTCTTGGTCGACTTCAAAAGTCAGAGCTAGAATCTTTTCTTTTTTTATTTGCTCTAAAATTTTCCCCAAAGCTTCCCGCTTGGCTTTAGTTTTAATTTCAGTTTTGTCGAATAAAGTTGGCGTCAGTGAAAAACCATAAGAACCAAACAATTTTTCTGATAATTTTGGCAACCGTTCTACTAGGGATTTAAAATTATGGACCAATAAGGCCTCGGTAGATTTTTTAGGGTCAAATAAATGAAGTTTAGAATCTGCCAACTTAAATTTATCTAGGGGTGTATTTAAAATAATTGTGGTCAATTCTTGCCCCAAAAAAGCGGCTTGCTTGTCAGCTAACAATTTCTTTTGAAGAGCTTCCGTCAAAGGTGGCGTCAGACTCTTTTTTTCGGCTACTTGGTACAATTTTTCCAAAGAACCAAAATGGCCAATTAAATTACTGGCGCTTTTTTCACCTAAGCCAGACACTCCCGGAATATTGTCTGACTGGTCACCAGCCAAGGCCTTCCAGTCGGGCAAGGCCTCGGGGGGACAACCAAAACGTTCTTTGACTTTTTCTGGATTATACCTAACCTCTTCTTTAAAACTTCGGGCAAAAGTTAGCACGGAAATATTTTTATCCACCAACTGCAAAGTGTCTAGATCGCCGGTTAATATTAAAACTTCAAAGTCGCCCTCGCCCATTTTGGCCAAAGTGCCGATAATATCATCGGCCTCATAACCCGCGCGACTAATAAAATGAATGTCTAGTCCCAATAAAATTTGCTTCACGAAATTAAACTGGGTGTAAAATTCGTCGGGTTTTTTAACCCTTTGAGCTTTGTACTCTTTAAATTTTTCGTGTCTTTTAGTCGGGCCTTTTTCGTCAAAAGCCACCACGCAATGCGTAGGTTTTTCTGTTTCTAAAACTTTAAAAAAAGTGGTCAAAAAGCCGTAAACTGCTTGAACCATTTGGCCTTGCTGGTCTTTCATCGGTGGTAGTGCGTGCCAAGCCCGATGCATTAAAGAATTACCGTCTATTAAAAGTAGCTTTGACTTAGCCATAGGAAGTGGAAATGGGTCCGTCAGCTGACGGATAGAATTTGGAATAATACAAATTTCTACTATCCAAGATAGACCCATATTAGCTAAAAAAACCCAAAAAAGCTATTGTCAAAAATCGTTAAAAAAAGTAGTATAAACGGGTCAATTGTTAACTGTAAATTGTTTATTGTTCGCCAGATGGCGTCGTAGTCCGTCAGCTGACGGATAAGGCAGGAGTATTTGGTCTGTCCCGATATTTTCAACAGTCTAAAAATATCGAGGATCCGCGAAAATTTCAAAATTGTATATGGCGTCGTAGCCAAGTGGTAAGGCAGGGGTCTGCAAAACCCCTATTCAGGGGTTCGATTCCCCTCGACGCCTCCACCGGAATCGAACCGGTAGGAGCGAGACAAGTGCGACAGCACGCCGACGAGCGTAGACAAAAGCGGTTAGCTTTTGGCTCTACCGAGGACAACGAGTCCCACTAAACGGGACGAGGCGTAATTCCCCTCGACGCCTAATTTTGAAATTTTCGGGACAAAACCCTTATTCGTGGGTTCAATTCCCATCCTGGCCTCCAAATTTTAATTACTTATGCAAAACAAACAAATTGGCAATAGAATTACTGACAATGCCTTATATGCAGATAATGGAGCGGATTTAATAAAATACGCTTTAGAATTTATTGAAAAAAAATTTGGCTGGCAGCCAGAAAAACAATCTCTTTTTTCTGGTGTTTATTATGATGCCGCCAAAGTCGGTAGCTATATTACAAAAATTCATAAACAAGACGCGACGGCTGTTCTCAAGCTTCAGTTAAGACCATTACCTTTTGATGAAGGATTTATTATTCGACATGTCAGCACTCAAAATAAAAGTCACTCTATTAAATTACCTCAAATATTAGCTGATGAACCATGGGGTGAAGAAAAAAAATTTGGCTTTCTGATTTTTGAGGATCTTTCAAAATTACCCAATCTTTGGACAACTGCTAAAAATATTACTGCCGAAGAAAAAAACAACCATAAACTATTTCTGAAAGAATTCTTACATAATTTTTTGCCAGTTGAACCATTTTTACCAAAACCAAACATTTCACTTAAAGAAAAAATAATTGAATCGTTTGAGCATTTTCATGATATTGCAGTCGCCAGCCAACACAAACATATTGAAGATAATAAAATTGAAAAGGCAAAAAAAATATATCTTGATATCGTCGAAAAATGTAGCTTTGAAGATTATCACTTTTCGCACGGACATTTATCTGGTTTGGATATAAAATTCGACACTACTAAAAAAACTTTTATTCCTCTGGCTAATTTATATTGGTCCTATCGCCCCAAATATTATGAACTGACTTTCCCTATTTGGGTCAATATTATGCACCAAACAGATAATGATATTACTTTTCAGGATATACAAAAAATCATTCTCGACTGGACTAAACTTTGGTCAACTGATTTATTTGACACACCGCCAGAAAATTCTGAACAATATTGGTTTAATCTACTTGAACGAGCCATGATGACGATAATACTTGACCTCGGAGCTAGCCAATGGAAAGACGAAGAAAAAATAACCAAACAAAAATTATTGCTTATCTGGGAAGAAGTGTTTTATTGGATTGCGCAAGAAAAATTTAAATATAATAGTAAAAGAAAAGGGCTGCTGTGAGGCAACCCTTTTGAATTTTTATAAACTTAAAAAGGCAGATCCTTAGTATTTTCTATATCTTCATCGAAAATTCCTCCCGATCGACTTGCTAGAGACTTTGCTCTTTCAATAGCCACCATTGGAGTGGTAATTTCCTCACTCACTATTTCTCCATTTTTTTTAACGAACCAACATACACCGCCATCAAGCCAAGTGTGTTTTGTTACTTTTATTATTTCTTCAGGCATATTTACTCCAAAAATTATTCCTGTGATTTAATGACTAGTTGATTAATTTGTTCTCTATGCCAGATCAACAAAATTCGCATATGTGAATTTTATCAGAAGGAAAATTTGCCAGAAATAATCCAACCGGTAAAAAATGGATTGTTTTGATAACTGGCGCCAAAACGAACATCTGTCGCGGGCAACAAATTCAGCCCGTAACGAAAATACGCGCGCTCGCCCCATTGGGGATTGCTTTCCAATTGAACGTATGGTTCAAAACCAACAAACGGAGAAATCTCGGCCGCCCAACCTTTATAGTTGGGATTTTTCGGCGCGATCAACCAAGCCAATCTCGCTTGATATGACCACGCGTATTTTTCCTGCGGTTCTGCTTTATAACCAAAAGCGAGTCCTGATATTTCTAAGCCCCAATTAGTCAAAGCCAGATAAGCTATCAATTCTTTTTTAGACAGAACTAAAAAACTTTTTAAGCCAGCTTCAAATGGTCGATTATTTTTCAAGCCACCATCGCTCTGCTGATGTTCCAGCATCAACATATAATCGCGATTCTCGCCGTCTTGATCCACGCGTATTTCTCCGACCACCCGCGTGCCAAAAAATTCTGGCGAGGCGATAGCTAGCCCACTGTGATAAGTGGGCAAAGCATACCAATGATAACCAAACCAACCGGGCGCGGGATCCGTATAAGGCGAGGGCAACATTTCCGCGTAACGGCTCAAAAATGCCCCAACTGTGATTTCTGCATCAGCCACCATAAACTTCAAGTACAACTGATTAATATAAATATCGGCTGGTTGTTGAGTTAGTGGGATATTTTCTCCTGACCATTTGAGCGACTGAATTAATTCAATCTCTGCCCCGCTTTCTACTTTTCCACGCCAATTTTTTACCAAAGCCAAACCAGAAAGAAAATCTGTCTTGAAGCCAAAACGGATTGGGTTAAGATAAAACGGACTATAATAAATCGTTTTACCTTCAACATCATAACGTAAAAAATTTTTACGGAATGACGCACCTCCGTAGATTTGCCATTTGGTTTCTGGCTTTTCTTGAGCAAAAATCCCACCTGTCAAAACCACCAAAATCAAACTGCTAAAAAACAACTTCATGTCTTTATTCCTTTCTCTGTTTATAAATGTGAATGTACAATCTTGCCTACTTTAAACACCTTATTGAATATCGTCAAGACTTTTACGATTTTCTTGACAAAAAAACTGCTTGGCGCTAAAACTAGGGCATGAAAAAGAACCTAATTATCGCCATTTTAGGGCTTTTAGCCCTAACTTTAGGGACGCTCGCCCAAGCCGCCGAACATCCTTTTTTCAGGATGTATGGCGTCCGTTCAACTTTTCAATATATTAACGTGCAAGAAGAAAGAATGTCTGACGCCGAAGCGGCTGTACCAAAAAGAAGCCAGCCCAACTCGGTCTACCGTATTACCATGACTTGCTGGAATAATCAACGACTAGCGCGCGAACGAATTGAAGCTCAAAATGGTTTTTCCAACTACACCTGTGGTAATCGCAAGAATTTTATGTGTTACCAAACCGGCCTTGATTATTACTTTGTGGAATTTTGCGATTATGGAAATTATTCGCCCACTTACACCACACCCAATACCAATACTTTTAATTACCGCAATCAGGGCAACAATACTTTCGGACAATGTCTCGCCACCGGCAATTTTAGTGAATGGACAACTTGCTCTGATTACTGCGCCACCCAAAGTAAAAGCTGTTTAAATTACGGTTGCGTACACCCGAACGAAACTAATTCTAGATTCGGCGCGATTTTTTATAATAACAATTACTGTAGTGGTTCGCCCACTAAAAACTTTCAGTGTTGGGATCGCTTCGCCCCTCAAACCGGCACTGGCGCGAAGTGTTGCTGTAAATAAATTTAATTATACTCCACATCATAGAACGAGGCTCACCACAATATAAACTTATTGGTTTCTTAATTTTTTAAGATATAAAAATGTTTGCGAATTAAGACGATCGTTGTTTTTCGCAAACATTTTTATATTATGACTATGCTAGTCTTCTTAAAAATATTAAAATAAAATTTAAATCTCTTTTCGATTACCGCGGGCTTTTTGCGCTAAATCATTTATAAAAGCCACAATTTTTTCGGGCTGGCCCACGGCTTGAAAAGTTAAATTTTGTTCTGAACCAGCAGTTTGGACATTAACCGTGCCAAAATGAAATAGACTCGCCCAGAAACCATGCATTTCACTTTTAGCATCTTGGATATTAGCTAAATTCGTCGCCAACAATTTACGACTAAAAAAACCTTCAGTTTGAAAATTGACGACGCGCTTATTGGTCACGAGCCAGACATCAAGATAATACGACAACCAAGCATTATAAAAAGTCGTTAACATTAAAAGCAAATAAATCGAAGCCACTAAAAATAAGGCCACTTCGATGACATCGTTACTGTTTTGAGAAATAAATTCACTCCATTGTGCTTGCGCGAAAAAATATAAAACAACGGGCAAGGCAAAAATTACCACGAACATAAAAATTTGTTTCAAAAAAATAAACCAATGGGGCCGACATAAATAAATTACTTCTTCGCCTTCTTCCTTGCCTAAAAATGTTTTAAGATAGTTCATATCAGGTAGTAGAAAGTCGCCAGTTGAAACTGCTGACTGTTATAAATCTACTTAAAGTAAAATAATGCATATCAGGTAGTAGAAATTCGCCAGTTTAAAAAATTTATAATTAAAATCATATTATAATTAAACATAGTATAAAGCTCATTTTCCATAAAAGCTATTTTTTAAACTTGACAAGTATGATTTTGGCGAATTTTCACTACCTGACATATCAGGTAGT
>Ga0080064_1001088_pt1 | contig 60270 bp, 64 predicted proteins | sample Subgrocontami54m_FD_69260 | JGI IMG/M metagenome (GOLD analysis project Ga0080064, IMG submission 69260) | Subsurface groundwater microbial communities from S. Glens Falls, New York, USA - GMW46 contaminated, 5.4 m (SPADES assembly) (version 2) ... | reverse complement strand
CCTGTAATTCTTCCTGATACAAGAGGAATATATTCCTGAAGCACGCCACAATGAAGAGTCATATAATCTACACCTTGTTTTGCCTGTAGTTCTATTACATCAAGGATGTCATCTATAGATAAGTCGCTTACATCTTTTACTTTTTGAACAACCTGATAAATAGGCACTGTTCCAATGGGTATTGGGCTTTTTTTAATAATTTCTGTTCTAATTTCATCCAGATTGCCGCCTGTTGAAAGATCCATTGCTGTATCAGCACCATATTTAATACACATTTCAAGTTTTTTTAATTCACCTTCGAGATTCGAAGTAACAGCAGAGTTTCCAATGTTTGCATTGATTTTACATTTGGAATTAATTCCAATACACATTGGTTCAAGACTAATATGATTTATATTTGCAGGAATAATCATTCTGCCTTTTGCAATTTCATACCTAATGAATTCAGGCTCAAGCTTTTCAAGCTTTCCAACATATTCCATTTCTTCTGTAATAATGCCTTTTCTTGCATAATGCATTTGTGATTTATTTAAATCATTTTTTCTTTTTTCAAGCCATTTTGAACGCATTTTATTTTCTCCTATTTCCCTACAACTCCACCGATTGGGCTGGAAGCACTTGCATATTCTTTTACAGGTATTCTCCCTGCAATATATGCTTTTCTACCTGCCTCTACACCAAGCTTAAATGCCTCTGCCATTTGTAAAGGATCACCAGCGCATGCAATTGCAGTATTAATCAGAACTGCATCAGCACCCATCTCCATAACCTGACTTGCCTCAGATGGAACGCCTATACCTGCATCCACAACCACAGGAATACTTGATTGTTTAATAATTAGTTCAATATTTGCAGAACACTTTATCCCCTGTCCTGTACCTATTGGTGAACCAAGCGGCATAACAGTAGCACAACCAATCTCTTCAAGTCTCTTTGCAAGAACAGGATCTGCATTAATATAAGGAAGTACTATAAAGCCTTCATTCACTAGTTCTCTTGCTGCTTCAAGTGTACTAATAGGATCAGGCAAAAGATATTTAGGATCAGGAATTACTTCAAGTTTTACCCAGTTATTAATTCCCATTGCTTTACCAAGTCTTGCCACTCTTACAGCCTCTTCTTTTGTCTGGCAGCCAGCTGTATTTGGAAGTATCCAGTATTTTTTTGTATCAATTTCGTTTAAAAGTCCTGTATGTCCCGGAGCATTTAAATCAATTCTTCTTACAGCAACAGTTACAATTTCAGCACCGGATTTTGCATGTGCTTCTTTCATTGCATTAAAATTAGAAAACTTCCCTGTACCAACCATTAGCCTGGAAGTAAAAGTTTTTCCACCAATTATCAACTCATCTTTTTTTAAATTTGGTTCTAATACTGCTTTCATGATTTCCTCCGCCAGCATTACCTGGATCAGGTTCAGGGATTAGTCGTTTGACTTCTCAGCTCTTTTATATAGCACTCCGCGATTTCAAGAAATCGCTTCGCTTTTTGTGGCTTTGTTTAACGTCGTTCAGATTTTCGCCTGGGGAAAATCTTCACTTGAATTAATCAATAAGTAGTATATAAAATCGCACTCCAAAGGCCTATACTAACACAAAAAAGTTACTCTTTTAAAGAAGTATTAAAAGCTAGGATTGAAGCCTAAACTACACACATGCTACCCCCACATTTTTCGATATTTTAACGAGATCTTAAAGGTTTTAATAAAGAATATTGCAATTAAAGAAGGATTAAACAAATCTGAAATGTTTGTACTAAACTTTAGAGTAAATCCAAGATCTGTTTCTTACATGCCTCAAATTAGATCTTTTGGCATGTACAATTATTCTCCTTATCAGAATTATTTTTATAACTATTCTTATTCCCAGCCAAGGTCATATGGCTGGAACGGAGGAGGCAACAACAGCTATAACTATTATTGGAATTATAATTATTCTCCTGCTAGAAACAGCTACCCTTATTACTACAATTATTCCTGGCAGAATTCCCCGGGTAATTCTTACTACAACTACAGGTATAACTATCCAGGAGGAAATAACTGGGGCTGGAATAATTATTATGGAAACAATGGATCGAACTACGGTAACTACGGATACGGTTTAAATCAGTTAGCAGGCATAATGGATGGTATAAATACAGGACTACCATACTACAATACCGGAGGCTATTCACAAATTGACTCTATGGTAAATATAATGCTAAACCCAAGCATGTTTGCATCACCCTACATGAGGTTCAATGGTGGCCCTGGCATAGCAGCTTCAAATATTTTTCAAAGAAGAGGCAGATTTGCAGGCGGTGGTGGTATATTCCCGGCATTTCTAGGCTCTGGATAATAGTTTAAGTCTGGTTATGGAGGAGGAAGAAAACCTTCTCCATTATTTTCCTGGTAAGATACTTCTTCCTGTTTTGGAACAATTATATTTATTGGCTGGCCAGGAACAGGTACAAAAGATGGTGCTGTTGCTGTCTGAGCTGGTGCAGTAAGTTGCGGTGGCTGGTTCATAACAGGTGCATTTGGACCAGTAATGTATAAGCCACGGCTCAATGCAGTCTGATTAGCTTTGTTTACAAGGATGTCTGCTTTAGTTTGAAGTTTCTCTGCTTTTGCCCTGAGTTCTGCAGCTCGCAGACTTAATTTCGTTGCTTTTTTCATTGACTCAATAGCATCTTCCTGAGCCTTTATTGTTTTGTAGTTTCCTTTTGCATGAAGTAATTTTTCCTGAGCATCTACCATTGGATCACCTGATCCCTGCGGCGAATCATTTTCAGCATTTACAGGAAATGCGATAAAAACCAAAAGGAAAATTAATGCTAAATAATTCATTTTGATAGTCCTTTAAATTATTTTACACCTCTTTACTCTTAATACAGCTAACGAAATTCTGAAAATGTTCCCAAGCTTTACCCGATTGTATATGTAGTAACGCATGCTTATAACCATCTTTCATATTTTTAACCTTAGAGCTAATAAATAAGGCGGCTCCAGCATTAAGGGCTACTATATCCATCCTGGAGTATTTTAACTTTTTCCCATTTATTTTTCCTTTTAAAATCTCTTCAAATAATATCTTATTTTCATCACTATTTTTAACCATTAGTTCAGTCACATTCACCTGACTCATCCCTATATCATCAGGGAAGAACTTTTCTTCCTTAATACCTTCTTCTGAAACTTCCCATATATAATTTTCTCCACAAAAACTTAATTCATCCATATGCTTATCCTCACTAACATTACCGCATACGACAAAAGATTTTTTAGTACCGAGAAGTTTTAATGTTTCAGCTATTAATTTCCCCCATCTGGGTGATGAAACACCTAAAAGATGATAATTGGTTTTATATGGATTTGTCAGCGGACCAAGTAAATTTACAAAGCCTGGAATGCCAAGCTGTTTGCAAATAATTTTTACATCTCCAAACACTTCCCTTAAAATTCTGGAAGTAACAAACATAAGATGGTTACATTTAAAACAGTTTTCAAGAAGCTGTGGGGAAAAATCAGTGGTAATTCCAAAACTATTAAGTACATCTACACTTCCCTGAATGCTTGTAGTGGATCGTCCCGAGTGCTTTATAATTTTTAAACCACAGGATGAAGCAACAATCGCAGAAACAGTCGATATATTAAATGTGTTAAGTTTATCTCCACCGGTACCACACATATCAATTGCATCTTCAGCCAAAATATGTTGATTTTGCCTATTATTTATTAATGAAGCCAGGTAAAACAATTCCATAGGAGTTTCACCTTTCTTATTCCATAAAACAACAAATTCTTTTATATCGTTATGATTTGTTTCTTTTCTTTCAAAAGAGTTAAAGATCTGATAAATATCTTCTTTATCAAGCTCCTTGCTATTCTTTAATTTACTTATAACAGAATTCAGAGACATGAGAAAAACCAAAACAATTTATTTTGCATCCTCAAATAAGGATAAACTAAAAGAAATAAAAAGTATATGGCCCTTGAAGAATATCCATATTAAAGGAGCACCAAAAAATTTCACAGTAAAAGAAAACGGTAAAAGCTTTATAGAGAATGCATACAAAAAAGCATCTGCACTGTCACAAAAACTAAAATGCATTTCATTCTCGGATGATTCAGGAATAGAAATATTTACACTTGGGATGAAACCTGGTATCAGATCCTCACGTTTTTTCCGGGGAGGAAAAGGAATGCTTGAAATTGTTAGAAAGGTAAGGAAGAAAAAAAATAAAAAGTGTTGCTTTACCTGTGCCATAGTAGCCACAAATCCAAAAGGAGAACTAATTTTTAAGACACAAAAATCCTGGCATGGAAAAGTTGCTGAAAATCCTGTAGGAAATAATGGTTTTGGTTACGATCCGATATTTATAATCCCAGGGATAAATAAAACTTCTGCTCAGATTAGTTCAAAACTAAAAAATAAAATCAGTCATAGGGCTATGGCATTAAAAGAATTTATAAAATGGCTAAAAAAAGCTAGGACCGATGTGTCTTGGTCTCATCATCTTTTTCATTAGGACATATAGCATAGATTTTAAACTGAATATCAACAACATCCACACCTTTTTCCTCTGCAATTCTGTAACCTACCTGATTAATAAGATCATCTTCAAACTCCATAGTTTTATTACAATTCAGGCAGATTATGTGGTGATGGGGTCTTTTATCTTTATTTAATTCATAGTGTTTGTGGCCTTCAGCAAAGTCAAGTTCTCTTAAATACCCAAACTGGGACAGAATCTTTAAAGTACGATATGTTGTTGCAAGGCTTATATTCTCATTTTTCTTCTCAAGGACTTTAAAAAGATCTTCTGCTGAAAGATGGTTACCATCCTGAAGATCCATAAATATCTGAAGGATCTTTTCTCTTTGTGGTGTAACACGAAGCCCCTTACTTCTAAGGTTCTGAAAAACATTTTCTACGGTTGTATCTTTTGACATTTAGAGTACATTATACGACCCGAATACTCATATTACTGATTCATTCATCGTTAAAGCCCTAGTAAAGCTAGGTTTAAAGGTTAAATTCCTATCATTTTAGAATGAGATTGCTCAAGGTTAACAAATTCTTGTTTATAGAATAAAATTAATATGCTTCTTTTCTAAGTGAATCAGGGAAAAATCTCAAATGGTAAAAATTCAAACAGAAGGTACTCCAAATCCAAATGCTTTAAAATTTGTTCTTGACAAGGAGCTTGTCAGCAAAGGAACATTTAATTTTACAGGTAAAGAAACCTGTGCTAACTCACCACTTGCATCAAGATTATTCAATATCAGCTCTATAAAAGAAATACTCATAGCAAAGAACTTTATCACAGTATCTAAGGATCCTTATACTGACTGGAATGAATTATATGACAAAGTTATAGAAACAATAAACAAACATTTTGATTCAGGCGAAGTAGCTATTTCAAAGATTGAAGAGTCAGATGTTAAACTTGAAAACAATTCTGAAAACAATATAGAACAAAAAATCAAGGACATATTAGATAGTCAGGTAAGACCAGCAGTTGCAAGTGATGGCGGTGACATAATATTTGACAGCTATCAAGATGGAATTCTAAGGCTTCACTTACAGGGTGCCTGCAGCAGTTGTCCAAGTTCAATAATGACTTTAAAGTCTGGCATTGAAGCAATGCTAAAAAGACAAATCCCGGAATTAAAAGAAGTAATCTCAGTTTAATTTGTCATCAAGTTTACGTAAGCACCATAAACCGGTGCTAAATCATTCAGTAAAGAAGGAAGGATTTCAATTTCATCACCAATCTCTTCCTTGGCAATATCAATTGCTTCTTCTGCAACAACCTCAAAATTCTGAACCAGCCCTCCATTTAATACAATAAGATCAGGACCAAACAAATAAAAAAGATTAATAAGCCAGGAAGCAAGCTGAAGCTGTGATTTTGAAATTACATCAATTGCTTTAACATTACCATTTTTATATTCATCAAAAAGTGTTTCAACAGACTGAAATCCTGAAATTTCACCAAGCATTCCACCCGAAATAAGATCAACAGCCGGAAACAGTTCATCATCATACGGATAAAGAAGCTTCTGTAGCCTTAGCCCGGGACTTTTTGAAGGTTTAAAAGGTTGCCCATTTTGATCAATATATGCAGCACCTATACCAGTGCCAAGATTTAAATAAAGCATTGATTTACCTTTACATCCTCTGGAATAGTATTCTCCAAGAGCACCACATATTACATCTGTTTCAAAAATATATTTTTTAATTCCAATAGAACTTACAAGATTTTTAATAAATGGATAGTCAATCCAGCTTTTTAAAAAATAACTTTCATTTAAAACTCCTTCTGAATTCCATTTACCAGGAAGAGATAATGTAAGACAATCTGTATTTTTGCAGGTTAAATATATTTCATTTATTTTCTTTATTTCATCAACAGGATTTGAAAATGTTGAAAAGGATGTCTTATTAAGAACCTTAATATCACTGTTTACCTTACCCACTAAGGCAGCTGTGGTTTTTGTACCACCAATATCAACTACAAATGCTTCAGTCATGCTAATTACTGTCCTTTATATTATATTTTAACCCATCAGTAACTAATGTAACAGTACCACTCATGCTTAAATAATATTTTTCCCAGGGCTGTTTATTAATCCATTTAATATTTTCAATAGATCTTTTTGACAGTTTCTTATAATCATTTATTATTAAAATCTCAGGAGTAGATTTAATAACAGTTCTTAAAGCAGGATCTTTTTTCATTAAAATAGGCAGCCTTATACAAGTATCAGAAGATGTTATTGGTTCCTTATAGTTCTTAATTATACGCATGGAAAACTTTTTGTATTTAAGACTGATCATTGTTTCATCAGACTCAAAATAATTAGTATTTAAAGAACAACTCTTGTTTTTTAGAATACAAGTGGTAAAAGCTGGTGATATATTATTTATTTTAAAAAACTGTTTTACAAAATTAATATTTTTAGCACTTTCCAATGATAAAAACACTACAGGTTTTGAGTCTGGCAGAAGAATAAGAATTAATTCATGATTATATCTGGGAATAAAAAATATCTTCAGATCTTTATTAAGATTAAAAGATCCTGAAAATACTATTATTAAAAAAATATTTAAACAAATAAGAAAAGTAATCTTTTTGTTAAATTTGCAAAAAAACAAAATATATAGAATTGAAATTGTCAGAATATAAATCCAAAGGAGAATCCAAAAATTAATAGCAGGAAGATAAAACACCTTTAAAGGAAATTTATAAAGCCAGTCAACCCAGAAAAGAAATAGATCAGAAGCACACTGAATCATAAAACAAATTATTTTACTTAAAATATCACAGTGAATCACTGTATCTAAAAAAACTGATGTAATGCCAACAATTAAAAGAAATCCAGCTAGCGGAACTGCAACAATATTTGCAGGAACTGCCAAAAGCTGAATATTATGAAAATAAAAAACAACCAGGGGTATAATTACGATTTGTATTATTGCTGACTGAAAAACCAGATCAATAAAGTAAAAACAGAATTTATTTTTTAAGCCTGAAAGAAGATCTCTTATTTTACTTCCATAGAATACTAATGCAAGAAATGCAACAATTGATAACTGTAACCCTACGTCAAGTACCTGAAAAGGGCTAAATACAAAAAACATAAGAAAAATAGCAGATGTTACAGACAGGATTTTTATTTTCTTATTAAAAAGATTACCCAAAAAAAGAAAAATTAAAAAGATGGCTGCTCTAATGACAGAAGAAGAAAAATCTGCAAGCATAGTATAAAACAAAATGAAAACAACAGAAATTAAAGTCAAATATATCTTTGGCATTCTGAGAATATTAAACAGGTAAAAAACTGCCCCTGCAAGAATAGCCACATTAAAGCCTGAAGCACTTGTAATATGGTTCAAACCTAAATCCTGGATTTTATTTTTCAATTCATCTTTTAATTTACTTGCTTTAGAACCAAATACAATACCTCTCATGAGTATTTGATTTTCCGGAGATAAATATTTAAATGATGAATTAATTATATAATTCCGGATTTTATAGATATAGCGGTTAAAAATTCCACCGGGAGGTTCATCAAGAAAAACATGAGAACCTTTATCAGCTTTTATAATATAAAACACTTCCTTTGAATATAAATATTTTTTCTCACTGAATAGCCCTGGTAAAACTGCATCTTTTGGTTTAACAAGTACACCACTAATCTGGATTAAATCACCAGGCATGGAAATCTCATAATAAGGGGCTTTTACAAGCAGCACTGGAGATTTATAAAATTTAAACTTATGACCAATTACTCTCTCTAATTTCAAATAATATCTTTTTTCATACAAACTATTGGTTTCTATATCACTTATAACTTCACCAAGAAAAATATTTTTCTTTCCTATAAAAGCATTCAAATCTGAAATAAAACAGCTGGAATATAAGACACAATATATATATCCTGCCAAAGAACCAATTAAAATCATTAACAGAAATTTTTTCTTGGACAACATATAAACCAAAATCAGTAAAAATACAGTTACAAGAAAATAACTAATGCTTATCTGTCTGAAATAAAAAACCAGTGCTGATAAAACACCAACACATATAAGAAAAATAGGCTCACCCTGCATTATTTTTCTTATTACTTAACAGAACAATGTTGTTTAAATACGAAACCTTCTTTTTTCATTCTTTGGAATGCTTCTTCTATTCGTTTCTTATCCACCGTAAGTGCAATACGAAAGTATCCTTCGCCATATTCACCATAACCAACGCCAGGAGGAACTACAATTCCACACTTATCAAGCATGCCGGAAGCAAAATCAGTTGATGTTTTAAAAGAAGGGGGAATAGGTAACCATAAATAAAATGTTCCTTTTATTGGCTCTTTAATCTCCCATCCTAATTCTATTAATCCTTTTACTGCAACATCTCTTCTTTCACAGTAAATAGAATTATTTTTTTTAATAACTTCTTTAGGAGTATTAAATGCAGCAAGAGCTGCTCTTTGAATAGCTTTAAACACTCCACTGTCAATATTTGTTTTAACAGTGCTAAGTGCCTTAACAACTTTCTCATTCCCTACTGCAAAACCAACCCGCCAGCCTGTCATATTATATGTTTTACTCAGACTGTGAAACTCCAGTGCAACATCTCTGGCTCCTTTAGCCTGAAATATTGATGGCGCGACATACCCATCAAAAGTTATTTCTGAATATGCATTATCAGAAAGAACAATAATGTCATATTTTTTTGCAAAAGCAATAACTTCATCATAAAACGCAAGCGGTGCAACAGAACCAGTAGGATTATTTGGATAACCAACCATAATGATGTTAGCTTTTTGGGCAATATCATTAGGAATCTTTGTAAGATCTGGAATCCAGTTATTCTTTTCCAGCAATGGTGTCACATAAGGCACACCTCCTGAAAGCAAAGTAGAAGTTTTATAAACAGGATATGCAGGATCAGGTAAAAGAGCTACATCACCTTTATCTATCGTTGCAAAAATGCAGTTGTGAATAGCTTCTTTTGAACCTATTAAAGAAACACACTCTTTATCAGCATCAAATTTCTGACTAAATCTTTCATCAAACCATTTTGTAACTGCTTCACGGAATTCTTTTAATCCATGATATGGAGGATAATTATGCGTGGTTGGATCATCAATAGCAGTGTGCATTGCATCAACAATATGCTTAAACGTTGGCTGGTCAGGATCACCAATTCCCATGTTTATAATATCTACGCCTCTTGCTCCTGTTAATTCTTTTAATCTTTTTTCAATATTCTCAGCTTCATCTCTTGTTAATTGTTTTAATGGTTTTGTTGGATATTTGATTTTTTTAGCATCCTCGCCATGAGCCCCTCTTGTAATAATGTCAAAGCCGCCGGGATATGGCCTTGTAGGCGTATTCAGGGCAACTTCATCCGGCATTATTTCATTTAATAGTTTTGCCAAATCATCAACATGGTTTTTATTCTGAGGCATAAACATTATTTGGACTTGTAATTTGGGTTTGCCATGGCAAACCCCTACAGAAATATCTTCTTTCAATTTTTTAATGCCTGATTGAATTGTATTTAAATTTATTCCCTCTGCCGGACGATTGATTGATTGAAGTGTTTTATCATCATAAGCATCAAGTTTTACTGAAATAATATCTGCATATAGAACATCTCTTCTTACAGAATCATCATTTAATAATGTGCCATTTGTTAAAATCACAACTGGTTTATTTGTAATTTTTTTTATTTCTTTTATTACCTCACCTATATTTTCTGCTAAAGTTGGTTCACCACTCCCGCTAAAAGTAATTACATCTGTTTCCTGCCAGGGGCTTGATATAAAATCACTTAAAACTTTTTTTGTCGGTACATAGATTCTTCGTTCTGTTGTAATTCTTTGAATAAAACCAAGCTGGCAATAAGTACAATTAAATGAGCATGTTGAAGGATCCATAAGTAAATCAATACCCAATGATTTCCCAAGCCTCCAGGAATAAACAGGACCATAAACAGAACTTGTATTAGTATGATTATTTGACATACTTAAATAATATACACAGAGCATTAGGTTTTTGTACAAGCGAGGATTTGCTGTAAATGCAAATCTGAGCGTCGAATAAGGGTTGTAGAAAAATAGCAAAATAATCTGCGTAGCAGTTATTTTGCGTTATATATGATATAGAATGATGTTTCTTAGAGGCTTTCACAAGCATTATGCATATACGGTAAATACCCTTTATTTAATTAAATGCTTACTAAACAGCTAACCGATTATAATTTTGACTAAACCAATAACGAATATGGAAAAACCAAGAATCGTTTCATGTTCCCCCGCTCACAGCGAGATAATTTGTGAGCTAGGAAAACAGGATCTAATTATCGGCAAGACTGCATATTGCAACTTCCCCAAAGATCTTCTTAAGGAAAAACCAACTATTGGCTCATGGACAAAGCTTAATTATGACCTTATAGAAGAGTTAAAACCAGACATAATAATTACCAGCAATATTGTTCAGGAAAAAATTGCCTTAAAATTAAAAGAATCTGGTTTCAGTGTTTATCACTCAGATCCACTGGTTCTTGAACAAATTTATTCTGATATTCTTGAGATTGGTAACATAACTAATGCTAAAAAAGAAGCAATACTCCTTGTAGAAAAAATTAAAAAAGAACTGGGTGAAATCGAGACAAAAAGTAAAACAAAGATAAAGAGACCAAAAATATATGTTGAAGAATGGTACGATCCGCCTACAATCTCAGGAAACTGGATACCTGAATTAGTCAACATTGCAGGTGGAGATTACAGGCTTATTAAACCAGGTATAAGAAGTAAACCAATCAGCATAGATAAACTTTTTGAATATAATCCGGGAAAAATAATTATCTCTTGGTGTGGTTTCGGAAAGAAAGTCGATATAATACAGGTGCTTAACAGATCAGGGTGGGATTTACTTGATGCAATAAAAAACAAGGAAATTGCAGTGATTGACGATAGTTTACTAAACAGACCTGGTCCAAGAATAGTAACCGGAGCAAAAAAACTGCATGAAATATTCTTTAATAAAGTACTGGTATAAATTTTCTTTCTAACAAATTATGAAGAAACAATCAACAAATGAAATTCTTAAAGCAATACCTCTTGGTGGACATGGAGAAATCGGGAAGAATTGCTGGATTTTTGAATATAAAGAGGAAATCATAATTGTAAATTTCGGAATGATGTTGCCGGGACGAAACCTTTCGGGAGTAGATCTTGTTTTGCCAAGTACAACATATCTGGAAGAAAATAAAGATAAAATAAAAGGACTGGTTTTAACATCTGCTCATGACGATTCCTGCGGAGGAGTTTTCTATCTGCTAAACAAAACAAATATTCCAAAAATATGGGGGTCAAAATTAGCTTTAGAAACAATAAAAAGACAAATTGGTAAAAATACACATTTGCCTGATACTGAAGAAATTGTTCCCCGGGAAGAATTCCAGATTGGAGAGAATTTCTTTTTGCGGGCTTTGTCAAACACATCAATCCTTCCGGACACATATGGTTTATTTATTAAAACTACTGCTGGAAATATTCTTTATACAGGATCCTACAAAATTGATCAAACCCCTCCTGATAAAGTGATGTTTGATTATTATTCCTATTCACAGGCTGGAGAAGACAGCGTAGATTTACTTATAAGTGATTCAGCAAACATTGAAAGTCCTGGCTACTCACAATCCGAATCACTTATAAAGAAACGGTTTGGAGAAATATTCAGTGAATTTAAATCAAAAATTATAATAGTAGGCTATGCAAGCAGTCTCCATAAGTATCAGATAATATTTAACCTTGCTCAAAAAGCAGGTAAAAAGATAGTTATTTGCGGTGATTACCTGAACGACAAAATCCAGTCTGCAGTAAAAGCAGGGTTATTTAACATCGATAAAAATTCATTGATAAATGAAAAAGACATTGATGGTTCAAATGAAAAAGAACTTGTTATATTAGTATCAGGAAAATACGGTGACTTTTTATCTGCTCTCATTGAAATTGCAAAACAACAACACCCAAAAATTAAACTAAACGCAAAGGATGTAGTTGTTATAAGTGCAAATCCACCACCTGGAACTGCACGAATTCTGGCACATACAATTGATCAGTTATTTGTCCAGAAAATACAAGTAATAGGTGGCAGAGGACAGGGGGTGCATGTTTCAGGTCATGCAGCACAGGAAGAAGCAAAATTTATTTTAACAGTAGTAAGACCCAGATCTTTTGCTCCTTCTCACGGAGAAGAAAGGCAGATGGTAACTTACGGATCAATGGCAGAAACAATGGGAACAAATCCTAACGATATTCACATACTTAAAAACGGGGATATCCTTGAGTTAAGGGATCAGGTTGTAAGGTTTTTGGGGAAGATAAGCGCACAGTCCATCTACTACAATCATGCTACAGGACTTGATATAGATGAAATAACAATGAAGGAAAGACAAACATTATCAGCAGAAGGAACTATTACGGTTGCATTAACAATTGATAATAAAAGAAACATTATTGCAGGTCCTGAAATTATTGCAGAAGCCTGTTCATTTGCAAAAGGAAAGGACTGGCGTGCCTTCTGCCTTGGAACAATCGAGCTACTTAAAGAGGCAATTAAGCAGTCTGTTGAAAAGGATGAAACTGATTTGTCAGATGTAAAATCAGTTGTAAAAGATACTATAAATAAAAGCGTTCTGGAATTAATAGGGAAAAGACCATTGATAAATGTAGTTATTCAGGAAACACAAGGTAAGCTTAAATTGGCAAAATGAAAAATTAATATTACGTAATGGGCGAGGAAAGAGATAACAAAATTAAAGAATTTTATTCCTGGTTTCATCCGTTCGGAGTAGCTGTTTACAACATATCAAAAGAATTTAACGTTGGCTCTCTTCTTAGAACATCCCACTGCGGAAAAGCAAAAGATTTTTTTCTTATTGGAGAAAGGAGTTTCAATACATATGCTTCGGTTTCCAGCGAAAAGTGGACAGAGGTAAAGTACTTTGAAAAGATTGATGATTTTCTTGCTCATATTAAAAATACCGAATATAACCTTGTGCTGGTTGATCAATCAACAGGATCTACCCCATTGTTTGACTTTAACTATCCTAATAATCCGCTATTTCTGCTTGGAACTGAAAAAGGAGGGTTGCCAGCCGAACTTAAAACAAAAGATTACCCAATTGTTGAAATTCCGCAGTATGGATTAATTCATTCTTTAAACCTATCATGTGCAGGAAGCATAGTTATATACCATTATTTATACAAGCTATATAAAGAAAAGGATATAAAACCCTTATCTTTCGTCTAAATATTAAATGAATGATCCATATCTTAAACCAGTAATTTTAGGAGGAATTTTAATAGCAATTCTTTCCATTATTTTTGCCCCCGGGATATTTATCTGGGCAGGTATAGGCGGTTACATAACTGCAAGACTTGTCTTTAAAATGACCAAGGAAACAATTAAATATACAGAAGGACTGCTACTCGGTTTAATGTCTGGTCTTGTAGGTGGCACACTACTCGATATTTTTACTGTAATATCTCTTAAGAGCCCTGAGAATGAAAGAATTATTATGAGGCTTCTTGAGAAAAACCTGCCAAAAGATGTAAGCATGCCTCAAGACTTAAGCCAGATATTTCCTTCAGTAATGTTTACTACATGTTTAATAATTATTATTATCTGTGCATTATTTGCTATTATCGGCGGATATATCGGGGTTCTAATTTCAAACAAAACTAAAACAAACAAAAATAAAGAATCAAGCACTTAGTTTTCCGTTTTTAACAACAACATCTTTTGTTTTTTTATTTTCAAGTAAAACTTCAAGTCTTTCAATTTCTTCTTTCAACAGTGACATTACTTTTTCCACACGGTCCTTAACAGAGTTTGTTTCAAGAATAGATTGTTTTGATTCAACAGGACAGGATAAATTTGCAGTTATTAAAAACATAAGTTCACTTGGCTCTTCAGGCAATTTCAATTTTTTTGAAAGATCCTGATCAGACACCTTATCAAATATTCTCAGGGCCTTCTGAGAAAGTCTTTTGATTTGTCTTATTGATTTTTTCAAAGAGGGATCAATTTCTAATCCCGTATCATTGTAATTTTGTACCTCAGCAATATGATATGGCTCTTCTTTAAGAAAGTTAATGATTTTAAATCTTTTTCTCCCTTCTGCAAGGACATTCATTTTGCCTTCCTCAAGTTTTTCAACATCAAGTATTTCAGCTATAGTGCCAATTTCAGCACATAAATTATCCTGAGCAAGGACTATGCCAAATTGTTTGTTACCTTCCAGACATTTTAAAATCATTGTCTTATACTTTTCTTCAAAAATATGAAGTGGCATATTCATTCCCGGGAAAAAGACAACTTCAGGAAGGGGAAACAAAGGAATAATAAAATTATTTTTATCTTCTTTTTTTGTCATTCAATTGATGAATTTACTATATTCTCCGGCAAAAAGCTACTAATTTGATCTAATACCTCATTAACAGATAGATATGAACTGTCAATTACAACAGCATCCTGAGGTTTTACAAGCGGTGAAATATTTCTACTACTGTCATATTTATCTCTTGCAATAATCTGTTTTTCGATTTCTTTCAACTTTATTATATTTCCGGCAATTTTTAAATCAACCTTTCTCCTTTGTGCCCTAACCAGAGAAGATGCTGTCAGATATATTTTTAGATTTGCAAAAGGGAATACCTTTGTCCCAATATCCCTTCCGTCCATAACTATCGAAGAGTTGCTACCAAATTCCTGCTGCCGTTTTACAAGTTCCTCGCGAACCTCTTTTACAGCTGATATTTCACTTACATGATTTGTAACAGATGGGGTTCTGATTTCATTAGTAACATTTTTATTGTTTAAAAAAACTTCCTGAATACCATCTCTTCTCTTTTTAAAATGTATTTTTATCTTTTTAAGGCATGATTTAAGGCTTTTACCTCTTAATTTAATTAAGCCCTTCTTTATAAGATAATAAGTTACTGCTCTGTACATTGCCCCGCTATCTATATAAAGGATTTCAAACCTTTCAGCAATTTTCTTAGAAATTGTACTTTTCCCCGAGCCTGCAGGACCATCTATAGAAATCTGGTAATTTTTAAATATCTGCTTTTTCAATTTTTTAAACTTCAATATTGTCAATAAGCCTAACATTCCCCACATGTGCAGCAATTAAAAAGTAAAAATCGATATTTTTTTCATCATTAATTTTTCCCAGATTAATCTTACCCCTAGCCTCAAAATACTCTGTCTTAATTTCAGGAAACTGGGATAAATATACAAGACTTTCTAGTATTGCCTTACTTACATTAAAAAAACCACTTCGCATATTCTCTTTTCCAAGAACAAGAGACTTATATATATTTGAAGCAATTTCTTTTTCTTTATCTGACAGATAGTTATTTCTTGAGCTACAAGCCAGTCCATTTTGCTCCCTGGCTATTGGCAGCGGTTTAATTACAACCGGAATATTATATTTTTTCACAAGCCATTTTATTACATAAAGCTGTTGCAAGTCTTTTTCACCAAAATAAGCATAATCTGGTTCAAGCAGATCAAAAAGTTTTTTAACCACAGTTGCTATACCACTGAAAAAATTTTTTCTTGTTTTTCCGCACAAGTCAGAAACCAGTTCAGTCGGAGGGAATATTCTATCTTTCCCTTTATCAGGATAAATCTCGCTGTACTCAGGTGCAAAAATATATTCAACCTTATTGCCATTGCATACATCCATATCCATTTCAAGATTACGGGGGTAACGATCAAAATCTTCATTCGGACCAAACTGCAAAGGATTAACAAATATACTTACAACTGTTGTTTTACATTCTGACTTTGCTGCTTTAATTAATGAAACATGTCCATCATGTAATGCACCCATAGTTGGAACAAATCCAAGTGGTCGAGGAGAATCTACAAGAACACTTTTAATTTCCTGAACAGTTTTAATTAGCTTGCTCATTTTTGTGATATCTTATAGAAATGACTGGTTTTCCAGTCATAGAAAGATACCAAGTTTTAACAAAATAATCCATAAAAATGAATCTTTCTTATAAATTGTCTTAAAACAACCTAATTACACTCCTATTTCATGCTAAAGCTACTTGAAAAACTTTTTGGTGAAACAAATGAAGTTAAGCTTAATTTAATTAAGCCCTTAATTACAAAAATAAATAATTTAGAACAGGAATACAGCAACTTAACAGATGATGAACTTAAATCCAAAACCCCATATTTTAAAAATTTAATTGAAAACAGATTAAAAGATATTAATAACAGTCCTCTGGTTTCTGAAGATACACCTAAAATTCCAGGCATTATCCGGACTACAAGAGATAAAGCTACATATGAAGTTCTTGAACAGATATTACCTGAAACATTTGCACTTGTAAGAGAAGCGTCTAAAAGAACATTAAACATGAGACATTTTGATGTTCAACTTATAGGTGGCATTATTCTTCATCAGGGAAAAATCGCAGAAATGAGAACCGGTGAAGGTAAAACACTTGTTGCCACACTTCCTGTTTATTTAAATGCTCTTGCCGGAAGAGGTGTACATATAGTAACAGTAAATGATTATCTTGCTAAAAGAGATGCAGAGTGGATGGGCAAAATTTATAAATTCCTTGGAATGGATGTTGGGGTAGTTATTCCGCATCAGAAAAAGTCAGAAAAATTTCATGCATACAGAGCAGATATTACCTACGGTACCAACAATGAATTTGGTTTTGATTACCTTAGAGACAATATGGAAACAAATATTAAAAACTGTGCCCAGAGAGAATATTTTTATGCAATTGTCGATGAGGTTGACAGTATTTTAATCGATGAAGCAAGAACACCATTAATTATTTCAGGAATGCCTACAAAGGGTCAGAGAGAAATCTATGTAACAATGGCAAAACTTGGACAAAGATTAAAAAGAGGAAAAGACAAGGACGATCAAAACTGTGATTACTGGGTTGATGAAAAGGCAAGAAACGTAATTTTTGCTGATAGAGGCATTAAGAATTCCGAAAAACTTTTAAATGTTGATGATTTATGGGACATGAAATGGAATCTGGCTCATCATCTGCTTCAGGCACTTAAAGCAAAAGAGCTCTTTAAAATTGATATTGATTACGTAATTAAACCAAACCCTGAAAACAACAATAAACCCGAGGTGGTAATCGTGGATGAATTTACAGGAAGGCTGATGGTGGGAAGAAGATGGAGTGATGGGCTCCATCAGGCAATTGAAGCCAAAGAAAATGTGCCAATCCAGGAAGAAACTCTTACACTTGCAAGCATTACTTTCCAGAATTTATTCAGACTTTATCCAAAACTTAGCGGAATGACAGGTACTGCGTTTACAGAAAAAGATGAATTCAGAAAAATCTATAATCTTGATGTTGCCTGTATTCCCACGAATAAAACAAATATAAGAAAAGATGCTGATGATCAGGTCTACAGAACAGAAAAATATAAATTTTATTCTGTTATTGAAGAAATTGTTTCAACACACCTTGAAGGAAGACCAGTCCTTGTAGGAACCACCAGTATAGAAAAATCAGAGCTAATATCCGATATACTTTCAAAAACTCAGACTATGACAAAAGTAATGCAGGAAAAAGCAAACAGGGTGTTAAAATTTTTAAAAGAGAAAAGAATTGATACTGCTTTCTCTGAAAAGCTGACTAAGCTTCTTGACAGACCTGGAAATTTAAAAAGAAGTGATTTAGAACCTCTTATAAAGGAATTAAAGACAAAACACAGTGACAGCGAACTTGAATTTGCACTTGACAGGCTTCAGGAGATTACATCTGTTGTTGAAGCAATAAGAAACAGGATCCCACACAATGTATTAAATGCTAAAAATCACGAAAAAGAAGCCTTTATCATTGCTCAGGCAGGAAGGTTAGGCAGCATAACAATAGCTACTAATATGGCTGGAAGAGGAACCGACATCATTCTTGGAGGTAATCCTGAATATCTTGCTAAAGAAGCTGCAGAAAAACTTAAGCTTGATGAAAATAACCCTGAAGATAGAACTAAAATAAAGGAAATATACCAAAAGTTTAAATCAGAGTGTGATGCTGAGCATGAGAAAGTAGTAGAGCTTGGTGGATTACATATAGTTGGAACTGAAAGGCATGAAGCAAGAAGAATAGATAATCAGCTAAGAGGCCGTGCAGCCAGACAAGGGGACCCTGGTTCAACTAAATTTTTCCTTTCTCTTGAAGACAACCTGATGAGAATTTTTGGAGGGGAAAAGATTTCAAATGTTATGACTTTCCTTAAAGCAGAAGAAGATCTGCCAATAGAAGCAAAAATGGTGACAAGTGCAGTTGAAAATGCACAGAAAAAAGTTGAATCACATAACTTTGATATAAGAAAACATGTTTTACAGTTTGATGATGTAATGAATATTCAGAGAGAAGTTATCTACAGGGAAAGAAGAAAAATCCTTGAAGGAAATGAAATAACAGACTCTGTCATGGATATGCTCAGGCTTCATTTGGAAAATGCACTTTATTCACATATAAATCGTGAAACTCCTCAGGAAAGCTGGACAGATGAAGCATTGCCTAATTTGTATAAAGCACTAATTGCTGACATACCCCAGATATCACAAATTATCTCCATGGAAGATATTACAGGCAAAGCATTTGATGAGATTAAAGAGTTATTTGATTCAGTTGCAGAAAAATTCTACTCTGTTAAAGAAGAAGAGCTTGGAAAAGAAAGCATAAAAGAAATTGAAAGGCAGATAATGTTACATGTAATCGATAATAAGTGGGTTGAACATCTTCACAATATGGATGCTTTAAGGGATGGAATTCATTTAAGGGGTTATGGGCAAAAAGACCCGCTTATGGAATATAAAAAAGAAGCCTATGATATGTTTGAACAGTTGTTACTTGATATTAAGAGAGATGCTGTGATATTGCTAGCTCATGCACAATTAGAAAGCATGGAAGAAGAAACTGAAGAAGAAGAGGTAGAAGTATAGTCCTTAATTGCTTAGTTCTTTTGCAATAAAATCAGTACCGAAATCACCATTTATAAATTTGGGATGATCAAGTACCTTCAAATGAAACGGTATTGTGGTATGTATACCAGTAATGGCAAACTCATCGAGAGCTCTTTTTCCTCTGCTTATAGCACTGCTTCTATCATTATCCCAAACAATAAGTTTTGCAATCATTGAATCATAAAAGGGGGGTATTTCATATCCGGTATAACAGTGACTGTCCACTCTCACTCCCGGACCACCAGGCGCTATATAACCATCAATTTTTCCTGGTGAAGGTGCAAAATTTTTCTCTGGATCTTCTGCATTAATTCTAAATTCAATGGCATGTCCTGAGAATTTAACATCACTTTGTGAGAGCCACAGCTTTTCTCCTGCTGCAATCCTTATCTGTGATTTTATAAGATCAAGGAAGGTAATCATTTCTGTAACAGGATGCTCAACCTGGATCCTTGTATTCATTTCCATAAAATAAAAGTCTTTTGTGTTTAAATCCAGAATAAATTCAACTGTACCAGCATTCCTGTAATTAATTGATTTTGCAGCAGCAATCGCAACCCTTCCCATTTTTTCACGTAAAGCTGCATCCACATGAACACTTGGGGATTCTTCAATAAGCTTTTGGTACCTTCTCTGAACAGTACAATCTCGTTCGCCCAGATGAATTACATTTCCATGTTCATCTCCTAAGATCTGAATCTCAATATGTCTCATTTTTGTAACGTATTTTTCAAGATATATACCTGGATTACCAAATGCATTGTTTGCTTCCTGGGAAGCAGAGCTTAAACATGTTACAAGTTCGTCCTCATTAAATGCTACACGCATTCCTCTTCCGCCACCACCTGCAGTAGCTTTTACAATCACAGGGTAGCCAAGCTTGTGAGCCATTGATACAGCTTCTTTAGGATCATCAAGCAATCCGTTAGAACCAGGAATAACAGGTGCGTTTGAGTCAAGCATTACTTTCTTTGCAGTAGCTTTATCACCCATTAGTGAAATGTTTTTTGATGTAGGTCCAATAAATTTGATTCCATGAGACTCACACATCTCAGCAAAGCTTGAATTCTCAGCCAGGAAACCATAACCAGGATGAATTGCATCAACCCTAGTTAAAATCGCCGTACTAATAATAGAAGGAATATTTAAATAACTATTTGCAGATTTCGCTGGACCAATACAATATGATTCATCTGCAAGCTGAACATGAAGAGAGTTGCTGTCAGCCTGAGAATAAACTGCAACTGTTTCAATACCCAGTTCGCGTGCTGCTCTAATAACTCTAAGAGCTATTTCTCCTCTGTTCGCAATTAGGATTTTTTTAAACACAACAAGAATAGCAATTAGCAGTTAGTGCTGAGTACTCAATACTCGTTGCTCAGCACTCATTGCTCATTGCTTTATTTAAGTTCTACTTTTCCGCCAACAGCTTCAATTTTCTTTTTAATGGTTTCAGCTTCTTCTTTCTTTATGCCATTTTTAAGTGGTTTTGGTACGCCGTCAACAAGATCTTTTGCTTCTTTCAGTCCAAGTCCCGTAACTTCACGAACAACTTTAAGAACTTCGATTTTCTTATCACCTGAACTTGTAAGAACTACATCAAAAGCATCTTTTTCTTCAGCAGCAGGTGCAGCACCTGGAGCCATAGCTGCAAAAGCCATCGGTGCAGCTGCTGTAACTCCAAATTTTTCTTCCATCATTTTCTTAAGCTCTGATGCCTCCAGAACCGTAAGCGTTGAAATATCTTCCAACAGTTTTTCTACTTTATTTGCCATTTTATTTTCCTCCTGAATTCTTCTTTGCTACTTCCTCGGCTAGAAGTGCAATGTCCCTTATTAAACTTTCAAATGTACCTGCAATTGACTGTGTATTTGCAACAAGAAGTCCTGCAATCTGTCCAAGTAAGACAGACTTCGAAGGCAATGCTGCAAATGTTTTAATTTCCTGCTTTGTAAGAAGTCTGCCATCAAGCAAACCACCCCTGATATCACCTTTTTCAATTTCCTTAGTGAATTCAACATATGTTTTTGCACACTCTGAAGGATCACCATAACCAAGCAATAAAGCTGTAGGTCCTTCAAGCAGACTGTCAAGTTCAGCTAAATTTGTATCTTTAATTGCAATTTTGATTAAAGTGTTTTTTGCAATTTTATAATCAGCATCATTTTTAAATAATCTGTTTCTAAGTTCTGTAAGTTCTGACATAGTTAAACCACGATGATCAGTAATTACAGCAAAACCTGTTTTTGCAATTTTTTCCTTTAATTCAGATATGATTTCTTTTTTTACACCCAGGCTACCCATAGATTTATCCTTTTTTTTTAAAATAAAAAACCCCCAATTTAAGAAAATTAAGGGGCCAAAGAAAGATAGAAGTTATATTGTCTTCTGCCTCTGTTAGGTTTTAGTCTTAAAGAGGCTTTCACCTCTCCTAACGGTCTTTGGCTTTTCAAAACGCAACAAACATGTTGCTATAAAACAGAGAAAAAGTCAAATTGTATTTCTGGAGAGGATTAATTATCTGTATTGAAGTCCTTCAAGTCTTGCATAAACCAATTCATATGGACTGTTTACTCCACCAAAATCAGAAGTTAAAGGTAAATCACTTTTTAGTTTTCTTTTGCAACTTGGACACCTGTCCTCTTCCTGAATCGAATAGGATACAGGAGTAAAGATAGCATCTTCAAGCTGCTCAACCTGTATAAGCTGAAACTGTTCAGTGTTAGGACTAGACCTCTGTATAGGCTTTTGAACATAGCTAAAGTAACCAGGTATTTGATTTGTAGTTGTTGTAAGTGCTGTTGTCATCTGTAATATAAAACGAATAACACAAGATTTTAATCCAGGTTATTTTTCAGATTTTTTTGTTTTTTTATATGCTTAGAGTTACCCCTAGGGATTTTTATCAGCGTTTAATTAAATCCAGGTTAAAAACAACTTTATCTTAGGTGCTTTAGGCAGGATAGGCGGGCTTTTATAATTTCTTCGGTACTATACTTATTTGGACATTGAGTTGAGTTTTTTGTATTATTTTTCATTTTTTCACATAAAACAAGATAAGCAAGTATCTTTGCCGGAAATGAATATCCTTCCAGCACTTGTTTTCTGACTAGTAAATTCTCCGGATTCATAGATTCCTCTATTTAACCCTTTACCCCTAAGGGGTAACTGAAACTTGGGCACTACCCTAGATAAAATTAAATGAGTTCTAAATCCTTGCTTCTTCAAGAAGTACAAGTTTTTTTGCTTCAACATAAACCCATAAATCGCCAGGTCTCCATACTATTGTTTCTTCACTCATATACATGTAAATAAGAAGTCTCCTTATAATTTCTCTCGCTTTTTTACTTTGTTTACCACGAGGATCATTTGCAAGTTTTGTTCTGAGCAACACAGCCTCTTTTCTAGTCTGGCAGAAGGCCGGGCCTGGGTTTGAACCGCCTGACCTGCATAGAACAGCTACTTTTCCATTAGGCTGTGGCCAGCCTAAAACATAAGAACTCATCTTTTTACTTCAGATAAAATCTCTATACCTCAATAATTTAAGAATACATTTTCTCCTATAATAGTTCCCCTTACAGCATTTTTTGTGCTATCCCATATGACCAGATTTGCTTCATTGTTGTAAGAGATTGAGCCAAGACCTGACTTTGATGCAGTTTTTAACCGATTTGCAATTGGTTTTGAACCAGACAGTAAAGCATTCTCAACAGGAGCAATATTCCATTTTATAAGATTCGATACACAATCATTAATCGGTGTCTGTCCCCCTCCTAAAACACCTTTTAATTTTGATTTATTAAAAAAGTCCATAGAAACCAAATCAGAAGCAAGTGAAAAATGATCATCATCTTTTACTTCTCTTAGTAGGGAAACAGCTTCCCTGCTGATATGAATTCCATCTGCAATAGCCATACATAAGACATTTTTACACCTTAAAGCAGCAAGCATAATTCCATCTTCATCAGGAAGGACATTTTTTTCATCTTCAATTTTTGATCTCAGAAGTTGAATGCCTGAATTACTATCATTTGGGCGGTGCGAAAACCCTTTAACACCTGACATGGCATTAAACATATGTGTCGCCATATTAATACCATAATCATTTATAGCTCTTAATCCTTCAGAATAAGATCCATTACTATGACCAATTGATACAAGAACATTTTTATCCTGAATGTATTTAATCGCATTACCTGATTTATCAAGTTCAGGAGCTAATGTAAAAATAGCTATATTATTCCTTATAAAGGGTTCGATATTTTTTACTGTAAGCTCTTTAACTGAAGATTTGCTGTCATGAACACCGTATTTTGAAATAAAGATACCTTCAAGATGAATGCCCAACATCCTTGCTCCTGTATGGCTTTTGTTTGAACTAATATATGAATTGATCAGCTCAATATTTGAAATTATTTTGTCATATGGTGCAGTAATAATTGTAGGGCAAAATGCAACAATACCATTAAATGCAAGCTTTTCACACAGTTTGTTTATTTCCCTAAACGCATTTTCTTTGCCTAGCTCATCTAAAGTCCAAAAACTACAATCAAGATATCCATTTATCTGAGGATCAATAAACCCAGGAGCAACTATACAATTACTTACATCAAAAGAAAGAAGATTTTTATTGTTTGCCTCATTATTTATTTTTGGAATAAGTATCCCGTTTTTAATCTCCAATTCATTAGCATTTTCAAGTCCAATTGCTTTGTTAAAATTAACAAGTTTAAAGTGTTTTAATTTATGCTTAATTGCCATTTATTCCTGAATCCAAGAATACTCCTATAATATGGTACCTATATAGAATTAAGCATGTATAAATACACAGCAAATCTTATAATTTTATTACTACTAACATAGCTAAAACCTAGACATAATAAGGATTTTGGCATATCATCATCATTTAGAAAAGAATTATACGGAGGTTATTTATGAATAAACAAGATTTGGTCATGCAAATTGCAAACAAAGAAGAACTTACTCAGAAGAAATCAGATGAAATAATATCAACCATCTGTGAAACTGTTATGAAAACCCTTTCAAAGGGCCAAAAAGTAACATTAGCTGGTTTTGGAACATTTGCAGCCAGGAAAAGAAAAGAAAGAAAAGGCAGAAATCCTAAGACAGGAGAAGAAATTCAAATTCCTTCTTCAATAGTTCCAAAATTTTCTGCTGGTAAAGGCTTTAAGTCTACAGTTTCAAGAAAATAAACTGACTCAGGAAGTCAGTTTGAATTGGCTTGCTTATATCCCTCGAGGCAAGCCTCGGGTTTTACGCTTCCCTCAATATAAGATTCTAGTTTAAATAAAAGTAATTTTGCTTTAATGTGATGTTTTAATATAAGCATTATAAAGTTCATTGCTTGATATATTAAGTTCTTTGCTAGCAGCTTTAGTAGCCTGTTTTAAGCTGTAACCTTTGTCAATATATTTTTTCACACATACAAAAATATCCTCATTGCCAAATACAGGCTTTACATGGATTTTATTGCTTTTGTAGCTATTAAAATTTAAACACAAAACTATTTCACCCCTGATATTCTTTTTTTGTAACCTTTTAATTAACTCCTCGATAACTCCACTCCAATACTCTTCATAATATTTTGTAATTTCCCTCGCATAGAATAATTCAAGAGCAGGATAAAATTTATTTATTTCTATAAGGTATTTTTTTAAGTCGTGCGGGGGAATAAAAGAAACAACAGTACAATCTAAATTCTTTAATGATTCAAGAAATATTTCTCGTTTTCTCTTCTCATCCGGGAGATAGCCTGAAAAGAAAAAATTTCCTTTATTAAAAGGACAAACTGATAATGCAGAAACAACAGAGCTTGGACCAGGAACTGGTATTATTTTTATATTTTCCTTCGTAAGTACAGAAACGAGTCTCAGACCAGGATCAGAAATTAAAGGAGTGCCTGCATCAGTTACCAATGCCACACTCTGTGATGATTTAAGGACTGACAAAATAAAATCAATTCTTTTCGCTTCATTAAACTTATGATATGAAACAAGCTTTGTAGAAATCCCATATCTATGAAACAGTTTTACTGTAATTCGTTTGTCTTCGCATAAAACAATATCAGCTTCTTTTAAAGTTTTAACAGCTCTATATGTTATATCTTCAAGATTCCCAATCGGGGTAGCTACAACATACAACTTACCCATTACAGATTGATTATCATTTTTTTCACTATAAATCATTTCTAAATATCAGCACCTATAAAGAAGTCAGGATCAGCAAGCTTATCAAGTATTTTATTCCTTACAGAGAATAAGGCAGGACTATTAAAATCTCTTGGTCTGGAAACAGGAACAGTAATATCCAGAAGAAGCCTGCCCGGCTTATTTCCTATTACCAGGATCCTGTCAGCAAGTTTTAATGCTTCATCAACACTATGAGTCACAAAGACAATAGTTTTTCTGGTTTTTGAAAATAGTCTTAAAAGTTCTATTTGCATATTTTCTCTGTTTTGTTGATCTAAGGCTCCAAATGGTTCATCCATAAGAAGTACTTCAGGCTCGACAGCTAAAGCCCGTGCAATAGCTACTCTCTGCTTCATGCCACCCGAGATTTGATTAACAGAATGGTCTTTGTATCCTGACAGTCCTACAAGATTCAGGTACTCTAGTGCTGTTTCCCTTGCCTTAGCTTTTGAATAGTTTTTAGCAGTAAGACCAAATGCAACATTATCAAGGATATTTAGCCATGGAAATAAAGCATATTCCTGAAAAACAAGAGCTCTGGAGCTATCAGGCCTTTTAACTGGTTTTGAATTAAATAAAACTTCTCCAGAATTAGATTTTATAAATCCTGCAATTAATCCAAGAATTGTAGACTTCCCTGAACCGGAAGGGCCTAAGACACAAACAAATTCCTCTGCAAATATTTCAAAATTAAGATCTGTGAGAATTCTATCCTCTTTTTTGTGATTTAAAAAAGATTTTGAAACATTTACAAATTTAATTTTCGATTGAATTTCATCCATAAAACAACATGTATAATTTACTTACCACCCTCAAGTCCCCATGCAATTCTTACTCTTTTTTCAATTGTCCCAAAGAATATGTTTTCAGTTAAAAATCCTATTGCACCAATTGTAGTAATCATTGCCATAACTTGAGCCATATCAGCAAGCGATCTCCCAAGCTCTAATGTCTGTCCAATTCCCATACCACTTATAAACAATTCACCTGCAATAAGTGCACGCCATGCAAATGCCCAGCTAAGTCTTAATCCAGTTACAAGCTCAGGTATCATTGCTTTAATAATTACGTTCTTATACAAATGCAGATTTCTGCTCCCAAGAGTTTGTGCAGCTCTGATTAAAGTAGGTGGTATGTTTTTCATTGCATTTTTTGTGCTTAGTGCAATAGGCAAAACTGCTTCTAAAATAATAATAAATATTACTGCATTATCAGTAATTCCAAACCAAAGTAAAGCCAGCGGAACCCATGCTACGCTTGGAATTGACTGAAGAGCAAGTATAATTCTTCCAAATGTTATATCCAGCAGATAGTATCTAGCCAGTAATATGCCAATAACAATACCTAAACCAAGCGCAAGAAAATACCCAATTAAAACTCTTATTAAAGAACTAAAAATTGCAACACAATAAGCTCCTTTTAAAAAGCCATAGTAAAAGCTGTCAGCTACACCAAACGGTGAAGGCAAAATATATGGTGGTATTTTACAAATGGTCACCACCATATACCACACTAAAAAAAGTAAAGCAAAAAAGGCAATTCTAATTGTAAAAATCTTCATTTAGAAATCCTTTTTTTATAATACCCTGCTTTTAATCCTGCTAATTTCAATTCTTCCATTATACTTAAATCCAATTTACTCGAGAATGAGCATCTTTTAAGTGCTTTTCCTGCTAGGATTAAATTCAAAATTCAAGGTAACTTATCCAATATTCGGATTCATGAAATCACTTATACCACTTAATGCACCTAAAATAATAACAGCATATTTTTCCTGTTTTTCCGGAGGTAGTTCTCTCAAATACATAGATCCGTGAAAATGTGGTTTTATGGGTCCCCAGAGATCGTAGATAGTCATTGTTTCATGAACTGCCTGAAAAATATCAACTAGTTTATCTTTTGATTTCAAATCATCAATGGATTTTATATTATTGTAAACATCAGAAATAACTGCTATTGAAAGCCGTTCCCATGGTATATCTTCTGTTTTACCTGCATAGCCATCAAAACAAAAATTGTCCCCGTATATATTACGCCATGCATTCTTCATTTCAGTAAGAACAAGCCCTTCCAAAGTAATAGTACTACTCTGGGTAGCAGGCCATGGACCTGCCTGTGTTTTTACCCACATCTTCCAGTCAACACCATCCTTCCTTTTAGGAAGTTCAATTCCACCTGGTGAAGTTTTCAACTGACCTTCGAGCAAAAACTGATTAAACATCGCGTTCCCCGTGAGAAACAAAGTCTCACAATTTAGTCTGTGATTTAACCCAGCTACCGGATAGTCATAATCATGTTCTACCCCACCATCGGCTTTTTCAAATGCTCTGTATTTTCTCAAATGATCATGTACATATCTGACACATGCATCCAGACCAACAACACCACCAAGCAAATGGAGATTATGGTTACTATGTGAATAATTGGCTACTTCAAGTGCAGCCTGAGCAACTCTGTGTTGCTTTATAAGACCAGGTCTAAATCTGCTCCAGGCATTTGAAATTACTTGACCAGCACGACCAATTTTAGTTGAATCTATATCAATTGTTACAGACATATTTCAATGTTACTTCTTTTTAAATCTATTTCAAAAGCAATATTAACAAAAAAATAACTAAAAAAATAATTTTAAAATTAAACATAGATTAATTTTTTCTAATATAGACAATACAAAATTACTTAACAAAATTACTTAACAAAATTCTTTTAAAACCTCTCGTTTTAGGCTTCTTAATCAGTTTCTGCTTACCGCCCTCCTCGCTCATTCTTCGCTTGTCGGGCTTTGCAATGTGTATTTGGAACATCCTCTTAATACACTGCTCAGATTTTACCGAATAAATCGGATAAAATCTTACCTTTTAAATAGCTTGTTCAGAAATGTTACCTAGCTAGGTAGTAACAAGATTTTCTCTATTTTAGATTCTTAACAAAATCTAAAAGTTCAGAATTAGCTGGCATTCCATCAACAATTTTTCTGATTTTTCCAGATTTATCTATCAGAAAAAGTTTTCTTGAAGAGTACCCTTTTGCTTCCTGGTAAACACCATATTTTCTGGCTACATTACCACCAACATCGGCTAAAAGTGGGTGTTTAAAACTAAACTTTTTTGAAAATCCTTCATGGCTTTTTACATCATCACAACTAACCCCAAATACCTGTGTCTGGGCAGATTCAAATAAAGCACTGTCATCCCTGAAAGCACAGTTTTCAGTTGTACAACCTGGAGTATCATCTTTTGGATAAAAAGCAAGAATAACATTTTTCTTACCCTTAAACTGACTCAATGAGTACTCACCGTTTGGATAAGCTTGTAGTTTAAAATCAGGAGCATCCTGATCTACTTTAATTTCTGTTTGTGTTGTCATTGTTTACCTCCTTTAAATTTGTCATTCTGAGTTGAAGGCGAAGAATCTAATAACGTTTTTGAGATCCTTCGCGCTTTGTTCAGGATGACATTTTCAACTCAATAATCTACTAGCAGCAGTTTTCCAGCAAACATTCTGCCAGAATGAATCTATATACTTTCCTCTTTCAGTAGCTTTGTAATCACCTATATAAGCATGTTCCCATACATCCATCACCAATATTGGTTTATAGCCTGCAGGATTTCCAATTTCATGATCCATCACAAAGTGATTTGAAAGTTTTTTAGTTAAAGGATCCTGGAAAGTAATTGCCCAACCAATTCCTCTCATTTTTCCAACATTTTTAAAGTCATTTTCAAAAGTATTCCAATCCCAGAAACATTCACAGATCTTTTTATATAATTTTGAATTTTGATCTATTGCATGTCCGCCTGGAGTCATATTGTCAAAATAATATTCATGCAAAATCATTCCATTATATTCAAATCCATATCTTCTTTTTAACTCACCATATTCAGGTGTTCCTGATTTCCCTGCTTTTGTCAGTTCTTCTACTTTTTGATTTAATATATTTGTGTTATTTACATAACCTGCATAAAGCTTGAAGTGCTCTTCAAGCTGAGCATCAGAAATTCCTTTTAAAGCCTTTAAGTGTGAAAATGTTTTTGGTGAATACCCTGTTGTTGCTATAGTCATCTTTCCTCCCGAAAAAAATCCCTTCGAGATTTTTTCCTTTTTATTCTCGGCGCTCAAAATATTGCTCACCGCAACATTTTTCGCTTAGACACAATTAAGAATACCCAATAAAATACTGTTTGAATCTTGATTTACAAATTCTATTGAAATAAAAATTCAGAAAGACATATTCAGGCATTAAAGGAAATTAATAAATAAAGTTCTTTAAGTAATTAGAATATTTACTTAGTCCATTAAGTTTAAGAAAGCAGGTAATTTTGGCTCCTGGTATAGTTGAAAATTCTTTTAATAGGCTTGATAGCACACATGGACAAATAGCCAGTGATGTTTTAAGAACCAGATTTCAGATCCTTCCCCCAATTAATGCAAAGTTTGTTGAAGCTTCAAATGTTGTAATAGATCTTTTTAACCATAATCGCATTTGTCAAAAGGGCGGAACTAATAATGATCATGAATTGCCTGATGGAAAAACAAGATTAGTATATCTTGGAATGATGATATCTCTTCAGAGATATCGACATTTATGGCCTCATTTACCAATTGAAAATCCTGAAGCACTTCAGGTAAATGATGACTTTAAATTTTTTAGATTAGTTTTGAATAAGTATAAAGTTCTAAAGAGCGGGAAATATGAACTTAAAACAAGATTGGGCAAAATGGATGGATTACCTGTAGCTTATGCCACTCATACACACGCTGATCTTGAGAACTTTATGATTTCATATTTCAGCAATTCTCCCAATGAAGCATTCTCACTTGCTGTCGGGCACGATTTAAATGAAGAAGGTTTAAGGGTCAGTCCTGTTGGCGGAAGTGGTGAAGTTGATCCGAAGTATCTAACAAATAAATTCCCTAACAATAAATTAGGGTTAAAACTTGCTATAGGGATTCCTACCCTTACAGAAACAAAAAAAGACGGACTTAAAGCATGTATTCAAAAAAGCACTATGGATGCTTACAGAAAGAGTGGACCTGTTGTAGACCTACAAAGAGAATTTTTTGCCTTATGTCCTGACTCAAAAGGCAAAATCACATCAGCCATTTATCATTCACCCATGGAATATGGTGGGCTTGCTCTCCAGATAAAAAGAGTAATAGAAAAATTAAAAGCAATGTCGGATTCGTCAGATACAAAGAGTCATTTAACCGCTGATGAGATGAAACTTTTAGCAAAGTGTATGATTGAAGTAGAGCTAACAGACAGGATGAGTGAGATGGCAGAGCTTGAGAGATTTATAATAAACAAATCGAATTCACCCAGGTTTGCCAGGATAAAAACACTTTTAAACTCCTGCAAAATGTTAAATATGTTTGAAAAGCTAAGTGGTTCCATTGAATTATTAGGAGACGAGGAATATTTTCAGCCAGCATTAAATGGTTACCTGGCTACATTAAAAGTAAAACTTACAGAAGTAAATAGAATGCTGGATACATTAGGTGAACAGCCTGTCAGCGATGATGAACTTGTTAAGTTTTACTATTCTAGATTTAAACCAGTTCAGGAACAGGCTGATTTAGCTCTGTCAGGATTTATTGAGGCTAAGACAGACTTGATATTAGAGCCTCTTCTCGTACAAAGATCACAGCTTACGACTTAAAACTTTCTTTAAATACTGACCGGTATATGATTTAGAAAATTTTGCTAATTCTTCAGGTGTTCCTTCACAAACAACCTCTCCACCTTTATCACCACCTTCAGGTCCAAGATCAATTATCCAGTCAGCCTGCTTTATTACATCCATATTATGCTCAATAACAACTACAGTATTTCCCGAATCAACAAGCCTGTTTAGCACTGAGAGCAAATGACTTACATCAAACCAGTGGAGCCCTACTGTGGGTTCATCAAGAAGGTAGATTGTTTTTCCGGTGCTGCGTCTGGACAACTGTTCAGCCAGTTTTACCCTTTGTGCTTCACCTCCAGACAACGTTGTTGCCGGTTGACCAAGTTTTATATAACCAAGTCCTACATCCATTAATGTTTGCAGCTTTGTTTTTGCTTTTGATATTGCATCAAAAAATAAAAGTGCTTCCTCTACTGTCATATTCAGAACATCACTGATTGAAGCTCCTTTAAATTTAACTTCCAGTGTTTCACGGTTATATCTTGCACCTTTACAAACCTCGCATGTAACAAAAACAGAGGGTAAAAAATTCATTTCAATTTCATTCAATCCTTCACCACCACAGGCTTCACAACGACCACCTTTAACATTAAATGAAAACCTTCCTTTCTGATATCCTCTGGCTTTCGCCTCATTTGTCATTGCAAAAATATCCCTTATAACATCAAACAAGCCTATATAAGTTGCAGGATTACTTCTTGGTGTTCTGCCAATAGGACTCTGATCAATTACAATGACTTTATCAATATTTTCAGTCCCTGTAACATTGTCAAGTAATGCAGGCTTGGAAACAGTTCCATATGTCTTATGCATAAGAAACTGAAAAAGCAAATCATTCACAAGGCTTGATTTCCCGGATCCGCTTACACCTGTTACAGCTACAAACTTTCCAAGCGGTACCTTCACATCAATATTTTTTAAGTTATTTAATTTTGCTCCATACAGCTCAAGGTACTTACTGTTTCCAGACCGTCTTTTCCCTGGAACATCAATATATTTATTAAAAGAAAGATACTGTCCTGTTATAGATCTCTCACAAGCAATAACGTCAGAAATAGTTCCTTGTGCAACAATTTCACCGCCATGCAATCCTGCATATGGACCAATATCAATAATCCAGTCCCCTGTCCGGATAGTATCTTCATCATGTTCAACAACAAGTAAAGTGTTTCCAAGATCCCTAAGGTGCTTTAAGGTCATAAGCAGTCTTTCATTGTCCCTTTGATGAAGTCCTATTGTAGGTTCATCTAGCACATAAAGCACACCTGAAAGCCCGGAACCTATCTGTGTAGCAAGTCTTATCCTTTGTGCTTCACCACCGGAGAGGGTATTTGCAGATCTTTCAAGTGAAATATAGTCAAGCCCTACATCTATAAGAAATTTTAATCTCGACCTTATCTCAATTAAAAGCTGATTAGCTATTTTCTTCTCTGTTGTACCTATTATGCCAGGCAGATTAACAAAAAAGTCCATAGCCTGCCTTATTGAATATGAACATAATTCTGCAATTGAAACCTCACCAACTTTCACACCAAGAATGTGGGATTTAAGTCTTTTACCACCACATGAAGAACACGTAACCTTAGTCAGGTAATTCTCAAGATCCTGTTTATATTTTTCAGAATCTGTTTCTTCATATCTTCTTTTAAGCTGATTTAATGCTCCTTCAAAATTACTTTTATAGGTCCATATATCATCTCCTTCCCATGAATCCACCGTAAATTTTATATTTTCATCTTCTGAACCGTATAAAATAACTTTCTGGATCTTTTTAGGTAAAGTTTTCCACGGTACATCAAGGCTAAATTTATAATGCTTTGCAAGGGATTCAAGAAGCTGTTTATAGTAAGGATTATTTGTTTTTGACCAGGGTAGGATTGCACCTTCATTCAGGGACTTTTCCTGATCAGGAATAATCAAATCAGGATCAAATTCTGCATGATGTCCAAGTCCATGGCACGAACTACATGCGCCATAAGGACTGTTAAAACTGAATGCTCTTGGGGAAAGCTCCGGAATTGAACCATGTCCGGACGAGCATGCAAGCTTTTCACTAAAAACAGAATCTTTTCCTTCATCAAGATCTTCTACGACCACAACTCCATCCCCACGTTTTAAAGCAAGTGAAATACTGTCGGCGATTCTTGAACGAGATTGTTTTTTTATAACTATCCTGTCAATGACAAGTTCAATATCATGCTTAAAATTCCTCTCAAGTTTTATTTCTTCTTCAAGAAGACAGGTTTTCTTATTCACCCTCACCCTTGCAAAACCTTCTCCTGCAAGCGCTCTGAACAAAGCCTGATATTCTCCTTTTTTACCCTGGACAAGCGGTGCAAGGATATGTGCCTTTGTCCCTTCTTTTAATGACATAACCTGATCAACTATCTGATCAATTGTCTGTGGTTTAATTTTTTCACCACAGATATGACAATGAGGAATTCCAATCCTTGCATATAGCAATCTAAGATGATCATATATTTCTGTTACAGTAGCTACAGTTGAACGGGGATTATGGCTTGTAGATTTTTGATCTATAGAAATTGCAGGGCTTAAACCTTCAATCGACTCAACATCAGGCTTATCAAGCTGCCCAAGAAACTGTCTTGCATAAGAAGAAAGACTTTCTACGTATCGCCTCTGTCCCTCTGCAAATATTGTGTCAAAAGCAAATGAACTTTTACCGGATCCGCTAACTCCGGTAATAACAACAAATCTGTTTTTTGGAATATCAACATCAATATTTTTGAGATTGTGCTCCCTTGCACCTCTTACTTTAATAAATGATGCAGCAGTATCAAAAGTCTGTTGTTTTCTTTTTTCAACTAATTTTTCCATTTTTTTATATCCGCTGGCTCGCTCATAATGGGACTCGCCAGCTTTCCATGAGATCTATGGTCTGCCAACTATAACTATTGTCAAGGTTTTACTGAATGAATCAGATAAAACCTTTCCTTACTAGAACATTTTCACTTCATTTATCGTTAGCATTGTGAGTAACTACATTTCTTCGTTACACTATCTTATAATAAGATGTCGTATCGAATATAACAAGTTATGCACAGATGAAACCACTCTTTAATACAAAAATACAGCTTATTATTCTACTTGCAATTTTTACAGTTTCATTTTTAATATTCTCTGGCACTAATTCACTGGAACAAATACCAGAAGAAGAACCTGCTGCACTCAACACACTTAAAAAAGCAATTACTTTAAGTAAAACTAATACTGACTTGGGGATAAAAATACTTGAAGAGCTTAACAACCTCTCTGATTATACAAACTACAAAAGAAAATATATTCTGGCTAAACTCTACGAAAAAAAGAATGATTTAAACAAAGCACTATCTATTTATGAAGAAATATCATCCAAAAACTATCCTTTAAAGGAAAGAACAATATTTCACTGTGCAAGACTAAACTTAAAACTAGGTGAGGACACTAAAGCACTAAGGCTTATAAACAAACTTCTTCACAATTTTCCAAATTCAAAAACAGTGCCACAGGCAAAATATCTGCTTGCACAAACCCAGCTTAGGCTAAGGTTAACCCCTCAGGCAATAAATACATTAAATTCTTTAAGATCAGAATTCCCAGACACACAGTTTGGAATAGCAACAAATTATTACCTTGGAGAGCATGCATATAATAACAAAAATTACACCGAGGCAATTAAATACTGGCGTGAATACCTGACGCAAAGTCCGGATGGAAGATTTGCAAATGAAATTTCTGATTTTCTGGAATCAAATAAATTATTTAATCTTGAAAAAGCAGATTTTACACTTTTAGGAAATGTGTTTTTCCATAATAAAAGCTATAAAAAAGCAGCTGCATACTACACTATGGCAAACGATAAAAAAGATTTTTACAATCTGGGGTATTCACTTTACAGGCTTAGCAGAAAGAACGAAGCAGCCAGATATCTTACAGAATACGCAAAGGAATTCACAAAAGCAGAAAACGTCAGATTCTCACTTTATTATGCAGCAACGTGCACCCCATCCTACCTGCGAAAACTTTTCTGGGAAAGAATGACAAAAGAAATACCAACACTTGCATATTATACAGAATATAAAAAAGCAATGTCAGAAATCAGCCGCTGGCAAAGAGAAAAGGACCTAAAGGATTTTATAAAATCCTATCCTGAAAGTTTGTTTATAGGTAATGCTGTATGGGAATTAATGTGGCTAAATATAAGAGAGAAAAAATTCGGTGAAGCAGAAAAAATCGGAGAAGATTATATATTAGCTCACAAGTCCCCGCCAGAGGATAATCCAGAAATGTGGGCAAAAATCACCTTCTGGCTTGGAAAGATTTCTGAAATTAAAAACAAAAAAGACAAAGCTAAAGAATATTATGCTTTTGCAAAAAATACATTAGAGGACAATTATTATTCATTCAGAGCACAGGAAAGATATTCTGCCCTAACCGGTTTAAATGATAATTTCTGGAAACTTAAAACAAAAATTTATGATTATACTGAATCATTCTGGTCTATTCCTAATATAATCAGCAATAAGGCTATTAAAGAACATTTTGGCACAGCTGTTCTTGAACTCATAAATCTTGAAGAGTATGAAGAAGCAATGGATCTTATTGGAAGAACACAAGCTCCTTCAAAACAAGTAGGCTCATATCTTAAAGCACTGAATAATGAATACGATGACTCAATAAACACAGCAGCAGCTATAACCTTAAAAAATAAAATACCAATAACAAATCCTATATGGGAGCTTGCTTACCCTTTACATTTCTGGCATTTTATTTATGAATCAGCAAGAAACTATCCTGATATAGATCCTCTTTTTGTATGTTCAGTAATAAGACAGGAATCAAGGTTTGATAGATATGCATTATCAATATCAGATGCATATGGCTTAATGCAAATAATCCCACCCACAGCAAGAACACTTGCAAGACAACTAAACACCTCATTAAATGGAAATGACTCTTTATACGATCCAAGACTAAATATATTGCTCGGCACTAAATATCTTGATGATTTAATTAAGGACTTTAACAATCCATTATTTGCTGTTGCAAGCTATAATGCAGGGCCACAGTCAGTGAAAAGATGGTTACTTACTTTTAAGCATGAGTGGTCTGACCGTCCTGATGATTTAGATTTCTTTGTAGAGGAGATTCCATATGCCCAGACAAAAGAATATGCAATCAAAGTCTTTTCAAACTACTGGACATATCTAAAACTCTATAAAAAATAGTGCTATTCAATATATAAAGTATTTATTAAGTAAATCGCCTTTTGTAAGAAACATGTGAGATCTAGGAAACAATTAATGTTTTATTAATTTTTCTTCAATAAAAAATAATTATTTAATTCTTAATTTTCATTTATCTGGCAAATAAATCAGGTACTTTTATAAGTAACCACAATCTAACAAGGCACGGGGGAAAAGTGAGTTTAACTACATTTCAAGAAGTATTAAAAGAACAAATCAACACAATAAGTGATTATCAAGTTGACAAGATACCTAATTTAGAACTTATAAACATTGCAAGCAATTCAGCATCAAATTTTCTAGGTTTAAGATGCAGACATGAACTTATTGAAAGAGGCAAAGACAACATTTCAACCAGAATAGAGATTAAAAAGTTCTGCAGAGAGACCATTCATGATCTTGAATCTGCAATAAGTGATGTAGAAGCAGAAAATATCTATAATAAAGATGCAATAAAATCCTTTAAAACACACTTTTTGAATTTATTGAGCGTTCTGGACAAGCTTCAGCTTGAATGGCAAAAACACGATATCAGCTTAAATATAAAACTAAAAGCCTCACCATAAAGCACCTTTCTTTAAAATTGACAAACCCTATAAGGATTAATATGATCTTCTAACATGGAAGAAATATTTATCTTACGACATGCCCATGCAGAAGATATAACTGAGTGTAAGCCTGCTGGAAATGATTTTGACAGAAAATTAACAGAAGAAGGTATTGAAAAAACAAAGAAATTAAGTAATTTCTTTAAAAGACTAAAAGAAGAGACTGACATTATATTAAGTAGTCCTTACAGAAGGGCAAAAGAAACAGCAGAGATTTTTGCAAATAATCTAGGTGCAAATATAGACCTGAAAACAGCAGACTTTTTGTCGTCAGGCGCAAGCAGCAAAGATATCGTAAAAGGATTACTACCTTATTCTTCTTATAAAAAAATTCTGCTTGTAGGTCATGCACCTGATCTTGAGCATTTTCTGGGCAAGTTAATAGGTGCCGAAAGAATAAAGTTAAAAAAAACATCAATGGCAAAAGTAAGCTTAAACAACAATATTGAACTTTCGGGTGAACTTATATGGCTTATAACACCTAAAATTGCATCAAAAATCAAAGTAAAAGATATAAAAGAAAAAGTTTAATTATTTTGAACTTAAAGCAAGTAGTCTTTTTAGTTTTTTTCTTGATTTCTTTTTTAATGGCAGTACGATACCAGCTCTTATCTCAGGATGTCCTTTTAAATAAGATGCTGCAACTTTAATTTTTACTCTTTTACCATTAACAGTGGTTCTTACAGTCTGAAGATTAACCTGAAATTTTCTTTTAGCTGTTGGATTATAGTGAGCACGGAGGAATGAATATCTCATACCTTTTAGTGCTTTTTTACCTGATAGTTGACATTTTCTAGACATTTTTAACTCTCTTATGATGTATAACTTATAAAGGGCAAAAGGCTCATTTGTCTTGCTCTTTTAACTGCATTTGTAATTTGTCTTTGTTGCTGAGCAGTAAGTCCGGTAATTTTTCTTGGCAGGATTCTTCCTCTTTCCGTAACAAATCTAGATATGAGTTTAATATCTTTATAATCAATTTCACTCCCGGCTTCAAATACGGGTGTCCATTTCTTCTTCGGGAAAGATCCCCTTTCCTTTCTTTCTTTTCTTTCTTTTTTAAACCGTCTTTCCATCATACAAGGATATAAGATTAACAGAGTTTTATAAATATTTGAAGTAATGCTATTTCTCAGGTGGCTCGCTCATAATGAGACTCGCCACCTTTCCATAGTACATTTGGTAAGCCAAATGTAACATTTTCCAGGTTTTGCCGAGTAAATCGGACAAAACCTTTCCTCCAAAAAACCTAGGTGATTGCCAAGTAAATACAATTGCATAAAAAAGATATTACGTGAAATAAACAATTGAATATGCTTTAGTCTCAAAATATAGATACCAAATGATACTAGTAACTGAATAGCTACAATATCTGTACTATGCAAAAGAAAAAAATAAAAGTTATCACAATATGCGGCTGGGGAAGAAGCGGTAGCACACTTCTGGGGTGCATATTAGATCAGATCGATGGATTTTTCTATGGCGGGGAATTAAGAAACATCTGGAAAATGTCTATTTTAAATAACAGGCTCTGTGGTTGTGGGGTACCTTTCAGAGATTGTAGTTTATGGAAAAAGATAATGGGAGATTCATTTGGAAACCTTAAAGATACTGAAGTTGAGAAAATCACAAAGTCAATTCATAAGTTATTGAGATCAAGATTTATACCAATTAAATTTTTACCGCTTGGAAACCAATACTTTGAAAAACAGCTTGGTTTTTATATGGATACTGTTAAAAAATTATTTGAATCAATCATTTCCAAAACAAATTCAAGGATAATTGTGGATTCAACAAAAGCAATTTTATACAGTTACCTGTTATCCCTTATGGATAATATAGAATTGCATGTCCTGCACCTCATAAGAGATCCAAGAGGAGTTGCATTTTCAAGGCAAAAGAAAAAAATCCAGCCTGACAGTGAAGATGTTATTTACATGCATCAATCAGGTATTTTAAAAAGTTCAATGCTGTGGGATATAAGAAACTTTGCTACAGAATTTTCATGGGGGAAATCCCTAAAAAGTTATACAAAAATACGATATGAAGATTTTGTTGATAATCCAAAAAAGACAATTACAGAAATACTTAAGATAGTAGGTGAAGAAACTTCAAAGTTGCCGTTTGAATCTGATAACGAGATTGAGCTCAAGAAAAACCACACAGTATGGGGTAATCCAAGCAGATTTAACACAGGAATGGTAAAACTTAAACTTGATGAGGAATGGAGGACAAAAATGAAAAGCTCTGACAAGTTAATAACTACTTTTTTAACCTTTCCATTACTTTTAAGGTATGGATATAAAGTTTAAAAATTTAAAGAGCTTCAAATATTAGAAATATTTTATGTTTAAATCTTGCTATTTAGCCTATAAAACCCATATTATCGAACAAGAGTCCTATATATATTAGTTAAAAAATTGCTTTATAAATGTAAAAGAAATACAAATTGTGTTAATAAAAAGATAACCATAGTAAATTAGCATAATAATAGGTCAAAAATAAAAGGGGAAACAATGAGTTTATTAGTATTCGGAGCAAATGCATATCAAGCAGGAATGAATCGTATAAGCCGTGCTCAAACCGATTCTTTTAATTTTAGAGGTGGTGCTCGACCAATATTAGATAAGGCAATTGGTGGTGTCCAAATGCAAATAGGGCAAGAAAGCATGGAGTTATGGAAAGATTTCAGGCTTAGTGACCGTAGGATCTCAAAAGGCATGAATGAACTAGCCAAAATGGCTTAAATACTTAAAAAAGTTTTTAATTAACAGAATTTAACCTTTAACCAATATATTTGTATAAATTTCATTGTTGGTTTATTCTTTATATCAATATACAGAGTCAGGTACAAAGATGTGCCCTTCAAACAGGAGCAACTGTCATGTACAGAACAATTACATTAGTTCTAACACTAATTTTATTTTCAATTACTATTCCCACAAATGCCACAGAAACATCTGATAACACAAGAGAGGTTCAGAGCTTAAAAACTGAAATATCAGAATTAAAAGAAGCCATCAGACAACAAAATGAGCTTTTGCCTGAATTAATTCAGAAAATAAATGAGCTTGGGAATAACAGCATAGTTATTACTGAAATTTGGAAATATTTAGGCGAAATAAAAGATACTAATTCTGAAACAGCAAAAACATTGGGAAAGGTAGATTTAGGGCTAAATACAATTAAAGATTCAGTTAGCAATATTGCAAATGATTCAAGCACAATAAAGCAATCAATACTCTACAAAGATGTTTTTGTTTTTAACAAAGAAGGAAAACCAGCACTGTATGTAGATGACATTGGTCTATGGCTCTATAAGTACAACACTAATCAGCTTGTAGGCTGGATCCAACCAGACACACATGTAGTCTATAGAAATGATGATGCTGCACCTATTGGTTATATTCATGCAGGTTATTTTCTTGATAAACGTGGTTATCCTCTAGGTGTAATTGAAAGGTCTGAGTTCTTCAGAAAAGAAAGAGAAAAAAATTATCAAGTCTTAGCTAGACCATTAGCCCCTAATTTAGTGCTTAGAGAGCAGGCACCCAGACAGTTTTTTGCACTAGCAAGACCTGCTTCTACCTGGTCAATTGACAATATTGATGATTTGTTTTTTACTTCAATAACTTCTGATAAAAAGCCAGTTTCAATATGTTCAACTTGCAGGTAACATATTATTAATGAAAACGGTATTTAGTAAGGCAACTTTTGGAGCAGGATGTTTCTGGGGAGTAGAAACTGCTTTCAGGAAAATAAACGGGGTTTTATCTACCCAGGTTGGGTACTGTGGCGGAACAACGGATAATCCTACATATAAAGAGGTCTGCACAGGAAAAACAGGACATGCAGAAGTTGTTCAAATAGAATTTAATCCTGATATTGTTTCATATAATGAATTGCTTGAAATATTCTGGAATATTCATGATCCAACTACATTAAACAGACAGGGACCTGACATTGGAACTCAATACAGATCAGTAATTTTTTATCACAATGACGAACAACAAAAACTTGCAGATGCTTTAAAGAGCAAATTAAACTTATCCGGCAAATTTAAAAACAAAATTATTACTGAAATTGTCCCACATAAAGAGTTCTTTCAAGCTGAAGACTACCACCAGCAGTATTTTGAAAAAATGGGAATAAACCCGAGTTGCCATACTTGAGAGATATAAAATTCCTTATTAATAAGTTTTTTGCTTGAAAACTAAGGTCTTTATAGCTTATTTAATCAATGTTTAACAAACAGTTGCTAGAAAATTTATAAAAGGCAATAACCAAATTAAACATGCCACAGCTAGCCACAGACAGGGGTTATAGGTGTTCTTCTACAAGAGAACCTAATGTTGCTTATGTAAACCCAAGGCTTTGTAATGGGCCAGCAACAGCTTCTGATACAGAAGACAATTGTGACAGATTTATTCCATTTGAAAATAACAGTCCTGCGGAACAACCACAGCAAAATATCCCATGGTACAAAAGGCTATTTCAAAATGTCATTGACAAAGCACGAAATCTCTGGAAAGCAGTCAGGAAATATAATCCAATAACACATGTTTTTAACTTTATTGAAAAACTTCGAATTTCACCACACATAAGGAATGCAAGAAACAGAAACGGTGCCAGAACAGAAGAAGAACTAGCTGCATATCATAGATCTCTTTTATATGACCCCGGAAATCCTGACGAAAACAGGTTATTTACAGAACACTCCCCACAAAACCGTCAGACTGGAACGCCAAGGCCATTAATAATTATCAATCTTGGCAACAGTCAGACACTTGGAGAAGATGAAGAAAAAGCTGGATTAAAAAAATTATTTCTAATGCTAAAAGAAAGACATCCTGAAGCAGATATTATGATGCTTCGTGTAGGAAATGCATCTGATGAGCTTTCATACTGGGCATGCATGACAAGTAATCCATCCCTACATACAAACGTGGTCTATGAACATACACGTAACCTTATAAGAGACAGGATAAACTGCCGTGGTCATTTTGCAGACAGGGATCAGGTTAGCAGAGTAATATCAATAGGTTATAGTTTTGGTGCAGGAACACAATGTAACTATCTGAACGACTGGCAAAGCATAGCAGGAAATACCCCAGTACCACTAAGTGTATCAATTGATGCAGTAGAACTGGGAACCAATGGACTTGGATGTCCGATAATTCAAAGACCAGGAACATCGCAAAGGCATTACAATTTTTATCAGCCTAATTCCACACTGGTCAGAGGTACAAGATTCAATGGGCAAAGACAAGGTGATATTTGTATGTGTCTTCCAAATGACACACATAACTCTATAGATAATAATGAAAGACTTTTAAGAGCAATTACAGGTATTGTCAGCAGAGAACTTCAAAGAACACCAAGAGAATTCATTCCATAATACAAACCTTTTGCAACGTTGGTAATACTGTCCTTAATATCCCTGAAGTAAACATAGGTTTTTTCATATGACTTCATAGTTTCATACTTCCCCGAAGAAACTAATCTTTGGAAGAAATTAAAATCTTCCGCATAAGGCATATCCATAAATCCATTCATCTGAAGAAAAACTTCTTTCTTCCCAAAAAAAGTAGCTCCAAAAACACAGTCATTTACATGAATCAGTTTTGTACTATCAAGGGCATTAACAAACCACATGTCTTCTTTATTACCGACAATAACAGGATCAGAATAAACAAGATCCAAGCCAGAGTTTTCAGTAATCATATCAACCATATTTTCAAGATGTTTTTCCCTGTACTGATCATCAGAGTCCAGGAAAGTAACATAAGTGCCCTGTGCAATTAATAAACCGGTATTCCTTGAATATGCAGTATGCCTGTTTGAATGACGGATATATTTAAAATTATCATTTTGTTTTAAATAAGGAATAATTATTTCTTCTACATTGTCAGTACTTCCATCATCTACAATAATTACTTCATAATCCTTAAATGTCTGCTTAATTATTGAATTCAGAGCACTTTTAATTGTGTCTCTTCTGTTATAAACACATAAAATAATTGAAACCAGAGGAATATTCTTTTTTTCTATCTGCATATAAACATACTTCCACCAATTTACAGCAGTTAAACAAACCAGCAATATTATTTAACAAAATTAACAGCCCAGCTAATAATCTCATCTGCAGGATGGGTGCCACTAAGCCTTTGGATTTCCTGTAACCCTGTAGGGCTTGTAACATTTATTTCAGTAAGGAAATTTCCAATTACATCAATACCCGTAAAATACAGTCCCTCTTTCTGAAGTGATGGTTTAACAGTTTCACAAATTTCAAGATCCCGCTTTGATAAAGTGCATGCCTTTACACTTGCTCCTTTATTCATATTTGCTCTAAACTCTCCTGTCCTGGGAATTCTAAGCACTGAACCAATAGGGTTACCATTTAAAAGAATTATCCTTTTATCACCATTTATGATTTCAGGAATATATTTCTGTACAATAACCGTGCGGCTTTCATGTTTTGTAACAACTTCAATTATTGTATGCGAGGTTTTAGATCCTTTATCAATATAAAATACCTCTTCGCCACCCTTATCGAATAAAGGCTTAGCAACAACCTCAACATGCTCACTTAAAAAATCAATAATTTCAGCCTTTCTGGATGTAACAATAGTTGGTGGTATAAGGGATGGGAAATTTAAAGCATACATTTTTTCATTTGCTTTTAAGAGTCCAAAAGGGTTATTAATTATTAGAGGTTTTCTTTTCGATGCATTTCCTTCTACAACATGGGTAAGCATTAAAACATAAGAAATAAAATCTTCATTAACAGGGGGATCTTTTCTTGCAAAGATAATGTCCAAATCATCAAGAGGGAATTCTGTCGTACATTTAACTAAAATATGGCTATTTTCTTCCTGTTTTACGTTAACTTCATCAAACGTAGCAAAAACTTTATTATTAATTATTTTTAAAGTATTTGATTCTGCAAGTAAGATCCTTGTATCCAGCTTTTGTGTTGCAAGCATCAATGCAAAACTTGAGTCATGAAAAATATCAGATTTGCTAAACTTTTTGACCCCATCTGCTATAAACCCTATCTTTAAATTGTTTGATTTATTAATATCTGACACTGACATCAATCTCCTTTTTTTAATTAATAATTATTTTTTCACAATTTTATTTAATTTCTAACTTGTATAATCGCTTATAGATTGAATCTAATAAAAAAATCATAACAAAATATAGATTTCATAAATTAAGCAAGACAATTAAAGGACTAGAATAATACGAGTATAAATTATGGCATTAAAAGATTTCTTTAAAAACAGGCAGCTAAAAAGGGCAGCTAAACTACACCAAAAACAGGGTTCAGCAACTGCAGGAAATATCAGCGAGCTGAAAGCAAAATCAGCTATTGATGATGCCCTTTTATGTTCATTATGGACAAAATGCCAGGGTTGTAATGAATTGTTATACACAAGCGAGCTTAAGAAAAATCTTTCAGTATGTAAAAAGTGTAATTTCCATCACAGGCTGACTGCACATGAAAGAATTGAACAGTTAATTGACTACGGTACCTTTGTAGAAATAAATGATGATGTACTACCCTCAGACCCATTGAATTTTACAGATTTAAAATCATACAAAGAAAGACTTAAAGATGCTCAGCAGTTATCAGGTGTAAGTGAAGCAATAATAACAGGTATAGGAAATATCAATAATCAGCTTGTTTCAATTGGTGCAATGGAATTCCAGTTTATCGGTGGAAGTATGGGTTCAGTGGTTGGGGAAAGAATTACAAGACTGGCTGAGTATTCAACAGAGAAAAAGCTACCTCTAATCATTATTTCAAGTTCAGGCGGTGCAAGAATGCATGAAGGAATTTTAAGCCTTATGCAGATGGCAAAAACAGCTAGTGCACTTAAAAGACTTCATGAGGAAAAGCTGCTTTATATTTCAATACTCACTGAACCAACCTTTGGAGGGGTAACTGCAAGCTTTGCAATGTTAGGAGATCTAATTATTGCCGAGCCGGAAGCAAGGATTGGATTTGCAGGAAGAAGGGTAATTGAGGAAACAATAAGGCAAAAACTGCCAAAAGATTTTCAGACAGCAGAGTATCTCATGGAAAATGGTCAGATAGATATGGTTATTCAAAGGCAAACCCTGAAGCAAATCGTATCTGATTTAATTAGGCTTCATACTCAGAATATAAAAAAAAAGAGGTTTTCAAACAATGGATCAGATAAAACAATATTTGAAAAGATATTAGCAAGGTTATAAGGCATGAAAGAAAATAAAGAAATAATTCCACTGGATTTCGAAAAACCTCTTATAGCTTTGTCAAAGCAGATATCAGAGCTTGAGCAAAAGACGCGGACACTTCAAAACGGTAATAAAAAACTTGTTGAGGATTTAAAATTACAATACTCAAAAGTAAAATCCGAAATATATAAAGAACTGTCACCTCTTGATAAAGTAAAAATCGCAAGACATCCTCAAAGGCCATATACACTTGACTATGTAGAGAAAATCAGCCCAGTCTGGTACGAACTCCACGGTGACAGAACAGGGAAAGATGATCAGTCCATAATAGGTGGGCTTATTGAAATTGACGGTCAGACTGTAATGGTTATAGGTACTCAAAAAGGAAGGAATTTAAAAGAAAACCAGAAAAGAAATTTTGGAATGCCATCTCCTGAAGGCTACAGAAAAGCCTTAAGACTTTTTCATCATGCAGAAAAATTTAACCTCCCGATTATTACTTTTATTGATACACCAGGAGCATACCCGGGACTTGAAGCTGAAGCAAAAAATCAAAGCCAGGCTATAGCTTTAAATCTGAGAGAGCTTTCAGGGCTGACAGTACCTGTAATATCAATAATTACAGGCGAAGGTGGATCAGGAGGGGCCCTTGCCATTGGTGTAGCAAACAGAATACTTATGCTTGAAAACTCAGTTTACTCTGTAATTTCACCTGAAGGATGTGCTGCAATTTTATGGCGTACCAAAGACAAAACACAGGAAGCAGCAAATGCGTTAAAAATTACAGCAAAAGATTTGTACGAGCTTGGAATTACAGATGAGGTTATTCCTGAGTCAGAAGGCGGGGCTCATTACAATCCGGATGAAACAAGCAGAAATATTCTTAATGCAATCAGAAATCACCTGGAAGAACTACTTAAACTTACACCAGAAGAAGTAAAAAAAGACAGACAAGACAAAATAAGAAATCTGGGTGTATTTAGTACTAATTAATCAATAAGATGTGCTTACACTTTTGCTGAAAAAGATTTCAAGAGTTTCAAGGTGGTCTCCCTTTATAATATACTTTTGTAATGTCTTATAACTTAAAAGGTAAAACTGCTCTTATCACAGGGGCAACATCAGGTATTGGCAGAGCAATATTAATCGCTCTTGCCGATGAAGGCTGTAACGTAATAATTCATCATCTGAAAAAAAGCCCGGAAATTGAGAAATTAAAAAGGGAAATAGAAAAAAAAGGACAAAAAGTATGGTCATTTTCAGCCGATTTAACAAATGAAAAAAAAGTATCATCTATGTTCAGGAAAATTAAAAGGGGGGTTAAAAGGCTTGATATTCTTGTTAACAATGTAGGGAATTACTTAAAAATTGACCTGGAAAAACTTACTACAAAACAATGGCATGAAATATTAGGCAGTAATCTACATTCTACTTTTTACTGTACATATTATGCCATGCCATTATTAAGAGCAGGTGGTGGAGGAAGAATTATAAACATTGGTTATGCATCAACCGGACAGATAGTTGCAAAACCAAAAATTCTGCCTTACCAAATTTCAAAAACAGGTATACTTCTTCTGACAAAAGCATACGCACTGAATGAAGCCAAGAACAATGTACTTGTAAACATGATTTCGCCAGGAGTAATGGAAAACAGTATTCATAAACCTACAAAAGAAATACCTTTAGGAAGAACCGGCAAATTAAAAGAGCTTGCAGAAGTTGTAATTCAAACAATTAAAAGCAGCTATATTACAGGAACACATATTGAATTTGCAGGCGGATTTAACTTATAAAAAACTTATGAAGCAACTAGCCGACAGCCCGATTAATACCAGGGAAAATGCAAAAGACAATAAAACAAAGAATGAGTTGTTTGTAAAAGTCGCAGTGGACCTGCCCATTTCAGCCAGCTTTCCAGATGAAGGGTGCTATTTTTACCGGATACCTGACGAATTTAAAAATGAGATCTATACCGGAACGATAGTTCAGGTTCCTTTTGGCAACCAGGAAATAAAAGGTTATGTGCTTGACATAACTGATTTAAATTCAGTACCAAAAAATATAACCATTAAATCAATATATGATGTAATTTCAAGCAGAATAAAAATTGATGAGAATTTCATTGAACTCATAACCTGGATTAGCAAATATTACCTGACAAATACAGGCATTGTTATTTCAGCCTCAATCAATGCAGAACTTTACTCTCATGAATCCACAGAAATAGAGCTTTTAAAATCAGATATTGATAACAACAATCTTACAAAAGAAGAGAATTTTATAATAACCAAGCTCAATTCAAGCAAAACAAGGGTTTTAAGTTATAAGTTTCTGCACAACAAATCAAGAATCAGCAAAGAGAGGTTTTACCGCGCTATTAATCACCTGATTAAAAAAGGATTTGTATCAAAATCGATAAAGCATACAGAAAGCAGAATAAAAGATGATGACTCCATGTTATTAAAAGCACAAGAATCCTCCTATGGCATGAATCAAATTTCATTCGTCAATGAAAAGATTCCTTTATTAAATAAAGAACAACAGTCAGCAATTGAAAAAATATCTCCGTTATTAAACACCAGGGAACACAACACATTCCTTATTCACGGGGTAACCGGTTCAGGGAAGACTGAAATCTATTTAAATCTGATAAATGAATGTATAAAGCTAGGAAGATCTGCTATTTATCTTGTGCCTGAGATTTACCTTGTACCGCAGGCATACTCACGGCTAGCTTCAAGGTTTAAAAAAGAGAGCATAGTTATCTGGCACAGTTCATTAAATAAAACAGAAAGACTGGCTAATCTTGAAAAACTTCAAAAAAAAGAACCAGTTATTATTCTTGGTGCACGTTCAGGAGTTCTTGCACCTGTATCAAACATTGGACTAATTGTAATTGATGAAGCTCATGACGGTTCTTATAAACAGGCATCTCCTGCCCCCAGGTATAACGCAATAAAAGTTGCAATAAAAAGAGGAGAAATTGAAAAATGCCCTGTTGTACTGGGCACTGCAACACCAAATGTATCAGACTATTACTTTTGTGAAAGAGAAAACACAGTTATTGAACTTCCGGAAAGAATCGATAACGTTCCAATGCCTGAAGTAAAAATAATTGATTTAACACAAGAATATTCACCATTCAAGAAAAACTCAGTTACAAAGTTTTTAAGTAACAGTATCAACCAGGCAATTGAAAGAAAAGAACAGATAATTCTTTTATTAAACAGGAGGGGACACTCCAGTCATATTTTTTGCAGAAGTTGTGGATATATACAACTCTGCAAAAACTGCTCAGTACCAGTGGTTTATCATAAGAACAAAGATATTATGGTCTGTCATCATTGTGGTTACACCACATCATCCAATAAACTTTGCCCTCAATGCAACAGCGCACATTATAAACACTACGGAATAGGTACTCAGCAGCTTGAAGAAGAAGCACGTAAAACTTTCCCGGAAGCAAGGATCATGCGGGTAGATAAAGATCAACTTAGCAGGAAGAATGAGTATATAAGATTTTGGAATGATTTTGCATCACACAAAGCAGATATTTTAATAGGTACACAAATTGTTGCAAAAGGACTTGACTTAAAAGATCTAACTGTAGTGGGTGTAGTGCTTGCTGATACGACTTTAAATTTCCCTGATTACATAGCCAGTGAAAGAACATTTCAGCTTTTGACCCAGGTAACCGGAAGAGCCGGCAGAGGGCAAAAGAAAGGTAATGTTTTCATACAAACATATCAGGCTGAAAATCCATTATTTAAATTCATCCAGGAACATGATTACAAGGGTTTCTATAATAGTGAAATAAAACAAAGAATGGACTTTAACTACCCACCATTTACTACCCTATCCCGGATAATTTTTCAGTCATATGATGAAACCGAATGCATAAATTATGCAAACAACTCATTAAAAGAACTTTTAAACATAAACAATGAAATGTGTGAAAAAAATGAGAACAATTTTCTTGGTCCTGCACCCTGTTTTTTCACAAAACTACACGGGAAATACAGATACCACATACTTTGCAAAATCAAAAATGAGGAGAAAGTAAGCTCTTTATTTAGTATTTTTCTTAAAAGACTTAAAAGAAACTCTAAGGTAGAATTAATAATTGATATTGATTCAGTAAACCTCTTATGAGTACACCACCACTAGATGAGCTTGTGCAGAATTACCTTGAATGGTTAAAAAACATAAAACGCGCACCTTACCAGACATTTCGTGCATACCAGGTAGATTTAATACAGTTTCTGAAACATTTCTTAAGAGCAGACAGAAATGAAATTCCAAGCAAAGAAGAAATAGAAGAATATCTGGCAACCATGCAAAAAAAATATAATTATGCTTCCTACAGGAGGAAGGTAACCGTCTTAAGAAACTTTACAAAATATATGGTTGAATCAGGGATCCATGTACCAGATCCATTCATTACAATTTCTTTGCCAATGCCGGATGTTAATTTTAATCTCCCTGTTCAGTATGAAGAAATAATTCAGCTGATTGATTCACTGCCTGAAAACTCTGTTCAGGAAATAAGGGATAAAATAATATTTTCCCTGATTGGAAAATCAGGGCTTACAGTAAAACAGCTTCTATCACTTAAAATCAAGGATATTAACCTTGCAAATAACCAGATAATATTAAGCAGGAACCAGCTAACATTTATTGATGACAAAACTACAAAGCTAATAGAACTATATTTCTCAAAAATAAATGAAAAAGCTGCTTTAGCGCTGGATGATTATTTAATTACAAATGACTTAAAATCCGGGAAGCTGCCATTATCATCACGAAGCATTAACTTAATTGTTGATAAAACATCTGCTGAAATGGGTTTTAAAACAAGGCTTTCACCAACCGTTTTAAGAAGACTTTTTGCAAAAAGTCTTAACGAAAAAAACATAAATAAAGCTGCTAAAGAACTAATATTCGGAAGAAAAAGTCGTCTTGTCGGATAATTTATACCTGATGTACTTTTTCTACAGGTCTTTTCATAGACTCAATACAAATATTTGACTGCTCAATAACTTTTTTATCTATTAAATCAAGGTAACTTTTTACAAGTTTGAATTTCATATTTATATGCATGTGACTTACATCCAGGCAGGTTTTATTTTCTTCAACCAAAACAACATTGTTTAATAATTCATTTACATAAAAAATTCCTGGAATCCCAAAAGCATTAGCTGGCAAAATTGTGCTTTTCAGATTTGTATATGAAAGACTCTCGGCTGGCATAGCGGATTCAGTGCTCAGAACAATTTTTGGAGCAAAACGTAAGCCGCTTAATACCGAGGGAAGAAATGATTTCCCAATATATTCAGAAGCAGAGACAGGATTTATGAATTTATAATCAGTTTTTTCATTAGATACAATCACTGGCGCATGAGCAGAAACAAGTCCGGTACAGGATGATACTGCTCTTGAGATAATAGATTCAACACCACCAATAGGATCAATGCCAACCCCGGAAGAATACTTACTATTAGTATCCAAATCAGGAATCAAACAGCATAAAGCAATAGCTGTTGCACCTTTTGATTTCAATAATAGTGATTTTTCAATTAATTGTTCAATGTTTTTAATCTTCCCTGAAGAAAAACCATATTCATTTATAAAAGGTTCAATTTGAAGCAGCTTATCAGTCTGGGTCCATCCTATAAAATCACAGCCATAAAAAGATTTTGCAGCATTTAACACATTGATTTCATATCCAAGTCTTTCATCAGTAATTCCCCTGTCAAACACAACACCAATTTTATTTCTAGATGGACATACAAAATTTATCCTCCCTAAAAGAAACTGATCCAGGGAAAAACCTTCTGCATAAATCATATTTTTAGGCGGATCACTTAAAACAGAACCATTTACAACATTTGGATGGGTAAGGAGATATTTACAATCTTTTGAAAACATATTTGCAATAACATTTGCATCACCGGCATAACCACCAAATGCAGCACCAATGCCTGTTGGAACAATTAAAGAGACTATATTCTTTTCTTTTGATTCAGGCAAGCCAATCTCTGAAGGTGAAAATGGATTATCAATAAAGCTATTAAAACCATCTAAAGCTATTAAATGAAAATAAAGTCTGGATGGAGTAGTTTTAATTAAATTCAATTTAATTAAATGCCTATTTCCAATCTGTTTTAAAAGTGTACTGTATGCTTCAGTCCATGAAAAAACAGCAGGGTTATCAATTTCAAGGATTTTTTCTTCAATACCAGTAAAAGACTTTATTGTTGACATTCAGTTACTGACTGTTTCTAGAATACCATCTTAATGCTTTTTTCTTTGTAAAAGCTAATTCATGGTCAGGATGTACAAAATAAAACTTTTCATTTGTAATGTTATTGGTATACCACTTTAAAGATCTATTTTTCAGCCACTTTATATGTTTTGAACAATCATACCAGTAAAATTTATTATTATCGACATTATCTGAGTACCACTCAAAAGATTTCTTTTTCTTATAATTAATATCCTTCAGAGAAGTATGAACAGTATATTTAGAATCAAATGCAAACACATGAGGAGTTGCAATCACAAAAATAAACATCATTAAAATAATTCTTTTAAAATAAGTCATTTCAGAATTTAGTTTAGCACTAAAATAGTCATTTAGGATCATTTAAAATAACTACTAGCGAAGAATGAGCAAGGAGGGCGGTAGGCAAAGAGTTAAAATTATCTATTTGGCAGGAACAAAATGAAAAAAGAGAACGAAAAAAGAATAGTAATTGTTGGATCTGCAGGGGTGGGTAAAACAACCCTTCTAAACGAGATAAAGAAAAAAACCAGACTGGAAGTAATTGAAGAGCAGGCAAGGGTAGTCTGTAAAAAACTTGGCTACAAAAATATTTATGAAATCAAAGATCCTGAAAATTTCAGATTCTTAACTCTTAAAAGTCAGATAAGGTCTGAGGAGAAATATAATAATTTCATTTCTGACCGTTCAACTATAGACTGCTGGGTACACTGGGTCAGGTGGAGCTGGGGAAAGGCTAAAACCTTTGAAACAGAAGAATATTTCAGACTTGCATATAATCAGGCTCTTAAGTACTCACATATAATTTACATACCAAGACTTATAAAACCAAAAGAAGACGGATTCAGATGGAATAACAAAGACTACCAGAATCAGATAGATAGATTAATCAGAGAGACACTCCTTGAATGGCAACTTATGACAAGAACATATATTATAAAAGAAAAAAATGAAAAATTAAGAGTAAAAGAAATTATGGAATATTTTAAAAACTAGCACTCTGCAAGCAGTCTTAATTCTGCTTTTTGACTACAAAAATTAATCTCACAAATTCTTGAAACACCTAGGAGTTCTCTTGCTTCCTGGATAGCCGAATAATAAGAATAAATATTCTTATGCTTTGAAACTGTTTTCAAAAGCACTTCTCTTATAAGATCGTATGACTTTTTAGGAGTGTGTTCCACCCTTTTAACTCCTCAGCAGCATATTCTGCTCTTAGTATATAAGTCCCAGTATTTATAAGGACTTTCAGGGGTATCACTATATGGGAGCAAATATCAGCTTTTTAGTGGTTAAGGCGATTTTTTATCCAGCCTGAAATATCACTAACAATTAGATCAAGTGTATCTTCAATAAATAAATCATGATAGGAGTCTGTATAGTTCTTTTTACTTTTGTCAGGAAATTGTATCTTCTCGAAGAAGCTCTCCATAGCTTCATTTGAACATACCACGTCATTACCTGCAGTTAACATTAAAACAGGTGCATTAATCAGAATCGCAGAATTTTTTGCTTTCAGAGACAGAAAAAATACATGCTTATAAACATCAGGAGCCAGATTTACAATCCTCATAGGATCCATTTTTACGGCAAGTTGTGTGTCTTTATTCTTAGTTAAAACATCTGGGCCAAACGGAAGAATAACATTTTCCTCTGATTTAAAAACTGATTTCATTAAAACAGGAAAAATGAAATCTTTAAAAGGAAAACACTGCTTTGAACCTTCAAAGCCTGGCACTGAAAGAATCCAGCCATTAGTTTTTACTTTCTCACTAAGCAAAATTGCTAGAAGAGCGCCAAGGCTGTGACCAAGTATAAAAACAGGCGACATTACAAAAAAATTCATTAAATACTTTGTTAAAACATCACGTGTTGTTTCAAGCCAGATTTTGTATGAAGATATTTGTCCTTTTGGAAACTTGCTCTGTCCAAATCCCGGCAAATCAAATGAAAAAAAGTTAATACCGTTAGCATTAAAAAGCTTTCCTGCTTTATCAAACCACAGGCAATGACCACCAAGTCCATGAATAGCAAAAACATTGGCAACAGCATTATTATTATCAGTTCGCCAGAACCTGTAGTATATTTTGTCTAAGAAACCTTCTTGAAGCATAATCTGTATGAAATCCTTCAATGAATAATATAATATAAAGGATGATAAATACAAAATTTAGAACTAATTTACTGGATCTTTTTATATTACTTTGCATTTTTTTTAGCATTACAGGATATATTCTTGCGCGTGCCGAAAAAACATCATTAAACAAATTAATTGAGGGCAAAGAAAAAATAGGAATTGAAGTCTATATACCAGATGTTCATCAGTCAGGTTCTACTGATACTACAGAATTATTTAAAATCGGGAATAAATCAGCAATTACAATCAGAAACAGACCCTATACACAGCTTGAAATAATTAAAACAGAAACAAAACAAAAAACTACCTTACTTCCAAATCTTTCAGGTGGTTTTAAAGTTATTGAAGATCCAACAAAAAATCATTTAAAAGATTATTATGTAACTCTTACAGATATTGCACTAAAGACAAAAGATGGTTTTGTAATCGGCGGAAATAAAATCAAAGCTGGAAATCCTGTTGAGCTTGAGGGATTTAACTACAGATTAAATGGAAAAGTAATTAACATTTATCAAATAAATGATCATAACCAGGAACACCAATAATGGCTTTATCAGATATTAATAGAATTTCTGAGAAAGTCTATAATGAATCAGAAAAAATTGACAACTGGTCAAATGAAACAATTAAAAACTCAACCCCAGGAAAAATATCAGGATTCATATACAAAATTTTTAATTTAATGTTAAATGATACTGCAAAGGGTATTTTATTTAAACTGTTTATTTTATCTATTTACGGACTTCTTGTTTCACTGATTTTACCTCAATTTGCCGATGATCGCTTTGGAATAGGCTTAATTATAGGGTTTTGTGGATTCTTATTTTTAATAAACTTATTTGTAAAAAACATTCCAAAGATTCATTTTAATTCAACTGATATTTTTGTACTGATTTTTACTCTTATTGCAATAGCAAGTACTTTTCATTCATATTTTTTTCATGAAAGCATAAATGGGCTTATGAAATTATTTACATTTATCTCTGTTTATTTCATATTAAAACTTATGCTCTTAAATTCCTCGACTAAAACCATTTTAAATTTTTATAGGTTTTTATTTGTATGTGCACTAATCACATCTCTATACGGACTTTATCAGTATTTCATAGGTGCAGAGCAGCTTGCAACATGGCAGGATCCAGGTTCGGAAAACATTTTTACACGAGTATACTCCACACTGGTAAATCCGAATCTTCTGGCTGGTTACCTTTTAATTATTTTACCGGTAAGTTTAACTATTCCATTTGCATCAAAAAGCAGTTTGCCAGTAAAAATATTATTTATAACTGGCTGCTTAATTATATTTGCATGTATCATTCTGACCGGCTCAAGAGGGGCTTATATTGGCGCATTTATTACATTTGCAACTGGCAGTTTAGTTTTTATTATTTACTTAAATAAAAAATTTAAAATTAATTTTAAAACTCTTCTTTTGTTTACAATTTCAGCACTTATAATCATTTACCTTGCTTTAACAATTTTGTTCCCACAGGTCACTGAAAGGGTTTCAACAATCTTTACACTCAGAGAACATACAAGCAACAATTTCAGAATGAATGTATGGATGTCGTGTGTAAAGATGCTTAAAGACAACTGGTTAACAGGGATTGGTCCGGGAAACAAAACATTTCTACAAACATACGGATTATATATGGTTAGTGGGTTTGATGCCCTTGGCTCATACAATATTTTTCTTGAGTTTTGGATTGAATTCGGGATATTTGGATTTTTATGTTTTTTACTTATATTATTAACTTCATTTTTAAAACTACACTATATATTCTGGCTTAAAAACTCATTTCTGGCTTATGGCATATTTCTTTCACTAATTGCAGCTGTTTCCCATGGTATGTTTGATACAGTATTTTTCAGAGCCCAGGTCTATATACCCTTCTGGCTTTTAATAGCGTCTATTGGTAAACTAGAAGGTAGAGATGAATGCAGAGGTTTATAGTTTGAAGATAAAAACTCTAAGAAAACAAAGCAACTCTAAACAAAAAAACAAATTTAAAAAATCTACAGGTGAAATAAATTTCGCATATGCAGCAGCAAAGGCTGCTGAAGATAAAAAAGGTGAGAATATTTCACTCCTTGATGTAAGCAGACTGACAGTAGTTGCTGATTATTTCATGATTGTAACAGCAAGAAGTTCTCCACAAATTGATGCAATTGCAAAAAATATAGAAGCAAATTTATCCCTATTAAATTTAAAACCTATTTCAAAAGAAGGAAACTCTTCAAGTAGCTGGATAATCCTTGATTTTGGAAACCTGGTAGTACATATAATGCAGGAGAATGAAAGAAACTACTATAACCTTGAAAGATTCTGGAGCAATGCATTAGTAGTTAACAATAAACTATGGAAAAAGGCTTCATAATAGATTTCACCAACAAGGCTTTTAAAAAATACGACAGAAATGTAATAAGCTATCTTTTAAAATTAAAGCCGAAGACACTTGTTAAATTTATTGATTATATATATCCTCTGAAGAAACTGAAGCCCGGTCTGTATCCTGTAAAAGATCATATAAACTTGTCAGGATTCAATCCATTAACCGGACCAAGCTTTATATCACTTACAAATATTTATCGCCATACCAAAGGAATCACAGTGGTTGGACTACCACAAGATGTAGAACCAAATGAAAAAGAAAAAAAGAAACTGATCAATGCTGGTGTAAATGCTATTTGCTATAACATTGTGCCTGCAGTAATTCTGGGAGCTGCGTTAAATCTAAAAATAACAGCTTATGGAATAGTAAAAGATAGCTGATAATAATCCATTATGTAATTTTTTACACCTGACGCTGTTTTTATAGCACTTGCCGTGGACCAACTTTTTTGCTTTTCTCGCTCAGCTCGAAAGCGCAAAAAAGTGTCCCCTCGGCTATAAAAACAGCTTCTCCTTTATCCATAAAAGTTTACACAATCATTGAGTATAATAATGAAATGAAAAATGCACCTGTAGCATTAATAATTCTCGATGGCTGGGGTACTTCTAGTGAAACAAAAGGAAATGCAATAGCCCAGGCTAAACTGCCAAATTTTAATTCATTCCTTAAGGAGTACCCAAACACTATCCTCCACACTTCAGGTAAAGCAGTCGGGCTTCCTGAAGGAGTAATGGGTAATTCAGAAGTAGGACATGAAAATATTGGCGGTGGAAGAATAGTCACACAAAAACTTACGCTTATAAGCCAGACAATATCTGATGGAAGCTTCTTTAAAAATAAATATCTTAACTCAGCAATAGAGCATGTAAAAAAACACTCGTCTAAACTTCACATTATGGGTTTAATTAGTGAAGGTGATGTTCATAGCCATTTGGGGCATTTATATGCACTTTTTGAGCTTGCTCATAAAAATAAAATAGAAAAAGTAATACTCCATGCAATTACCGATGGAAGAGATGATCCCCCAAAATATGCCACAACACTCTTCAAAAAAGTAGAGGAAAATTTATCCCTCTGCAAAGGAAAAATCGTTACTGTCTGTGGCAGATATTACGCTATGGACAGGGACAACAGATGGCAAAGAATCAAAAGATACTATGACCTGGTAACAAAAGGAGAAGGCTTAAAAGCACTTTCAGCTATAGAAGCTGTGGAAAATGCTTATAAAAGAGGAGAAAGGAATGAAACCCCAGATGAAAAAAGCTGTCCTCTTGAAAATTCTGATGAGTTTATATTACCAACCTTATTAGGCACAAAAGAAGATTTAATTAGTGATAATGATGCAGTAATTTTCTTTAACTTTAGACCAGATAGAGCAAGAGAAATAACAACTGCTCTTACACAAGTTAATTTTTCAGAGTTCCAGAGAGATACTTTTCCAAAAAATCTTTTTTATGTTTGTCTTACAGAATACGATATCAAACTTCATAAGAAAGAATTTGCAAATCCTGTCGTGCCATCTGCATTCACACAAAATGAACTTTCTGAAGTAAACAGAGAAAAATCACTTGGAGAAATTATTTCAAAACTAAATAAAAAACAAATAAGAATTGCTGAAACTGAAAAATACAGACATGTAACAAGTTTTTTTAATATGGGTAGACAGGAAGAATTCCCTGGCGAAGAAAGAGTTTTAATCCCATCACCCAAAGTAATGACTTATGATTTAATGCCTGAAATGAGTGCTAATGGAGTCTGTGAAAAAACAGTACAAGCAATAAAATCAAATAGTTATTCACTTATTGTTGTAAACTTTGCAAATGCAGATATGGTAGGTCATACAGGGATAATAAAAGCTGCAATTAATGCCACCGAAGCAATTGACAAAGCACTGGGCGAAATATACAAAGCTGTTTTAGAAGCTGGTGGGACATTTATCATTACAGCTGACCACGGAAATGCAGAGCAAATGTTAAATGAAGACGGCTCAATCCGTACTGCACATAGCCTTAAGCCTGTACCTTTTATATTAATAAATAAGAGCTTAAAAAGTACCAAATTAAAGCCTGAAGGTGCACTCGCTGATATTGCCCCGACAATTCTTGATATTATGGATATTGAAAAGCCAGAAGAGATGACAGGGAATTCATTAATCACTTCTTCGTTAATAGCTTCAAGGTAAGGAACATTTTATGGCTGACGATAAAATTAATCAGGCAATAAACAACTACATAACACATGCACAAAAGCATGTTTTGCAAAACAAAAAAAACTTTTCCTCCTGGAATACTATTTATCACAAATTTGTAAAAAAGGATAATATCGATCCAGCTTTTGACTACACAAAAGAAATAATCAAACGGATGGAAAAAGATAAAATGTCCTCTCAGACTGCCATGCAGGTAGCAGAGACATTAATGCCTGAAATGCAGAATGTAAGGAAAAGAATAATTCTTATGGCTATACCAATGGTACTTGGAGCTGTTTTATTGATTACTTTTTCTTTGCTATTTAGTTTTGCTAGACCCTTCAATATAAACAATCATTTTGTAATTTACTATGCAGTTGGAATGTTTGTAAGTGGTATTTTGCTCGGGTACGGATTAATAAAAAGAAATCAGATTAAACTATACACCGTGACAAGAACAATGTTATTTCAGGCATGTACTGCATATGGAGCAGCAAAAATGCAGGGGCAGGGAAGTTTCGGAGCATTCAGAATCCTGGATGAAATGAAAACCAAACAAGGAAAAGAACTACAAATTAAAGTTACACAGCCTAAGATTATGTATAAGTAATAAGTATCTTCAATTTATTAAAATCTCTGGCTTCATTTCTGTATAATATAAATCAATAATATTTAAGTTTTTGAAAAAAAGATAACTACATATGAAAGTTCATAATCTACCGTACTATTCCTATAAAACTGGAATGCCAAATCTTAGAACTGATAGATCACCAATTGCTTTTAGCAGCAAAATCGCACAAAGTTGTTGTGGACCAGCCTCAACTGCAAATGCTATTTTATACCTGGCTTCAAGGAATAGAAGAGCTTTAGCTCCACCAGTGGACTCTGAAGATGAGAGAGTAGCTGAATATAGACTTGTAGAAAAGCTAGCACAATACATGAGAACCAGTAAAACAGGCACAGAAGTGGAAGGTTTAATGTCTGGTATCTATAGATATGTCTATGAGTGTGGTTATAGAGCCCGTGTTGAATGGCAGGGAATACACCACATAGGCAGTCCAAAAGCTGGTTACAGACCAGAGCCAGAATGGATTATGGAAAATAGTTTAGGTAATAACAATAGTATTCTTTGGATAGGATCATATAGGTATAATCCCGATAAAGATACTTATAGAAGAAAAACAGGACATGCTGCTACAGTAGCAGGTTTTAATAGAGGATTTAATGAGCTTTTAGTTCATGATCCATCTGCTTTAATGCCTCGTGCTCCTATCCACTGTGAAATAGAAGAAATTCGCTCAGGTAGAATTCTTTTCCTTGATCGTTCTATACCTGCAAAAGGATTATATAAAATAAGAGAGGTAGATCCATATGTCTATGATGGCGAACTGGTAAAAATCATTGAAGGAGCAGTTAGTTTTGAGGTAGAAAGCAGAAAGAAGCCATCTTTCTTATGACTCAGGCTTTGAACTTAACACCAGCTCATCATCAAATTTAAATGTAGATCCTTCAAGTTGAAGCCTCTGAAGCTCATTTATAAAATCATCAATACTTCTGAACTGTCTATAAACAGAGGCAAATCTTACATATGCTACCTGATCTAAATCTTTAAGTTCACTGAGCACCAGTTCTCCCAAAATAGTACTTGCTACTTCTCTTTTTCCCTGTCTGGCTAAATCATTTTCAATATTATCAATCATCTTATCAATCTGATCTGCAGTAATTATTGTCTTTTCACATGCACGGAGAAT